>OJMM01001619.1_pt1 | contig 12974 bp, 13 predicted proteins | sample 1597231 | NCBI WGS metagenome assembly OJMM01 (sample SAMEA2452128, study PRJEB22498) | human gut metagenome | reverse complement strand
TGAATGCCGAGGTTATCATTATGGACGATGGCTATCATCCAGGTCGCGCTCCAGCTGCCAGTGCTGATAGCCATCGTCCATAATGATAACCTCGGCATTCAGCTTTTCAACGGCATAACGGCCGGTAACGGCACGGTTTTTGCCGATGATTACCGGAATACCCGGCAAAGTCTTGGCCATCAGGTAAGCTTCGTCACCTGCTTCATAGGCAGTCATGAAAATCTTATTGCCGTCGGAAACTACGCCCAGCTCCTTGCCCCAATGCGAACGGTAGCCGCGGTTCAGGATAACAACGCGATAGCCCATAGACTTGATAATTGCCGCCATCTTCTGGGCGGTAGGAGTTTTGCCGGTGCCGCCGACGGTAATATTACCGATAGAGATAACGCAGCAGTTCAGCTTTTCTCTGTGCAGCAGGCCGCAATTATACATAGACAGCTTGCAGCAAACGCCAAATTCGTATAAATAAGACATGCCACGCAGAACTGCCAGCAACAGCCAGCCGAAGAACGGGGTTTCCGGACCATAGGCAACCTGCATAACATATTGGATAATCGCATCACCGTGACGCAGGCGTCCGCCGCCTTCATCCGTCAGGTTACGCGTATTAATCGGATAGCTTTTGTATTCACGGGCAGGCACAGCAGTTAAATCAAGCAGCTCCTTGAGATAATGGATACTGCGCACATCCGCGCCGCGGTTCTCTTTAATAACCTGCAAAGAAGCTGCACCCATCTGCGCACGACGCTCGTCATTGCCCAGAATATCCAGCATTTCCTTCGTCAGCTCATCATTATTGTTAACCATCTTGCAGGCCTTAACCTTGCTCAACAGTGCATAGGAATCCTTAAAGTTCTGCATGCTCGGGCCGACGAGAATCGGTTTGGCATGGGCAGCAGGCTCCAGTACGTTGTGACCGCCGGTATTGCTGAAGGAACCGCCGACGAAAACAACATCGCCTACGGCATAAATACGTCCCAGCTCACCGATGGTATCAATAATCAGCAAAGGATATTCCTTGCGTTCACCGCTTTCTTCCAGCATCTTGGAACGGAAGCCTGTTTCATAGCCGTAATGGCTTGCCAACTTGGCAATTTCCTCCGCTCTGGCAGTTTTACGCGGTGCGATAATCAGACGCGCATGCGGATATTTTCCACGGATGCACTTAAAGGATTCAAACAGTACCTTTTCTTCGCCGGGATGCGTAGAGCCGGCAACGATAATAGGATAATCCTCTTTCAAGCCCAGCTCAAAACGGTATTTCGCCAAATCCTCCGGCGTAACCTCCGCATAGGTCTGGTCAAATTTAGTATTGCCGGTAACAAAGATTTTGCTGCGGTCGGCACCGAGATGCGCAATATAATCGGCATCAATGCTGGACTGCATACAAAAGCGGGTTACGGTATTGAGCATATCATCCCAGATACCATAAAGATATTTGTAATTTTTTACGGATTTTTCGGAGATACGGCCATTTACCATCATTACAGGTATATGGCGTTCACGGATAGCGCGCAGGAAATTAGGCCACAGCTCTGTTTCTACCGGCATAAAGACACCGGGATGAATACGCTTGACCAGAGATTCTGCGACAAACGGTAAATCCAGCGGGAAGTAGATAATAGCATCTGCTTCGGGAATAATCTGCTTGGCCATGTTATAACCGCCTACGGTAAAGGCAGATACCAATACCGGGTGCTCTGGCATTTCCTTGCGGATTTGTTTGACAAGCGGACTGGTGGCAACAATTTCGCCTACGGACGCACCATGAATCCATACGCAGTCCTTGCCGGCAACCTTGGCGATATCCTCTTCATCTACACAACCGAGGCTCTGCTTAAAGCGCAAGGCGAAGCCTTTTTCTGTAAACAGGCGGTAAGTGTAATAGGGGACAATAAAAATTACCAGCACTATTAAAATAAGAATATTGTAGAGTATATACATTTACTAACCTCTTTTCGCCTTACTTGGCTTCCTTGCTGCGATACTGAATCTTATACAGATGCGCGTACAGCCCGTCCATAGCCATCAGCTCATCATGGTTACCCTGCTCGATAAGCTGACCCTTTTCCAGAACCATAATCTTATCGGCATTTTTAATCGTCGAAAGACGATGCGCAATAACAAAGGACGTTCTGCCTACCATCAGGCGGTCCAGAGCCTCCTGTACCACGCGCTCGCTTTCCGTATCGAGTGCAGAGGTTGCCTCGTCGAGGATCAGAATCTGCGGGTTCTTCAATATTGCTCGGGCAATGGAAATACGCTGACGCTGACCACCAGAAATATTCATACCGCGGTCACCCAGCATTGTTTCATAGCCGTTAGGCAATTGCATAATAAAGTCATGGGCATTCGCAGCCTTCGCTGCAGCCTCTACCTCTTCACGTGTCGCATCAAGACGTCCGTAAAGAATGTTATCATAAACAGAACCGTTGAACAGCACTGTTTCCTGCGGTACAATACCAACCTGCTCACGCAGGGAATCCAGCGTAACCTTGCGGATATCCTGCCCATCAATCGTAATACTGCCGTTAGTCGCATCGTAGAAACGCGGCAACAGGCTGGCTACGGTAGACTTGCCAGCACCGGAAGGACCGACAAAGGCAATCATTTCGCCGGGTTTAACCTCGAAGGAAACATGGCTGAGCACTTCTTCGTTTTCGTTATAAGCAAAGCTTACATCATTGAAGCGTACATCGCCTTTTACCTTCGGCAGAGCCTTGGCATCAGGTGCATTTTTAATAACCTCAGGCAAATCCAATACGTCGAAAACACGCTGCGCTGCAGCCAATGCCTTCTGAATATTGCCGATAACACGGCTTAAACGTTTAATCGGGTTAGAAATATTAACAGCATAGGTCAGGAAGGCTACCAGAGAGCCTGCGGTAATGCTGCCATTGATAACGCTGTTGCCGCCGTACCAGAGAATAATGGAAACGCCGACAGCCGCAACAAATTCAATCGTCGGGGTGAGCGTTGAAGAAAGCTGCGCATACTTCATGTTGGCGCGGAAGTTGTTCATGTTCTCCTTGTCGAATCGCTCTACCTCATAGCCTTCGCGCACAAAGGATTTGATAACACGCGGAGAGGAAGCAACCTCCTGCAGTACAGAGGTAATGTCAGCAGCAGCCTCCTGAATACGGCTGCCGGATTTACGGATGCGCTTACCGAAGCTGTCAATGAAGAACAGTACAACCGGGAAGGTTGCAAAGGTTACGAGGAACAGCTTCCAGTCCAGATACAGCATCATAGCGATAGACACGATAAGTATAACGCTTTCGGTAAACATTTCTACCACGTTTTCTACCACAGCAGACTGCAAAGCGCTAACGTCATTGGTAACATAGCTCATAATCGTACCGGTTTTATGCTTGTCATAAAAGCTCATGCTCAGACGCTGGAGCTTTTCAAAAACATCTCTGCGGATATCAATAATGACACGCTGGCCGACATAGTTCATCAGATAGCTTTGTCCGTAATAGGAAACACCGCGGATAATAAAAACAACCACGATGCTGATAACGATATAGTTCAGCATGGATGTATCCTTATCACGCAGAACCTGGTCTACCATGTCCTTGATAACCCATGGCAGATAAGCAGTACAGCCGGAGGCAATGCCGGTGCAGATAAGCGCTGCCAGCGCACGCATCCAATAGGCTTTTACATATTTCAATGCTCGAAGGTATAAATTCATTTTCTCTCCTCAGTTATTTTTAAGATTAATTGAGCAACACGGTTTACCGCACCGGGTTCACCAAGTCTGTGCTTCATATATGCCAAATCGCTTTGCAGCTGTGCCTGACGCTCTGGCTGCAAAAGCTCGACTGCAGTTTTTGCTAATTTTTCCGGGGTGAAGTCCTCCTGCAGAAGCTCCGGCATAATCGTTTTGCCCGCAACAATATTCGGCAAGCCGATATTGGGGATGTTGATTACCAAACGCGCGATAAAAGCATTCAGTGCGGAAGTACGGTAAACAATAACACTCGGCAGTCCGCACAAAGCAGCCTCCAGCGTTACCGTACCGCTGGTAGCCAGCGCCAAATCCGCTACACTGAACAAATCATAGTTATGGCCTTCGGTAATTTTCACCTCAATGCCATACGCCGCAATTTTTTCCTGCAGCATAGCAAGCGGAATGGTATTGGCGCGCGGCATAACAAACTGTACATCCGGCAGCTGTTGCTTTAAAAGCTTGGCGCCTGCCAGCAGCGTCGGCAGCATTTTTTCAATTTCCATCAGACGGCTGCCGGGCATCAGCAATATCAGCTTTTTGCCGGGCTGCTTGCCGGCCCAGGCTTCAGCCTCGGCCTTTGTCATTGTAGGATGTACAATATCCAGCAGCGGATGACCTACAAACTCTACTGGAGCACCTGCTTCCTTATACACATCGTATTCAAAAGGAAAGATGCAGGCAACCTTATCCACTATTTTCGCAACCTTTTTGGCACGGCCCTTGTTCCAGGCCCATGCCGACGGAGCAATATATGATACAACGGGAATTCCTTTATCGTGAGCCAGCTTTGCCAGCTTCATGTTAAACCCCGGATAGTCGACAACTACCAGACAATCCGGCTTGCGTTCGTCCATAACGCGCGCGAAATCACTGCGCAGACGAAATAAATCAGGCAGCTTGCGGACAACCTCTACAAAGCCCATTACGCCGTGATCCTTAATATCCCACAGCACCTCGCCGCCGGCCTGGCGCAGAGCATCGCCGCCCATACCAAAGACCTCGGCCTTGCTATCAAGTTTTTTTATAGCAGCAGTCACAGCAGCTGCATGGATATCGCCAGAGGCTTCTCCGGCAGATATTAATATTTTCGCCATGATGTCTCCTTGCATTTACCTATATATATTCAGTATATATTATAACACAAAAAGCGGCTGACATAAGCTATCAGCCGCTAAGAAATACGAAATTTTTCCGATATTTATTTTACAAGAATGGTAATATTATGCTCATCTGCCAGCGCAATCACCTTTTCGCGCTCCGGAATGATAGTATTACCTGCTTCAATAACAGCTCCTGTAGCACCGGCGTGAATCATTGATTCAATCGTCGTCGTACCGAAACCGGGAATATCAAAGCGTTGGTCCTGCTTCGGCTTGGCAGCCTTGGCTACGATAACGCCGCCCTTACCTAAAAAACCGCCGCGCAGAATGCAGGCATCAGTGCCTTCAATCGCTTCTACCGCCATAACGGCACGATTTTTTACAACAACGGTCTGACCGATATCCAGTCCGCCGATGGCTTTGGCCATCTCAAAGCCGAATTCCATATCCGCAAGCTCTGCCTCCGTAGGCTTACGCTTGGTCAGGACACCGGGCGGCGGCAGCAACGGTTTAATCAGCAAGGTCTGATCCATAACCTCAATGCCTTCGTCCTCCAGCTCCTTGACAATCGCATTCATGATAGTATCATCCTTGCGGTCCGGAATGGTAGCCAAAATTTTTATCGCCCGCAGATCAGGAACAATCCTGCCTGCTTTGTACAAAACTTCCTTTGTTACCTTGCCGATCATGGTGACCTTGGTAACCTTATTTTTTTTCAGCGTAGAAATAATCTTGCCGATTTTGCCGATGTTGATATCGTAATAAACATCAACACTGCCGGGCAGCTCCTCGTCAATACCGGGAACAACACCTACAGCGACAATATGGTAACCCAGCTCTTTCGCTGAGCGTGCTACCTCTACCGGCAGATGTCCGACACCTGAAAGTACGCCCAGCACCTCCATAGCCTTAACCTCTGCGTGTACGGATGATGCCGCGTTCTACATTACGCAGGAAACGCATCAGATGTTCCATGGGCTCGGAGCTTGTCAGCTCCTGCTCCATAGTGCTGATTGCTTCCTGCAGCGGCAGACCACTGCGATAAAGAATGCGGAAAGCCTTTTTCAGCTCACTGCGTTCCTCTACCGGCATACCTGCGCGGGAAAGACCTACGCTGTTCAGACCGGAAACAAAAGCAGGATCACCGGCGCAGATCATGAACGGAGGAACATCCTGGGTTACACGTGCCATACCGCCGATCATTACGTTACGGCCAATCTTGCAGAACTGGTGTACCGCAGACAAACCGCCGATAACAGCACGGTCCTCAACGATAACGTGACCTGCAAGTGTTGCAACGTTAGACATAATAACATTATTGCCCACGATGCAGTTATGTGCAACGTGAGTATAGGCCATCATCAGGATGTTATTGCCGATACGGGTTTCGTTGCCTTCACCGCATGCACGGTGAACAGTGCAGCATTCACGGAAGCTACCGCCGTCACCGATAATAGTATAGCTTTTTTCACCTACAAATTTTAAATCCTGCGGTACCGCACCAATAGAGCAGCCCGGGAAAAAGTGGCAATTCTTGCCGATTTTAGTATATGGATGGATAGTCACATGCGCACCAATCACGCAGCCGTCGCCAATCTCCGTAGCTTCGTCGATGACAGCATAAGGACCTACGCTTACGTCCTTGCCAATTTTAGCAGACGGATGAATGATTGCAGTTTCATGGATACCACTAGTTGGCATAATAACCGAACTCATTATTTTCACTCCCCAAATAAGATATTAATCAAGCAATTAAATATAAATATAATACTATAATCACAGGTATCCACGATTTTTAACACTACAAAAATCACAGTTAAATGAATTTAGCATTAATTTTAGCTGTATTGCTCGCTTATTCTACCAATTACAGCTTTTTTGTATTTTGCTGATTAATTTTCTTTCGGGTCCATAATAGCAAAGGTGCAATCGCATTCGCAGGCAACCTTGCCGTCAACCTTACCCTCGCAATGAATGATACCCATGCTGCCGCGCATAATTTTAGTTACCTCAGCGGTGGTTACAACCTGGTCACCGGGCACAACCTGCTTGCGGAAGCGTACATTGTCTATTTTAGCGAAAACAGCAATCTTGCCGCGGTTTTCTTCCGGATACAGCATAGCAACGCCGCCAACCTGAGCCATAGCCTCAATCAGCAGAACGCCAGGCATAATCGGTTCATTAGGAAAATGACCTAAGAACTGCATTTCATTAGCGGTAATATTTTTAATACCTACTGCGCGCTTCATAGGCTCAACTTCCAGAATGCGGTCAACCAAAAGCATCGGATAACGATGCGGCAGAATCTTTTTAATTTCGTTAATATCTAATACTGTCATTTATTACTCCCCCTTTGTTCTGTAAGCCTGAATTTGCTTAGCGATTTGCGAGTTAAAGGCATGGCCGGTTTTTACGGCAATAACATGCGCTTTAATCGGTCCCAGCAGATACAAATCGCCAATGGCATCAAGAATCTTGTGTCTGATCAGTTCATCGTCAAAACGCGGCACAGAAAGAATTTTTTCATCATCAAAAACAACTACATTCTCTAACGAACCGCCAAGGCCCAGTCCCATCTTACGCAACATTTCCAGCTCGGAAGTAAAAGCAACTGTTCTGGCAGCCATAATATCCTTTTTAAAGCTCTCCTTATCGAGCAGGATATCGAAATACTGGGTTCCCAGCATCGGATGACTGTTGATGGATGTAAAAGAAATTCTGTAGCCGTCATAAGGTAAAATAACGATATAACGGTCATTGTCATAAACGGAAAATGCTTTATCAACGGCATATATATGACGTTCTGCCTCCTGCTGCACCGGTTCTGCTTTTTCAATCAGCTCGCAGAAAACCTTAGCACTGCCGTCGGTTACCGGCGGTTCCGGGGAAGACATTTCAATACGGATATTGTCAATCGCCATCATAGACAGCGCACCCATAAGATGCTCAACTGTAAAAACCTCAGCACCGTTTGCACTAAGTGTTGTTGCCTTTACCGTGGAACTTACATTCTCCGGCAAAGCTTTTATTTCCGGTCTGCCAGGTAAATCTGTACGGACGAAGACAATGCCTGTGTCAGCCTCTGCAGGCTTCAGTGTCATCAGTACATCCTTGCCGGAATGCAGACCAATGCCTGAATAGGATACCTCTTTAGCAATTGTATGCTGGTATTCCTTTTTTTGCTCGGTCATTTTGCTCCTCCTTTATCAAATTTATTTTTTTCTGCCAAAACGTTGGCGTCCGTCTTTCCAACGGTCATGCACCCAGAACCACATTTCCGGATGCGCAATAATCTCATGCTCCAGTATTGTTACCAGCTCACGGGTTACTGCATAAAAATCCTGCTCCTTGTTTTTTGTTTTCGGGGTGTACAGGGGAGGATAGATTTTAGCCGTACAGGTGCCATCTGTATTATTGTGCAAAAAGATTGGTAAAATCGGTGAACCGTAAATACGCGAAAGCGCCGCCGGTCCCATCGGGATAACAGAATCCTTGCCGAACAGGTCAATGCGTACGCCATCGTCGTTCGTATCCTGGTCATAAAGGATGCCCAGAAGATTTTTTTCGCGCAGCATACGGCTGATAGCCAGCAGGCCATGCTCGCCACGGTTATAGGTAACCTTCTGTCCCACCATCTGGCGGAATTCATTGATAAGCTTATCCATATGACCGTTGTTCTGCTTACGTGTAATAGAAAGCATCGGGTAACCATGCAGCGCTACGGTAGCGCCCAAAAGCTCCCAGTTGCCGTAGTGACCTGTAGCCATAATGACGCCCTTGCCCTGAGCATAAGCAGCCTCCAGGTATTCCAAGCCTTCTACCCTTACCTTCTTATCAATATTATCCTTATTCAGCAGCGGGAAGCGCATAACCTCAACGACCATGCGGCCGAAGCGGTGCAGACTGTCTGCAGCGATTTCCGCAGCTCTTGCTTCGTCAACCCCCAGGCATTCGCGGATATTGGTCTCTGCCATCTGCATACGCCAGCGCGGTACAACCGCCACTGCTACGCTGCCCAGGAATTTTGCCACCAGCTTGCGCAGCCACATGGGGGAGATGCACATAAATTTACTAAAAAGCTTGACTATATAATAACCTAACAAGCTTTCACCACCCTATTATTTTTTCAGCTCTGCCAGTTCCTTCTCCAGAGCTTTGACGCGCTTGAGCATGTCGCCCACCTTACGCAGATTTGCTTCCTGACGCAGCCATTCCTTCATAGGCATTGCAGGGAAGCCGCCCATAACGGAATTGTCAGGAACGTTATTGGTAATACCCGTTTTGCCGCCAAAGACGCAGTTGCTGCCGATAGTAATATGACCGACAGTACCTACCTGACCAGCAAAGGTAACATTGTTGCCTACGGTTACGCTGCCGGAGATGCCTACATGAGCAACAACCAGGCAGTTTTCACCTAAGATATCGTTATGGCCGAGATGTACCAGGTTATCAATCTTGGTTCCCTTGCCAACGATAGTGCTGTCAACGGTAGCACGGTCGATACAGGTATTGTTGCCAATCTCTACATCATCCTGCAGCACTACATTACCGGTCTGCAGCACCTTGCTGTGCTTGCCGTTTTGGGTAATATAGCCAAAGCCGTCGCCGCCGATTACAGAACCGGACTGCAGAATAACTCTGTCGCCCAGTACACAGTCCTCACGGATAGTGGTATTAGGATAAATAGTACAATCCTTGCCCATTTTTACGCGCTTGCCGACATAAGCATGCGGATAGATTACGCAGCCGTCGCCGATTTCTGCATCATCCTCAACAACAGCAAAGGGCTGAATAGCAACATTTCTGCCGATTTTTGCCTTCTTGGATACATAAGCATAAGGACTGATAACACGCTCAACCTCTTCCTGCGGACGGAACAGCTCCAGCAGTGCGGCAAAGGCTGCACGCGGGTTGGCAACTCTGATAACCGGGCGTCCGTCAAGCTCCGGATCCTCGGGACTGAGAACCATTACGCCGGCCTTGCTGAGATGACAGTGCTCTACATGCGGCGGCACCGCAAAGGAAATATCCTTCGGTCCTGCCTCAACCAGTCCGTTAACGCCGGTAATGCGCAATTCGGGGTTATCATGCTCTACCGTGCCCTTTAAAAATTCAGCTAATTCTTGTACACTCTTCTCCATTTCATACCTCCACCATAAAGCGGCTTACGCAAAAAGCGGACGGACTATCCGCCCGCTTCAGGGTGCTGCTATTATTTCATTTTTGCAATTACGTCACCGGTAACATCGGTACCGCCCTGAGGAACGGCACGCTTGTCTAAAATAGCGCCCAGCTTTTTCTCGTCGGCAACTTGCTTCAGAGCAGTATCCAGACTTGCCTTCAGCTTATTTTGAGCCTCGCTTTGAATCAGCTTGGCTTTAGCGCCGTAATCTTCGGCAACCTTTTTTGCATCATCGCCGGTTTTACCTGCCATGTCCTTATCCATCTGGGTTTTCAGATCGGTCATTTTTTTAGTTACATCTTCCTGAGTTGTTTTTACGATAGGAGCTTCAGCTTCAATCTTGCTCATATCAACAGTACCAAAATCAGCATTACGTCCGCTGCAGCCGAAAGTAAACATAGATGCTGCAATCATCAGACCGGCAATAATTTTTTTCATAATTTTTAACCTCACTTAATTATAGCTCATATCAGGCCCGGGCACTTAACAACATCATGCCTTTTTCAGGGCCTTTATTATAGCAGCGGTAATATCCTCTGCCTTCATATTAACTCTAAACTTATTGAAAACAATAGTATAGCCACGCTCATGCGCCAGCTTCACAGCCTGGCTTTCGATATCCTGATTGATTTGCTTCTTCAGGCTATCGTTCTTTTCCTGCTGCTTATCAATTTCTCTGTCTATAATACTCAGTGCATTATTTAAGGCCTTCGGTGCTGCGTCAAGCATTTCCTTGTCGCGTTCCTCCGGCGATTTAAGCTGCTGCATAGCCTGAGCATGCTGCTGCTGCGCCATATCGCGCATCCGCTGCTCGGCCTCTGACTTGTACGGCAGTACCTTGGCATCAACCAGACGGCGTTTTTCCGCCTGCAGCTCGGCAATCTGCGCACCGCGCTCCTTCTGCAGCTCCTGCAGCTGTTTTTCAACGGCCTGACGTTCATCAGGCTTCATTTTAACAGCCTCCAGGATAGCCCGCAGATTAAATATTTTCAGCTTATAGGCTTCTTCGATATTCTTTTTGCGTTCGGCCAGCTGAGCATCTGCTTCAGCCTCGGCCTGAGCTGCGAATTTCTGCAGCTTGGCATTTTCAATCTCCCTCTGTTCTACCATACGGGTATTGAAATCTGCCTCCATAAAGCTTTGCTGGCTGAGCTGCCGCAGACTGCGCAGCTTATTCAGGCTGCTTAGCTGCGCCTTGGCCAGATCTTCCTGACCTTTACGCTTATTAAGCAGATCCTGCAGAATTTTTTCACCCTGCTCCAGCTTAGCATACTGAGGATGGGCGCTTACCGCCTGCTCCCAGTTGATAACAGCAATTTTTTCCTGCGGTCCCCGGACATTGGTACTGCATGCCGAAATCAGCAGAGCAGCTGCAATAATAGCACTTATTTTTACCAGCTTGTTCTTCTTCATGCCTGCCTCCAATAACATTGCTGTACATCCGTAAATACCGCGATTAAATTGACATTACACAAGGCAATCTGCCAACTTCAGAGCAGCAATGCGCTGAAGAAGCTGTTATTTGCCTGCCTGCATAGACTTGGCAACCTCGTCGGTAATATCTACACCGCCGAAAACAACAGTGTTCTTATCTACTACAACTGCCAAACCTTTTTTGTCGGCAATCTTTTTGATGCTGGCTTCAATTTTCTTCAGCACAGGGTCCATCAGCTCTTTTTGTTTGTTGGCCAGACGTTCTTGAGTCTGAGTATAATACTTTCTCTTTTCTGCCTCATTCATGGTCTTGCTTTTTTCATTGAAGTCCTTTTGGGCAGATTCGATTTCTTTGTTCATAGCTTCGTTAACTTTGCTCAGATCCGGGCTTTGTGCTACCAGCATCTGATAGTTGACTACACCGATAGCGGATTCGCTGGAAGCGGCAAAAGCACTCTTGCCTACACCGCTCTGCGTTACGGAAAGCGCAAAGCAGCCCAGTACGAAAATCGCTGCTACAAACAAGGAGATCAGCTTAACATTTTTAGGGTTACGCAATTTCTGCATCATAATCTAAATCCCTACCTTCTTTTCCTCATACAAAAATTCAGAAGCTACAACAGCAGAAAACAGCAGCAAGCTGCCGTCATCCGTTTTTGTACTGTCTGTTGCAATAATATATCTTATTATATCAGCCTGCGCTAATTCTTTCAAGAATTGCTAGAGATTTCCTATAAGACGCAGGTAAAATTCACTGCCGCCGTAAACATATTCCGCGCTGAGGAACTCATGAATGCGGTAGCGCACCGCAAATTCATTACGGTTATCACCGGAAAAATGCTCGGCCCGCAAACGCCATTTAGGACTCAGGCTGTACTCCAGGCGATAATTATTGTCGCCTATCGGTATCCGCCGTACGTAGCTCCAGCCGCTCTTGCCCCAATAATGCGTATAGCCTGTACCGAAGCGCCATTGTACGTCATCCAGAATAACCTCCGCCTCGCCGAAAATCTCATCGCGCGGCGAAATCATTTTACCAAGATGGGCCTTGCCGGAAAGGTTTTCCTTATTGCGGCCGATGTCGCCATAGCCCTCAAACCAGATTTTATAATCATCCGATTCAATCATAATAATTACGCCCAAATCAGCACCGGGCGTAATTTTAACCTCCGGGCGCAGCTGATAATTTTTTACTTCCGGCTCAGTCATGAGCTTCTCTAAAAGCTGCTGCTCCAGCTCCTGGCGATGCCTTTGCACATAAGCAACAGGCAAACCGCGCAGCTTATCGCATTCGCCGGCATATTTGTACTTCAGCTTCATCAAAAGCACATTGGGAATAGCCTCGCTGCGCAATTCATAGCGGATATTACGCACCAGCTGTCCTACGGGATAGATAACAACCTGCACTACTGTGCGTCCGTCCTCCTCCAGCACATCCACCGCCGGCTTAAATTCCGGCAGCTTTTGAGCTACTTCTTCTGCTTCAGCCACAGTGAAGCCCTCATCCGCCCAAGGCAAGTCT
>OJMM01001600.1_pt1 | contig 13090 bp, 12 predicted proteins | sample 1597231 | NCBI WGS metagenome assembly OJMM01 (sample SAMEA2452128, study PRJEB22498) | human gut metagenome | reverse complement strand
AGGACACGACCCTTTCACGGTCGGTACCGGGGTTCGAATCCCCGTGGGGACGCCACCTTATCAATGAGCAACCATTACGGTTGCTTTTTTGTTGCCTGAAAAATGGCCGCCTGTTTTAAGGCGGCCCGTCAGAATTAGATGCTTCTTGCAACGACAGTGATAATCACAATCGGAGAAATAATACCGATGCCGAGTCTGATGGCTGTCAGCATGGTGTTTGAAAGCGGGCAGGAAACCGTTAGCTGTTTACGGGTTTCAGGCCAATTCACCCAAGCAGCAACGATAGCAAGTCCCAAGGCTGTTAATGGCATGCCGACATTGCTCGTAAGATAGTCAAGAAGATCAAAGACTGTTTTACCGAAAATCTTAAAGTCAGCAAGTGGTCCAAAGGACATTGTGCAGAATACACCGATCACCATAATCGAAATGAAAGCTACAGGTACAGCAGTACGGCGAGATACGTGAAGGTCTCCCATAGCGGCCACTACTGCTTCAAAAATGCTAACAGAGCTCGTAATGGCTGCCACAATTAAGCAAATGTAAAAGAGGAGCGCGAAAAAGGTGCCAAAGGGCATATGAGCAAAAACAGCCGGCATTGTGACAAATGTAAGACCGGGACCTGCGGTGGGCTCAAGTCCAAAGGCAAAGACCGCAGGCATAACCATCAAGCCGCCCAAAAGCGCAGCCAGAATACCTAGGAAAGCCACCCAGGCAGTTGAATGAGGAAGATTTGCTTCATCGGAAAGGTAGGAAGCATAAACAATCAAAGTGCCCGCGCCGACAGATAAAGAGAAAAAGCAAAAGCCCATAGCGTTAAAAAGTGAGTCGGCATTAAATTGCTCCCAATTAAAACTGAACATGAACTCAACACCTTGCCATGCACCCGGTAGTGTTAAGCCACGAATAATCAAAATGATCATCAGAATAAAGAGTGTTGGCATCAAATACTTTGACAAACGCTCAATGCCGGCCTGAACTCCGAAAATCACTACACCGGCGGTCATGATCATAAAGACGATTTGATAAAAAATGCCCAAAACAGGGTCACTGGCAAACTGGTTAAAATGCGCCCCTAATTGTGACAAATCCGTTATGATGCCGTTGCCCATAGCTGCATCAACCGCGTAGGCAACGCACCAGCCGCCGATCGTAGAGTAGAACGTTAGAATTAAAAAACCCGTGGCAATACCGACAGTGCCGAAGATACCCCAGAATTTAGAGCGTCCGACACGAATCATGCTGTTAATTGAGGCGGCACGTCCTGCACGGCCAACAACCATTTCGGCCAGCAACAAAAACATGCCAAGGGTAAAACAGAACAAAATATAAGGAATGATGAAAGCTGCACCGCCATTAGTGCCAGCCATATAAGGGAATTTCCAAATAGCGCCTAAACCCACTGCCGCACCGGCACTGGCGAGAATGAAACCTAAACGAGAAGTCCATAAATCGCGGGAAGACATAGCAAAATACCTTTTTTAGTCAGAGAGAAAGCTTGAAGTCGTAAATTTTTTCCAAGCTTGCCCTAAAAATACCTAATCATCTTGAGATCTTCCTCGTGAGGGAAGGCACTGAAAAACCTTCCCTTTTTTCAGAGGAAATTAGCCGAGAAGCCCTGCGCCTGCGATAACAATGATGACGCAGGGCACAATAAATCGAATTAAGAAGTGCGTTATGGTTAAAACTGTTTCGTTCATGGGTTGGGTGAGTGTCAATTGTTTTTTCATCACCGGCCAAACTAGGTAGCCCCCAACAATTGCAATACCCATTGCTCCTATCGGCATACCAACGTTACTCGTCAAGAAATCGAGCAAATCAAAGAAGGTCTTGCCGGCTACTTTGTAGCCTGACAATGAACCGAAACTGAGCGAGCAAATCACGCCCAAAATGGATAAAACAATTGTATTTGCGGCAATGCTCATACGTCGGCTGAAATGATATTCATCAACAAGAAACTGCACGCTCATCTCCAAGATGCTGATAGCACTTGTGAGTGCCGCCACCACCAGGCAGATGTAGAAAAGGATAGCAAAGGCTTGACCGAAGGGCAATTGGGCAAACACCGCAGGCATAGTGACAAAAGTCAAACCTGGGCCAGCTGCAGGATCTAAATGGAATGCAAAAACAGCCGGCATAATCATTAGTCCGCCCAGTATAGAAGCTAAAACCGCTAAAAAAGAAATCCAAGCAACTGAGGTAGGAAGATTAACTTTATCGGAAAGATATGAACCATAATTCATCATCGAGCCCGATCCCAATGAGAGTGAGAAAAAAGCAAATCCCATGGCATTGAGCAAAGAGTTACCGTTAAAAGCTTGGGGATCAAATTTGAACATATAGACAAATCCGTCCCATGCTCCGGGCAACGTCAATCCCCTGACAATCAGACAATGCATCAGAATAAAAAGAGTAGGCATCAAAAATTTGGAAATTCTTTCAATACCTTTTTCTACACCGAATAAAATCACACCTGCAGTTAATGCGAGAAAGGCAAGTTGCATGCTAACTGCACTTGTTCCATTGGTGACAAAATGGTCAAAATAGGTTCCTAGTTGAGCGGTGTCGGTAATGAGGCCATTGCCCATGCAGGCATCAAACAAATAATTGAGGCACCAACCGCCGATGACCTGGTAGAAAGCAAGAATTAAAAAGCCTGTCAATACACTGATTTTGCCAACGTAACTCCAAAAAGGACCGCCGTAAAGCCGCAAAGCATGTGCCGCTCCTCCCCTAGAAGACCTTCCAAGGGCCATTTCGATCATCAGGACGATAAACCCGATAGCAATGGTCAAAATAATGTAGGGAATAATGAAAGCTGAGCCACCGTTAGTGCCGGCCATATAGGGGAACTTCCAGATGGCGCCTAGTCCGACAGCCGAGCCGGCACTAGCAAGAATAAAACCTAAACGGGTGCCCCATATGGAGCGTTCTGAAGATGTAGTCATGATGCATTTTCCATTGTTAGTAGTATGTGATGGCATCAGTCGGTAACCCGTCAATCAAGCAAATAGCCATCGAGCTTTTTTTAAATAATCTGTTTGGTATTCTATGACAAACAGCAAAATAATTAGGTGATTCTTTGGGCACAATCACCTATAAAAATCAAAAAGTATTCAATTTTTTCGGCTTAAATTCCGGTTAAAAGAACAGTGAGAACCAAAATCGGAGCAAATATGGCGATACTCCATCGTAAAAGAGAATAAGTCCATTCTGTATGCTGATGAGATTTGTCTCCTGCAATAAATGGTTTAACCTTATCCCAGGCAAGCCAGCTGGACAACACAGCAATCATCAGGCCGCCGATCGGCAAACTGATGTTACTGGTCAAATAATCTACCCAGTCAAAAAATGTCTTATTGAGCCATTTATGATCGGCCAGGGGACCGAAAGACAGTGCGCTGAAGGAACCCACAATCATCAAACCGATTGTTGTCGTTACGACCGCCTTAGGACGGCTCCAGTGCCATTCATCGTGCAAAAAAGCAACGTCAATTTCGAGCATGGAAACTGAGCTCGTAATAGCCGCTACAAGCAGGCAAGCATAAAACACAATGGCGAAAAGATTACCTAAAGGCATTTGAGCAAAAATAGCCGGCATGGTGACGAACGTAAGTCCAGGCCCGGCAGTGGGGTCAAGTCCGAAAGCAAAAACGGAAGGCATGACCATCAGAGCTCCCAGAAGGGAACTCACAATAGTCAGAAAGGCAATCCAGGCAGATGATCCGATCAGATCAACTTTACTGTCGAGGTAACTGCCGTAAGTCAGCATACAGCCGCTACCTAAGCAAAGAGAAAAGAAGGTAAAGCCCATTGTAGAGAGCAGTGCATCAAACGTGAAAGCTTCAGGGTTCCAGCTGAAAAGGTATTCAATGCCCTCAAAGGCTCCGGGCAGAAACAGTGATCGAACGATAATAATCAGCATCAAAATAAACAGCAAAGGCATGAGCACTTTGGATAGACGTTCGATACCACTGCTCACGCCATAGGCGACTACCCAGGCAGTAATAATCAGAAAAAGAGCCTGATAACCGATAGCTAATACGGGATCGCCTGAGATGGCAGCAAAATGAGCACCCAGCTGCGCCTGATCAGATACGAGACCAGAGCCTAAACAGGCGTTGACAAAATAAGCTATTGTCCAGCCGCCAATTGCGGAGTAAAAACTCAAGATCAAAAAGCCAGTGATGACTCCTAAATAGCCGGCTTTGCCCCAATTTTTACCACCTAATTTTCTAAAAGCGGTCACGATACAGCCCGCTCCGGCGCGGCCGACGGTTAATTCAGCAATGAGCAAAACAAGGCCGATTGTGAAAGTGAGTACGATAAACGGAAACAAGAACGCCGAGCCTCCGTTTGAGCCGACCAAATACGGAAACTTCCAAATGGCTCCCAAACCTACGGCAGCACCGGCACTTGCCAAAACGAAGCCTAAACGGGAGCTCCAGGTAGAACGGTTATTCATAAAAACAATTTAAAAACTGAGATCTTCTGAAAAAAGGAGCGCAGACCTCTTGCCATTCTAACTTAAATGCCAGAGAGCAAAACAACAATCACCAAAGCCGGAGCCAAAAGAGAAATTGTCAGTCGGATCCAGTTCAGGGTAAGCCACGAGTGTTTACGAATAGCCAGCATCTGTGCTTTCATTATTGGCCAGGCTTTCCAGCCGGCCAATGCAGCAATACAGAGGCCGCCGATTGGCATTAGGATGTTAGAGCAGAGATAATCAGAGAAATCAAACAGCGACATCCCGTGGATTTCCACCCAAGACAAAGAGCTGAAAGAAAGGGCCTGAATACTAGCGAGAATAAAAAGGCTCACCCAGCAAAGTGCAGTAGCTGCTCGTCTTCTCATTCGCCATTCGTTAATAAGATAAGCGACAACCACTTCCAGCAAAGACACAGAGCTTGTGATGGCTGCGATGAATAAGCAGATATAAAAGGCTGCGGCCAAAACATCTGCCAAGGGCATATGCTCAAAAATCATCGGTATGGTGATAAAGACAAGCCCTGTGCCTGCGGCCGGATCCATCCCAAAAGCAAAGACAGCCGGAATGATCATTACACCGGCTAAAAGTGCTGCCTGAGTGGATAAAAATGCAACCCAAACTGATGAGCCAGGAATATCGGTGTGAGAACTTAAGTAGGAGCCGTAAGTGACCATAATGCCGGCTCCGAGCGAGAGCGAAAAGAAGGTAAAACCCATCGCATTTAAAATGGTGGCGCCGCTTACCTGCTCCCAGTTAAAGGAAAATAAAAACTGCATTCCCTCCCAGGATCCTGGCATCATTAAAGAGCGGATGATGATGAAAATCATGAGAATGAAAAGCAAAGGCATCAGGTATTTGGCGATTTTCTCAATGCCTTTTTCTACACCGAGAGCAACTACCGCACAGGTTGCTGTCAGGTAAAGAAACATAAAAAAGACATTCACAGTGCCATTTCCGACTAGTGCCTTGAAATGATCAGTCAAAATCTTAGGATCGCCATTAACAACGTTGCCCATAAAGGACTCAGCCATATAAGAGACGCACCATCCGCCGATTACAGAATAGTAAGTCAGAATGATGTAGGCATTGAGGACTGCGATACCACCTACCAGAGCAAAAAATGGTCCGCCAACGCTTTTGAGTGCGTGAACGGCAGAGCCTCTTCCGGCTCGTCCCATAGCACACTCTGCCATCACTAAAACAACGCCGATCGTAAAGGTGAAAATTAAGAACGGAACAATAAATGCTGCACCACCGTTGGTGCCGGCCCAAAAGGGAAATTTCCAAATAGCGCCCAAGCCAATTGCGGAACTAGCAGAGGCTAAAATAAATCCTAAACGCGAACTCCAAACAGTGTCGGCAATACTATTGTCTGAAGGCATCTTTTTTCCTTTTTGTTTTTCTGAGTATATGAGGCAAACTGGGACTGTCCATTCTAGAGAAGGCCAGACGTGAAAACGAATTTATCCTAGGCGCTTTCAACTAGACGTGTGTTGTCAGGCTAAGGCATCAATAGAAATTACGATCGCTAAAATATAAAGCGACGCAAGATACGGTCACGTTTTATCTTTTTTGTAATGACAGAAATATCTACTAACTCTCAGACCATTTTTAAGCTTGCTGCCCCTATGCTTCTGAGTCTGATATTGGAACAAATTATCGGACTAACAGACATTATTTTTCTGGGACGCGTAAGCGAAGTCAGCGTTGGTGCAGCTGCAATCGGCGGCATTGGATTTTATCTTCTAACGATGATTGCTTTTGGTTACAGTATCGCCTCTCAGTCCATGATGGGCGAGGCCAATGGTGCAAAACGCTATGGTGATTTAGGGAGAATTTTTCAGCAAAGCGGCATTTTTATGCTGCTATTTTCTGCAATGATTTTGGCACTTACACCTATATTCATGGAGCCGATTTTTGTTGCTTTAGTTCAGTCGCCAGATGTTCGTGAAGAAGCTCAAGCCTACTTTTTCTGGAGAACAGTTGGAATTGTCTTTGCTCTCGCGGCTGTACTTTTTCGAGGTTTTTTCATGTCCGTTCTGCTGCCTCGAGTTTTAACTTATTCCTCCGTGGTAATGGTGCTAAGTAACTGTTTACTCAATTACCTTCTTATTTTTGGTTGGGGACCTTTCCCTGCGATGGGCATTACTGGAGCGGCTATTGCTTCCACCTTGGCTGAAATTGCTGCAGTACTTTTTTTCCTAGCTTATGTTTTGCGATATCAATTGCATCGCCGCTATGAGCTTTTTATTTTCAGAGGTCTGGATAAGTCTTTGCAGCTGACGCTTTTTAAATTAGGCCGCTGGATGATGCTTCAGGAAGCGGTGATTATGACGAGTTGGCTGCTGTTTTTTGTTTGGGTGGAGCATATGGGCGAAAGGGCGCTTGCTATTAGCAACATTGTGCGCTCGGTCTCAAACCTTCTTTTCATCATTGTTCACGCATTTGGAGCAACCTGCGGCGCAATAGGTGCCAATCTTTTAGGAGAAAATCGAGCAGAGGAAATTAATCCAATGATGAGAAGAGGACTTAAATTATCCTTTGCTGTAACCATACCGTGTTGCCTGCTGATTGCTCTGTTTCCACATCCGATATTGGCTTTGTTTACTAACATTGTGGAGCTCTCTGAGGCAAGTGTGGCTTCTGTGCGTGTTATGCTTTTCGGCTACCTTCTGTGCGTGCCTGCTGTGCATTACTTCTCGGTTTTCGGCTATTTGGGCTGTACTCGAGAATCCATGATTGCTTCGGTCATCACGTCAGTAGCTTATGCGATTTATGCGTGGGGGATTTCACGGTTGGTAAGCAATGTCGCTTGGGTTTGGACAGCTGATACCTTCTACTACACAGTCTTGGGCGCTTTGGTGTGGTACTTCTGGAAAAATGCCCGTTGGCGAGCGTTAATACCTTTCGGGGAAAAATAAGCCGCCTGAGTCGGCGGCCTGTTTTGGAACTAAAAAGAGGATTCAAAGCGACGCTTAACATCCTTTACGTTCGCCACCTGTTTGAGGCTTCTCATGACTCGCATCAGTTGAATGCGATTATCAACCTGAACTAAAAGCTGTAGTTCAGGGTCATTGAGATCATCAGGGATATTCATGCCGACAATAGAACTACCTTCTTTAGCAACGGCCTGAGTGGCTTGTAAAATAGCAGGTCGAATGTCGTTGACTTTAATGTCGATCGGCACAGTAAAGCGATGATTGTTGCTTTCTGCCCATTGAGCCTTTTCCCAACGTTCAGCATTATTGTTTTGGCCTTGCTGAGCATGCACACAAGAGGCTCGGTGTACCGTGATGCCGTGACCGGCGCGTTCAAAGACGCAAATGTCGTCTCCCCATACCGGGTGACAGCAACGAGCTATTTGGGCTGCATGATGCTTGCCGTTTACGACAACTTCAATATCACCATCTTCACGTTCAGGCTTTTGTTGCTCTGCCGTTAAGCTCTGAAGCCGGTGCAGTACCACAACGAAACTAGCCTTCCCGGAACCAACGAGTGAATACAAAGAAGCTCGAGAGTCCACACTGAGTTCTTTTTCAACAGTATTCCAGACTTCATCGGTCGTGTCGTCAAGAGAAATCTGCGCTTTCTGAGCCTCTTCTTCTAAGACTCGGCGACCGATTTTTACAGCAGAGTCAAAGTCCAGAGAACGCAAATATTGGCGAACCTCAGCACGGGCCTTGCCGCTACGAACAAAATTCAGCCATCGAGGATCAGGGTGGGAAAGTGAGCTTGTGGAAATTTCCACCATATCCCCGTTTGAGAGCTTAGTATCAATATCGCTTACTTGACCGTTAATTCGGCATTCACGAACATGATTGCCGACATCTGAGTGAATTTGGTAGGCAAAATCAATTGGTGTACTGTCTTGAGGCATGGAAATGATTTTGCCTTTAGGAGTAAAGACATAAATACGGTCAGGGAAGAGATCTGCTTTGATGTTTTCGTAAAATTCGCTGGTGTCAGATGACTTTTGCTGTAAGTCAAGAAGCGACTGCAGCCATGCATGAGTGAGTGTTTGAATATCACTTTCACTGCCGCGGTTAAGCCAGTGCGTGAGAATGCCCTGCTCGGCTATATCGTTCATTTTTTCCGTGCGGATCTGAAATTCCACCGGAGTACCTTGTGGTCCGATTACCGTGGTATGTAATCCTTGATAGCCGTTACTCTTTGGAATGGCAATAAAGTCTTTAAAACGCGACTGTACGGGCTTATACATCATATGCAGGGCTCCTAAAGTCCTGTAACAGTCTTCTCTTGTTGTGACGATTACGCGAAAGCCGTAAATATCAAAAACTTCTGAAAAAGAAAGTTTTTTGATGCGCATTTGATTGTAAATACCGTAGCAGGTCTTTTCTCGGCCTAAAACGCGCCCCTTAATGTTGGCGCGTTCAAGCATGCGCTTGGTGTCATTTAATATTTCTTCTAGTGCTGGACGACGATTAATGCGTGCAGCGACGAGTTCTTTATATAGAACTTCGTAGCGTCGAGGATAATAGTTTTGCAGACACAAATCCTGCAGTTCGCGAAAGGCGTGATTAATCCCCAGATGATGAGCCATCGGAACGTATATATCGAGCGTTTCTTTGGCAATGCGGCGTCGTTTTTCTGGACGCATCACTCCTAATGTTCTCAAATTGTGAAGGCGGTCGGCGAGTTTAACAAGGATGACTCGAACGTCTTTGCTCATTGCTAAAAGCATTTTTTTGAAACTTTCGGCTTGAGCAATTTCATTTGAAGAAAACTTCAGTTTGTCAAGCTTAGAGACGCCATCCACAATCTCTGCAGTGACCGTGCCGAACTTTTTAGCCATTTCATTTTTGGAGTGCCCCGTGTCCTCAAGGACATCATGCATAAGGCCGGCCTGAATGGCGGCACAGTCCAAATGCCACTCAGCTAAGATACTGGCAACTGCAATGGGATGAGTAATATAAGGTTCACCGGACTTGCGAAATTGACCTAAATGAGCGTCATCGGCATATCGATAGGCTTCTTTGATTCTTTCAATGTCAGCCGCGCTCATGTATTTGGAGCAGGTATCAATCAGCGAAGCGGCTGTGGCAATGCCCGCTTTTTTAGGCGGGGTCATGAGCGGCAGCTCAGTTTGATCTTCTTTAGGTGCGGGCGGTGGCACTGGTTTCGACTCGTTTTTCAGAACAGACTGACGAATCGAGGCGAGAATGTCGGTTGAGCCGGTCGGAAAATATCTGGGTACCATACAAGCCCCTTATTGTTAACTCGCCTCTGCCCGCAATAGGAATTCCTATTTTTAATTGGCAAGCAGAAGTTAAAAAAACAAAAAAGCGAAGCAGGAGACAAACCATCACTTCGCTTTTTCTATTGCCTTAAGAGATGCGCTTGAACATTTCATCCCGAGTGATTTCACCGGCAGCAATTTCACGCAATGCCAAAACCGTGGGTTTATCTTTGGCATCTATGCGAGCAACAGCACCGGAGGATAATTGGCGGGCGCGCTGAGCAGCAGCCAACACCAATTCAAAGCGGTTGTGAATCTTTTTCAAGCAATCTTCAACAGTTACACGAGCCATATTCCGTTTTTATCAATTCAAAAAATTAAAATTACAACATTCCGTTTTTATAAAAGCGGAATGCCTAAATGTTTGAACGTTTCACGTTCGCGAACAGCCTGGGTTTTAAAGCTCAGGCGAGACGCACGCACAATGGCGATCAGATCACCTGTGGCGCGATCGAAATCATCGTTAATTATAACGTAGTCAAACTCTCCCGCATGAACCATTTCAGCCCCGGCGCCTGCTAAACGTCTGGCAATGACTTCATCGGAGTCCGTACCTCTCTTATTCAAACGGTGGCGAAGCGCGTCAACCGAGGGCGGCAGAATAAAAATTCCGACAACATCCGGAAAGAGTCTTTTAACCTGAAGCGCACCCTGCCAGTCAATTTCAAGCAGAACATCATGACCTTTTTCAAGCTCTTCGGCAATCCATTGTTTGGAGGTGCCGTAATAGTTGCCATGAACGTAAGCCCACTCTAAAAAGGCATTATTTTCTTTGAGTGCCTCAAACTGTTCAATTGTCACGAAATGGTACTCACGACCGTCCATTTCTCCCGGCCGGGGAGAGCGGGTGGTGTGTGAAATAGACAAATGAACCGTCGGATCGGCTTTTAATAAAGCGGCAACCAATGATGATTTGCCCGCCCCGGATGGAGCAGTCACTAGGAATAAACGTCCGGCTTTTTGATCTAACATGAAAGGCCTCTCAGGTTAATTGACTCATTTTAGCGAACTTTGTTATTAAAGAGATCTAATCCGTAATCTTTAAGCAAGGCGCATGTTTCGTAAATAGGCAATCCCATGATGCCGCTGTATGAACCGCGAATTTCAGTGATAAAAGCACCGGCTAAACCTTGAATGCCGTAACCGCCCGCTTTGTCATAAGGTTCCGCAAACCGAACATAGGCGTTGATTTCTTCCTCACTCAGTTCTTTGAAATGCACTTCTGAGACGCTAAGCTGCATTTTCCAATCATCTTTATTCAAACCGACGCAGACAGCGGTCCGAACCTCGTGGCTGCGTCCCGAGAGCAATCGTAAAAAACTTTTTGCTTCGTCTTCATCGCGAGGTTTGCCCAAAATCTGATTGGCGCAGATGACGGTTGTATCAGCGGATAAAACGGGAAGAGAGCAAAGAGACTTTCTTTGGAGTTTTTCAAAGGCCTGCAATATTTTTTCTCTGGCAATTCGCTCTACGTAATCCTGCGGTGCTTCGTTTGCAAGGGGTTCTTCATCGCCTTGAAAGTGACCCAGAGTCTGGGTGAGATCGGCTATGACGATAGGGGTAAAGCCCAGTTGCTCCAATATGGCTTTGCGTCGGGGACTTTTTGAAGCAAGATATAAAGAAAGTGAGTCTGTCATGCTTAAGCCCGATGATAAGGGTGATTGGTGAGGATGCTGAACGCTCTGTAGATTTGTTCGGCTAAAAGAACTCGAGCCATGGCGTGCGGCAGCGTCATTGATGAGAGCCTCATGAGCATCTGAGCCTGGGCTTTGAGTTCCGGGTCAAGGCCGTCAGCGCCTCCAATGAGAAAACATAAAGACTCGCCCGCATTGCGCCAGGTTTGAATCTTTTTGGCAAAGTCCATTGTGCTTAAATCCTTACCGCGTTCATCCATTGCAATAATGAGACTATTGTGAGGAATGGCGGCACGGATGCGTTCAGCTTCAATGCGCATAATATTGGCGGTGCTTTGTCCTGCCCGCTGCTCAGGTTTAACCGCTTTTACTGTGACAGTCCAGTCTTTTGGGAAACGGCTGAGATAGTCGGTTACGGCGGTGTCAGCCCAAGCTGGTTGACGTAAACCGACAGCAACAATGGTAATTTTCATAGAATTAAAAAAGAGCAGGCTGCATGGGCAGCCTGCGCATCAATGAGAACGGTCAAGTTAATCTTCAACGATTTTAATGGTTTTGGCGCGAACAATCTGACGACGACGGGCAGCCGGTTTCGGTTCTTCCGCTTCTTTCTTTTCAGAGCTCAGTTTAAGATGAACCTTCTTTCCGCCCCAGACTTCTTCGAGGTTGTAATACTCGCGCATAGCAGGCTGAAGAATATGAACAATAGCCTGGCCGCAGTCAACCAAAACCCATTCGCCGGTATCGGTTCCTTCCATACCGATCACTTCGCCGCCTGCCTCTTTGACTTCGTGGCTCACGTTATAGCCCAAAGCCCGAGTCTGTCGATTCGATGAGCCCGTGGCAATGATGACGCGCTCAAACTCTGAAGTAAGATGCTTTGTGTTGTACACCACGATGTCCTGCGCTTTGACATCTTCAAGCGCATCGACGATTACGCGTTGTAATTTACGAATATCCATAAGTTTTTTCTCTAAGGGTTTAAATCTTTCAGCAGAAATTGTATCAGGCTTTTCGGACTGCTTTGGATTGCAGGAAAGCGAAGACCTTTTCTGAAAGCATGGTTTTTAATACCGGGCTATTCATCTGCCCCTTTGACAGAAGCTCTCTGATGTGTCGGGATTCAATAGCCAAAGCGGGCATTTTGAGAAACTTCACATCAATTCGTTTCTTTTCAATAAAGGAGCTCACTTCAGGGTTACTCTTTTTGAATTCACCGTTACGGCTAAAGACGACTAAATTGACGTAATTAAAAATCTCCTGCCAGTCCTTCCAAGTATGAAAGTTTTCCCACTGATCTGCACCAATCAGATAATAGCGATCATCTGCAGGGTAAGATTGCGCAAGTTCCCGGACGGTGTCAATTGAGTAAGATAGACCTTCCCTCCTTAACTCACGCGTATCAACTGACATTTTGAGTTCATCGGCCAGGGTAAGCTGCAGCATCTGCAGGCGATCGGACTCAGGCATTAATTCGTCGGAGTCTTTTTGCCAAGGATTAGCCGGCAGCCACCAAAGATGGTCAAGCCCGAGAGACTGAAGAGCTTGTCTGGCCAATGTCAAATGACCGAGGTGCACCGGATTGAAAGTACCGCCAAAAAAACCGTATCGCATAAAAAAAGCGGAAAAGAAGATAATCTTTTCCGCCCAACTTTGTTATTTCATAGCCCTGAAGCCAATATCAGAGCGGTACTGCATGCCGTCAAAGCGGAC
>OJMM01001598.1_pt1 | contig 13103 bp, 19 predicted proteins | sample 1597231 | NCBI WGS metagenome assembly OJMM01 (sample SAMEA2452128, study PRJEB22498) | human gut metagenome | reverse complement strand
AGGCGTTTGCTGGATTTCCTGCTTTCCGCTCTCCACGCCATTCTCTGTTTCTGTTTCGATGATTAACTCCTTTGTTTCCTCTGTGCTTTCCGTTTCTTTCTGCACCTGCCCGGTTTCTTCCGTATCCACCATAAGCTCAACCTCTTCTGTAGGTTTACTCTCTTTAGGTAACTCCTGCACCGGTTCCTTGTAAAGCACCCTGCTGATTCCGAAAATCAATAATACGCTCACTGCTACGAGTCCTGCGATGATAAGTCTTTTCTTTGTACTATCTTTCATAGCAATCCCTCCTGTATGTAGTTTTTAAATTTCTTTTTGTCAATCCCCAACCTACCACACAACTTTGCAGAAGTCTATCAAAATGTAATAGGTTGCACGATATCTGTAACATCTTACTAAAATTTCTCTGTATAGGCTGCCCGAACCTTTAGATTTATTGACATATTGGTGATGATCTTTCCGGCAAATCTTACCGGCACCTCCAGTCTGATGGAGGCATCTGCATAATAGGGGCCGCCTCCTGCACCGAGAGCATTATTGTGTATATACACACAAAGATTGCTCAAACAGTACTCCATCTCTCCTCCGTTATTGATTCGAACATATCCCGCCCCGTCCTCTTCCAGACCGAGTAAAAAACACATCCTGCTGTAAATATCCCCATAGTCCACTGAGGCTGAGAAAGATTCCCCATCCGGCTCATAGCCTGCGGCATATCCTTCCCTTACACTGTGGTAAACCTCGTTATAGTTGTCATTGACTGTGGATATTACAGCAGACTCCATTGCATCCTTAATACCTGCAGCGGTAATCACAAGGCGCATGTATTCTGCAACTCCAAGGATAATAATCAGCATGCAGATGGTCACTGCCACCACTAACGGCATCATATTTCCTTTCCGGTCTTTTAACAGGGTGACAGTCTTTTTCCTTAACTTCCTCATTTCCAGTACACCTCACTCTTTCCGGAGGCTCTTGCCCGGATGGTTATCGGAAACGAACCAAAGTTTCCAAACAACCCTAAGTCCTTTTGTATGGTAACGGTAACCGTTACCTCTTCATTTAATTGCAGATTCCCGGTTCTTGACCACTGCACAGTCGGGTGGATTCCTGTTCTTTCCTCCAAGACTCTCTGCCTGTTCGAAGTCTCGCTTCCTACCCTTCCGCTGATCTCAGCCTCTCTTGCCAGTTCATCTGCAAAATTGTCTACCTGCATTTTGGTGATAAAGATGGGGAATAACCTTACGCCAAGTGCAATCACTAACATGACACACAGCACCATGACTGCCACATCAATGTACCCCTCTCCCCTCTTATCACGCAATATTTTTCTTATCTGTCTCATTTATACCTCCTGCTAGAACAAGGTTCCCATAGACCTGATGATTTCATAGATGATGATGGCGAAGTAGGTTGCCAGAAAACACATCAGCATGGCAAAAGAATACACTCTTATTTTGGGTGGTATCTTGGCTGCTTTCGCTTTCAGTCTCTGAAGCTCCGTCTGCTTAAAATCATGGGTTAACATCTGGAAGTACACGGCTCCGTCATCTCCTCTTAACACACCGATGAGACCTCTGACCACATCCGATAACTGTGGGGAATTGAGCCTTGCCTCAAAACGGGTTAAAGCTGCCTCATAACTGCTGGAGCGCATATCCGCACACACAATATCCAGTTCTTTTCTGAAGGCTGCCCCGGCATTTTCCTTGTAATGCTCCAGCATGGAAAGCACATCCCTGCTGTTTTTCAGTTCCTGCGTGATAGTAGATACAAAGCGGTATAACTCTTCCTCTATCTGCTCCCTTTTTTCTTTCAGCATTTCATCTGCCTTCTGGATTTCCTTGTAATAAATCATGATTCCCAAGAGAATTACAAATAAAGCAGCCAGCGGAAACACATGCAGTGCCGGAATAATGAGCAAAAAGACACTTCCGGCTTTTAAATATGCGTATGCAGTATAGACTTCCGGTGTCATGCCAAGCCCGGAGGCTCGAAGCACATTTGCCATCCGGTTTTTCTTGTAATCATTCATACGGATGTACTTCGCAATCTTCACGGCTCCATCCATATAAAAGGCATCCAAGGTCTTGGATAACTGTTTTCCTTCCTTACCTGTATCCATCATTACCCTGCTGGTCTTTAAGGTCGGCAGACGTAATAGTCCTGCAAGCAGCAGAAAGAGACCTATAGAAAAGGTCAAAAACACACAAAATAATATCAGATTCATACTGTCTCCTTTCTACGACCTGTATTCTATCGGTTTTGTCAGTCTGATTACATGGGCTGTGGATACAAAAATAATAATGCCTGCAATGCTGAGCATTATCTGCCCCACTACCGTGTGCATCAACGTATGGTACCAATCCTTATTTAAGAAATATAAAAGTGGAATGTTACCTACAACCAGCACTACCATTGTGATAAACTCTTTCCTCGGCTCCATAACCATATATTCCAGTTCTGCATTCACAATACGCATGTCGGACAGTTTGGCCACAATCGGTGTCAGTGTTGTTTTTAGCGATCTGTCATACAGGCAGGCTTTTAAGGCATCCACCCATTCCTTAAACACATCATCCGCTATCCTTGCACGCAGTTCATCCAAGGCCGCCTCCAAGTCAGGATTAATCAGACGGATTCTTGACACAAAATCCTGAAAGATGTTCTTTACCGGCGGATTTAAATATTCCAGATTCTCTTCCACAGAAGTCAGGATATCCTCACTTCTTAGATATGCGGTGGTAATGATGGACAGTGCTGTTTCCAGTTCTGCCGACACATCCTTTTTGAAATGGGACGCAGTCAGCTTAATGTACCAGAAGGGAAGGAACATAAACCCTACCGCTGCGACGGGTACCAGAAAGAAATTCCCAAGCATGGCTGCCCCAGCGGCACCAACAGCAAACAAAACCAATGATACCGTACATAAAAACGGGAAGGTATTTTCCCTGTCGGTAGCCTTTAGGATACTCTGTATCTCTTCCACTTCTCTTCGTAAGAAGGACTTTTTCTTTCTCTGCGTCTGCTCTAAAATCTCCTCTCGGATACCTTTGGGTCCGTCCAACAGCCTCTTAAAAATATTACCGGTAAAATCCGTAAGATTAATGCCCAGCAATAAAAATAAGCCTATGATGATACCCATACAGGCCATTACCTGCATTGTCAGCATACGCTTGCACCTCCTCCCGTAATTTTATTTAGCACTTCCCTAGGCATTCCGTTTTCAAGGAACCTTTTTTTCAGGCTCTCTGAAATACCGCACACCTTTTTATGGGTTCCATTGATGATGAATTTATCTCCTTCCACCCGGTTTTCCGTAATCTCATAACGGAACAGGGAATTAAAATGTCTCTTTCCATCGGGTGTGATTTCACACTCCATGATTTCCATGAGCCTTCTTTTCTTGTTCTCAAGCTGCTTGGTAAATACCACGATGGGGAATGCCTCCGTTACCAAATCCATCAGCACCTCATCATCCATATCGTATTTTCTCTTACACAGGGTTCTCATTCGGCTGTAGGTAGATTCACAACTGTTACTGTGAATGGTGGTAAGCACTGTATGCCCGGTTCTTGCAGACTCCTGTGCGGTGTATGCTTCCGAGCTTCTCATCTCTCCCACACAGATAATCTCCGGGTTGAAACGCAGGGCCATATCAAGGAGCATATCCTGATCGATGTTCTGCTTTTCATTTTCGCTGAATCTGGTCAGGGTATGGATGACACTGTTGGTTACCTTTCCATCCTTCTCCCTAACAAGAGCCAGCTCCCTGCTTCCGTTCTCAATGGTAAAGATACGCTTGTTATCGGGAATGGTAGTAAGGAGCCACCCTGCCAGAGTTGTTTTGCCGGAGCTGGTGGCACCTGCCACACAGATACTGATTCCATAACGCAGACATTCTGCCAGAAAATCTAACATTTCATCGGTAGCAGTTCCTCCATCCACAAAGTCACTCTTTTTGAGGCTCTGTGGATTTACGATTCGGATGGAAGCTGCAATACCCACATCCTCATCCACAAGAGGAGTCTTTAACACCGCAATACGGATATTTTTACTTAAATGCCCAAGGACTGCCGGGGATGCATTGTCAAGCACCATGCCGGACACATGGAGCATTCTTCGAATCACGTTGATGGCATGCTCCGGTGATTCAAAGTGTTCCTCCATTTTCTCACATCTGCCATCACTGTACTGCACCTCAATATCCTTCCATGAGTTGATGTCGATTTCCTCAATGCCTGTTCCGAAGATGTACTTGGTTAAAAAAGAAAACTCTGCCATTTCCGTATAAAGGTCATCGATTAGCTCTTCCCTTGTTTTGCCTTTGACAGTGATGCGGTAATCTGCTATGTACTTTGAGATGTATCTCTTGACCTGCTGTTTTACCTCATCGTTCTCGCCTTCAACCATGAGGGTGGAATACTTGCTGGAGATATACTCCTGCACTTCCTTTAACACATCGGAGAATGCCCTGCCTTTTTCCTCCGGGGAAAAAAATAAGTTCTGGTTATTTCCCATCATACACCGAACACCTCCTTGCTGATTTTCTCTATCTCTTTTCTAAATGCCCGGCTCTCCTTTAGTCCAAGTTCTGCCAACATATCTCCCTCCAGATACTGTGTTTCTACTTCCCTGCTGTGGGGAATCTGAAAGGAAACGGAGCCAAGCACCTGTTCCACGTGACTGCTGGCCTCCCGCTGTTTTACATTGGATGCCACCTTAAGCTGCTTGTCCGCATCCCATTTGTTGTCACGAAGCAGTGGCAACTGTGAGGACAGATAACTGATGGATTTTAAATCACAGTTTACCAGTCTTAAGACCGTATCCGCTTCCATCAGTGCCACCGCCGACAACACATCCGAAGCAATGGTGCTTCCGCAGTCAATAATGACAAAAGGAACCACCTCTCTTGCCTGCTCAATCAACTCCGCTGCCTGTGTCTGGTCATAAGGCGGATAAGTGAACACATTCTCCCCTTTTAACATCCCCACCATACTTAAGTAATCATTCTTTCTGTAGAACATACAGTTTTTCTTAATCAGGTTTTCTGTTACATGAGTGGCAGCAAGGATGCTCCCCAGGGACTTTTCCCCTTCCAAGTCCCCAGCTGCACAGATGCAGGGCAGGGGCGGCGTGGTCATGTCTGCGAAAATTAACAGTACATTTTTCTTTTTTCTGGCAAGATAATCTGCCAGCTTCACGGAAACAGTGGTTTTGCCGGAGGATGGACTCCCCCATACGGCAAGCACACCGCCCTGCACATCTGCCTGTTCCTCATCAAATCCTGTATTTCTCGTAAACAGAGAGTTCTGTTTAAAGTTCACGTTCTATTCCTCCCCATCTATAGTTGTTTCTTCTTCCTCTGTGGTTTCCTGACTGTCTGCATTCATAACAGGCTGACCATCTTCCTCAGTTGCACCGTCTTTCTGTAAGGCTTCCTCTTCTGCCGCTTTTATTTCATCCAACACCTGTTCCTGTGCTTTGATAAACTCCGAAGCTTTATCCGCATCACCACGGAACACCAAAGATAAATGGATTTCTCCCTCGGCTTCCAATCTGGCAAGGAGTTTGCTCTGCTCCGGTCTTACCAGAATGGTTACGGTAGAAGGCAGTTCCTTTTCATCTTCCTCTGACAACTTTTCCCCGGTGTTGGCATCATAGCCGGATTTGGCAGTCACCGCGATAACCTCCACGTATTTCAGTTCCACAGGGATTACGGTTTCTCCACTACCAAGGTAATCCGGTGCAATGACGGATACGATATCCCCACTCTTTAACTTGCCGGACAAGCCTTCTGCAAAGGTATTGATGGTAATGGACATGGCCTGTTTTTCCCCATTTAAACTGTAAAGGTATTTATTCTCAGCGGCAGGTTCATCGGAAATCTTATCCGTAAGAATGTAATCTCCTGCATACACAGTTGTGGTCAGATATTTTCCCTCCACATCTGCAATATTTCTTATCACGTTTTCCGGCAGGTTATGATTTCCTACCTCTACCTCGTCCAACATACTTCTTGTAATCTCTTCGCCCTCATTTACCTGCCTATTGAAACGGACAATGGTAACCTTCTTGGATAAGCCTGCATTGACAAGGGGTGTAATGGCAAAGCAGATAATCAGGGACACTGCAATACAGAAAATCCCCAGCACGGTTCGATTCTTAAATAATTTCATTTTGCGATTCCTCCTAATAATTTGTTCTTACCTTTGTATATTTCTTGCGGTTCTTACATACTGCAGCCACTACACCAGTGATAACTGCCAGCACACCGGCTACTACTAACATTTTTTTCATGATTACCTCCAATTCTTCACAAAAAAGACACCGCATTTTTTACGGTGTCCTCTAAGTTCATCTATTACATTGTCATATTCGGTTCGGACAACTCCTGCTTTTCTGACATTACCATGTCATATGCAGGCTTTAAAATCTGTTCGAACCTTGCAGTTATATACCTCTTATAAAAGGTTTTCTGCAACTCGGTAATAAAGGGTACTTCCTCAATAAACCCTTTTATCTGCTCCAAGTTAATTTTCGGAACCATTCTTTGTATTGCGGCATTGCATTCCGGCTCCTCTGCCGACATAAGAAAATCATAGTAATTGATTTTTCTTCCGTCTAACTTAATTGCTGATGTTGGAAATTGGTATACCCTGGCATTCATCACATCTTCATTTACCAGTGCCTGTTCCATAATCCTCTCGTCTGCCTGCGGCAACAGACAGCTTCCGCAGTCATAAACCGGAGCAATGCTTGCCTCTTTTGTGGAATCATCATACAAAAAGCCCCAGTTTCCATTGTGCCTATCAAAATTTCCAAGCAGGGCATCTACCACAAAGACATTAAAGAAGTGCTGCATCAAAAGGGACGGTTCCACATACTGCTGTTTTTCTATGGTATCCATAATGTCTGCCAGTTCTGTTCCGCTTCCTCCGGATTCGGAATCCAGAATGGTATTTTTTATGGAGCAAAAGTCAAACAACCGATATCCTTTCTCAGTAAAGTCCCGGCATGCACATACTACCTTCACTTTCCCGCTTACTTCATAGGTTCCAAGCAGGGTTTCCTGTGCCTTGATGCCAACCATGTTAAAAATACTGCTTGCTATATGCTCGCTGATACAACTGTTCGTATAGGACAGCTCTGTCGGCTTCGCAGCACCGGACGGTGGAAACTTAAGCATATACTCTCTTCCGTTATATTCCACTGCAATCTTCTTTCCGTTAGCACCATTGTATGCTCTTCCTAAAATCTTCTTGCAGTTTGTAAAATCAATCGTTCCTGTCATGTTTTCCTCCGAAAAGATACTTGTTTCGCAAAAATTCTGCATGTTCCCGTGTAATTGCTCCATCATTAATCTCTGCTATGTTAATGCTTCCGTACAGTTCTCCCCACAGGCAATCCAATAAATCGGACTTAGTTTTCAGACCTTCCTTGTAGGCATCTAAATCGTGCTGCAGATATTCCGGCAGGCCATACTCGTAGGCACGTTCCCTTTCTGCATTCTGTATTGCTGCAACTGTCAGCATCTCCATGGAAACGCCCAATACCTTTGCTAATTTATATACCGTTTCTGCACTGCATTTTTCCAGTCTGGTTTTTCCACTGCATATATCATTCAGTGTAGCGTGAGGAATACCTGCTTCTACTGCAAGTCGGTATTTTGTCATGTTCTGTTTCTTTAATAACCTTTCTACCATTTCCTCTTCCTCCTCTCTATCTATTATATCGGCATACCGAAATATTATCAATAGAAAGTAAAAAGTTTTTGCAGGGTTTTAGAAATGCCATTTTACAAAAACATAAAGACACTTATAACCATCCCGACAAGCAGGAAAGGAACAAGCGGATATGCCTGTTCCTTCTCTGCTACACAATTTAGTTTTCTTATTTTCCTTATGCACTGCCTTACTACATGAAACAGTAACAGAAGACTCAGTGCCATAAGAAGTCCTGCAAGGGTCCGTTCAAACCCAAACACCAATCCGCAGGCTCCTGCCAGTTTGATATCGCCTCCTCCAATACCTCCTACAGTGATTCCTGCAATGAGCAGCGGTAATGCCACAAGAAGTCCTGTCAGATAAACAGGCTCCGGTGGAAGCAGGCTTACCCCGGCGATAAGTAGCGGCATCCAGTCCGGAATCATCCGCTTTCGGATATCAGAGACTGCTGCCAAAGACAGAACGAGAAAAAATAGGGTAAGCCTTATCATCCCTTCCACCTGCTACATTCCCATGCTCATGCCGGCGGATTCTTCCTGCTCCATGCCCTCTTCCGGCTCATCCTGATCAAGCACCGGTGTGAGAACACTCTCCTGATAAGCTGTTTCTACTGCCATGTCAAACTGCTGTTTCATGGACTTATCTGCAAAATACACGGAATCCTTATACTGCTCTGTGTGGGGCATCTTGGTTCGGGGCATTGTCACGGTAAGACCATAGTCATCCTGCTTAATCTTCACATTGCGGATCGTCATAATGCCTGCCACATTTACATCTGCATTGGCAAGCACACCTCTCTCCGGGTTATGCTCTGTGATGGTTACCTTAAAGGGTACCTGCTGTTCCATATTCTCTGTGTTATTTGTATTTTCCTGTGTAGCTGCATTTCTGGGCATACTCTCTTCCTCCTTCTTTCTCTGGTATTAACCGGCGTAGTTAAACATTTCCTGAATTCTTCTGGTAAGGGTAGGCATTACCACATCACCGAAGAGGGCATACAAACCGGCAAGCAAAAGGGCACCGATTACCACCGCAATCAAAATCTTAACTGCGGTATCCACATAGTTTTCTCCCTTCTTATCCTTTAACAGCATTGCCGCCTTTGCCACGGTTACCTTCATGTTTCCTGCTACCTTGTTCATCATCTTTCTCATTGATTTTTCCTCCATGTAATTTCATTTTATTTTTGTTATTTGGGTTTCTTACATACCGGTCATGTCCATTGCCTGACCTTCCGGTGCCTGCTGCATTTCATGATGCTTTGCCATACTGTTCTGACTCTGGGTAAGCGCCTGTTCATAGGCACCAAGGACTGCATCATTTAACTGCTTTCTGCATTCCGGTGTAATAGGGAAACAGATATCTTTATACTCATTCCCTACCTTGTAGCTGGGCATGGATACAAATAATCCATTGCTGCCCTCAATAATCTTGACTCCCCTGATGGCAAAGGCACCGTTAATGTTTACACTTGCGGTACCCTTTATGGACTCATTTGGTTTGATGGAGTGGATGCGTACATCAAAATCAAGCGGCTTCGTCTGCACTGCCTGTTCAGTCTGTGCATCGCCCTGGGTATTCTGCTGATTGTTTTTTGTTCCTTTTCCTGCCATGTTCTTCCCTTCCGCCTTACGGCTATTCCAATTTAAATGTTATTTCTGCAAAGCCTTTCGGCTCCACATAAAAATAGCGGCTTACCTCTTCCTCTGAAAATTCCACTACATCGGATATGGATAATGCATGTCCTTCAAAATCCCTTGGCACCCTTCTGCCAAACTTCTCCCAGACATCTTCCAGACTGAAGGTATCCACCTCTCCCTCGTAAACAAGCGCATACTCCTTTTGCTGTGGTTTTTCAAAGCCTCTCTTTTCCCTTTCTGCCAGACTGATAAACCGCATCATAAACGGACTGTCCTGTTCAAGCTGATAGATTCTTATCCTCCTTCCTTTGGATGCTTCCACTGTCATTTCCATCCCACCACCCTCTGACAGACGGTCATAGACTCCTGACCTTATTTCCACTGCCAGCTTTTCTTTCTCAGACAGGAAAGCTATGATTTCTTCTTTATCAAAAATGGAATCCAGCACTACTTTCCCCTCTGACAGATAACCTGCCGGATTTCCATAGTAGATAAGGATTCCATCACGAAAATATATGTTTTTCATACTGCTTCTCCATTCACATCCCTCGAAGATACGGTATCAACTGATTGTTCAGAAACTCATTGTCCTCACAATACAGGAATAATTTTGACATTCCAATTAAAAATGGTTTTCCATCTAACGTGTGGATGGTGATAATACTCCCTTCATTGCAGTTTTTGATAAAATCTGCAATGGCAATCAGATTTCCATCCATCACTGTTTCACTGACCTTGTCATCCTGAATTTCAAAGGCCTTGTATTTACTTTTTAGCAATCCGCTCCTCCCTCCTGCTGTGCAAGTTTCAAAATCCTCGCGGCAAGTGCCACCTGCTTTTCATGGCTCATGGTCTTTACGGCTGCATGGACATAAGCCTCCACAGCTTCTGCATCCTGCTTTCCTACCTCTAAAATGTCTACCTTGGATATAACAATCTTCCCGGAGTTTATGGAAACCTTTAAGATATCCCCTTTCTCCATCTCCGCTTTTTGTCGCATTTCCAAAGGTATCAGTACCCTGCCCTTTTCATCTAACAGCTTATACACCGGCTTTTTCATCGCTCCCCTCCTCGGTCATACGCAAAACAATGTTTACTTTTTCTCTGGGGATGCCAAGCTCTGCACAGATATCCAGAAGTTCTTTGGGTACATCCTCTGACTCCACATCCTCCGTAGGCAGAATCACAATTTTTCTATCCAAGCAGACAATGTCCAGGTCTGCATCCAAGGGAATGTGTGCATCTGCAAGCAACTGTGGCGGCAGTTTCAACTCCGTTTCCCCACTCTGCAGCTCCTCCAATGGATTTTCCCCGGCTCTTTTCAACATGAATTCCCTTGATTCATTACGGTAATCCTTCTCCCCTGCGGCAAGATAAATCAGATTTACCTCCTCCCCGATACAGATGCCTGTCTGTGCAAGCAATACAATGGGAATTTCAATACAGCCTTTTTCATTCAGCACTCCTGTTATCTCGACTAACTGAACCATCTTCGTCCTCCTTCCTGCTACTGCCATGCCACACAGAAGTCTTCTGCTCATCAAACATTTCAAACAGATTCATCTGCATCGGCAGGCTCTTTCTTCTTTCTTCCATGTCATAGTTGGCAATCAGCACCTCCGGAAACTCACTTCCGTTATCATAGCGCTGTGCCAGATTGTTGATTCGTGTTACCGCTTCAATCTGAAAGTCCTGATACAATTCCCTGATGTACTCACAGTCATTGTAGGAGACCATGAATTTTCCCTCGATGCCTGCCAGCGTATCCCTAAGTCTTACATGGTCTTCTTTACGGAACACCACTTCATAATGCCCTTCGGTTTCAAAATACGGTGGATCGCAATAAAAAAAGGCATTCGGTCTGTCATACTGACGGATGAGTGCCTCAAAATCTTTATTTTCAATCACGGTATCTTTTAACCTCCGGTTTGCCTCCCAGAGAATAGTAAAGGTCTTCCTTATGTCAAATGGCTGGCACCCATAAGAGGTACAGCCACTTCCATAGCTGTAGCGGATAATCTTATAAAAGGCCGCCGCCCTTTTCACATCCCCGACTACTGCTCGTTCCATAAGGATGTCACAAATTTCCGCTGCCTCCGGCTCTTTCAGAAAATGAGTTGCTATCTCCAGTTCCTCTGCCAGATGCTCACTTTTGAATTCTTCCATCGTAAGGAATTTCCTGAGTGTCACAAACTCATCCCTGGAGTTAAGCGGCAGGAAAGACAATTCCCGAAGCAGTGCCATCGGTCTTTCCTTGACACAATAAAAGAGGTTTGCAAGATTCGAATTGAAATCATTGTAAACCTCCATACATTTATCAGGCGGCTTTCCAAATAAAACCCATCCGCCTCCGCCAAATACTTCTATGTAGCGGTCATAGTGCCCCGGCATTCTCAGGTATATCAGGTCACGGAGTGCCTTCTTACCGCCTACCCAACTGATAATGCTATTCAATTATGTCCTCCTCTCCTTTATTTCGGTCCCTCCATCTGCTGTGCCTGTCCTGTCACCAAGGATTCATCCACCAGCCTGCGGATGTCTGCAACTGTCTCCGGCATATCCGTAAAGTTCACATGGTGGTCACGTTCAACGAGTGGTGTGTACCAATAATCGTAGGGAATATAGTATTCCCTGATGGCACGCTTCTGCTCCTCCGTAAGCTCTGCATGTCCCTGCACCAATGGTCCTCCCGGTGTAAGGAATGTAGTACCCCAATGCTCACCGGATGATTCCAAGTCCAGTGTTACCAACGCAAGGGCCTGTATGCCGGATTCCCTTCCTCTTACCACCGCAGGCACCATAATCATACCATACATTTTCTTTACCATACCCATTGGGACCATCCCTTTACGGAAACCCGGCATCTCTGCTTTCTGACGGAAGCTGCGAAGGCTCTTTTCAACCTTGTCTGCATAGTCAGCTTTCACTATTTCCAATTTCACAATGCCTTTTGTAGCATCAATGTTTTTAAGCGAAACGTTCATTCTGAATGATTTATTTAATTAATAGTCTTGTTCGAATTTTAGGGTGCAAAATTAGACTTAATCTTTTAATCTCGCAAATTGTTTGCTTAAATTGTTATAGCCGAGATGAATTTAGGAGCAATATTATTTTTTTCAGGCTAAATTGTTGTTTATCTAAAATAAATATATTCCTTTGCGATGTGAAAGGGCATTAACCTTGAACGTACCTAACATTGTTTTTTATTTCTTCATTTACTCGTTACTTGTCGAATATCTCTCACTGTTACGAAATTCCGGTTTACAACTTTCATCAAGTAACAATTTTATTTCTTTAATTTCTATTTTTATGAACATTTATGTTGGTAACCTGAACTATCGTGTTCGGGAAGATGATTTGAAACAAGTAATGGAAGAATACGGTACGGTTGAGTCCGTAAAGATCATCAAAGACCGTGAAACAGGCAAATCAAAAGGTTTTGGTTTCGTTGAAATGCCGGACGATGAAGCTGCGAAAAAAGCAATCGCCGAGTTGAACGAAGCTGAATATGAAGGCCGCCAGATAGTAATAAAAGAGGCTCGTCCTAAATAATTACTTTTCTGAAAAAAAAACAAGAAACTTCTGCTTATCTTTGAGCAGAAGTTTTTTTATGCTTAAAAATATGTTCTTAAAAGGTATATACGCCGGCAAACCGGCCATCTTTCAATTGATTCTCCTGCTTCTCCTGATTCTGGCAGGGGCAGTCTTTTCATCCCCGTTTGCAATGGGATTATTC
>OJMM01001575.1_pt1 | contig 13210 bp, 10 predicted proteins | sample 1597231 | NCBI WGS metagenome assembly OJMM01 (sample SAMEA2452128, study PRJEB22498) | human gut metagenome | reverse complement strand
ATCTTTTTTCTTTTTCAAATAAGCGGCCTCCTTCTTCGATAAAGCACTCTATAATAAACAATGAACGAATTTCTGTATACTCTCATCGCCCATGACAACGCTTATACTTCTTTCCACTTCCACATGGACACAATTCATTGCGGCCTATCTTCTTCGGCCAATTTGCTCTTTCCTGAACCATAATAGGAATTTTTCCATCATGCATAAGTTCAAGTTCCCTCAGACGATACAAATATTCAGAGACTCCCAATATAGCTTGAAACATACGCATTGCCTCATTTTCAAATTCAAGCAAATATTCTGTTTTCTTTTTTGTTCTATCTTTCGGATTAGGAATATAAGTTATCAACTGGTCTACTGAATTGTATTCAACATCATTATGACCGATAGTCTAGCATTTTCAATACCTATACTATCAACATTCTTTTTCTTCGATTAAATAGACACTGTCTGCTAAAACAATCAAGCTACAACGATTTTACTGTTCAATCTTTTTCTGTATGAAATGTTCAATAACATTATTGAACATAATGTCATCAAATTTTTCTCCTGAAAATACGTTATCACAAATTTCTATTAACCAATCGACATCTTTGACCGGAAGCTTGTTCTTCAATAAACAAAGCATTTCCGTAATGTTGAGCTGAATATCTTGCGTTTGAGCTGCAAGATAACACGCATCTTCTGGTTCCGTCAACAACTCCACAGATTTAGAATATATCCATAGTTCTTCTGCAATATATCCTATTGGAAGTTCATCGACATCGGTGACTTTTTTTTCAGGCAAATCATATTTTTCACTAAAGCAGTCAAGCATTTGTGCTGTCACATTCACAGGATATGGAGGCACCAGTTTATCAAGCAATGAATGATTTTCTGATTCGATTGCCTTCTTGACGTCAACGAGCATCCGTCGAGGGAACTGTAAAGCAGTAGAATCTATTTCTTTGGACTCGTTTGCAGATAATATGACTAGGTAATCAAAGGGAGCATCAGCAAATGCGATACAGCCCAGAAGCCATTCGGTTAAATTGCTTTCCGATGCCATATCAAAATTACCAACTATGATGGGATAATAGCTCAACATGTCAATGGTGTAAATCTGATCAGGAAAATGAATCGAATACTTTGATTCTAATTCCGACAATCCGTCTTCTACTATCTTTCTCTCATCCCGACAATGCCCGTCATACCAATTGCTAATTTGATATTTATTAAAATACTTATTTGGCGAATGTGTCTGGTAGTAGCTACAGCACATTATTAGTCGCTCTATGTTTTGTGTTTCCATAACACAAAGAGTCAACTGTCTTTCCTGAAAGCTAAAATCAATTGCAATTTCTGCAAAGTAATTCTGCATTGTCACAAGAGCACTTTGAGCTATTGTGAGGTTAACCATAGCCAATCTTTGTTTTTGTTCATTCTTAATGAGGAACCCTGCAAACTGATTCATAAAGTTTTGTATGCTTTGAAAGTATTTACTCTTTATTTTTCCTAACCTCTCGGGCACTGTAGCTTTTTCTTCAAAAGGACGATCTTCTTTAGGATATCGCTTTTCACCAGTAGTAATTAGGGCAAATTCTTCACGAAGTTGATCTACCTCCCCGGCCAAACTCCCTAATGGTTTTCCGCCAAGGAGTTTGTAAATACAGGCACAGCACTTATCTGCAAGCAAACATATATGTTCTCTCACATCAAACCAGTAATTTAACCATTCTGTCGCGGTATCAAATTCGTAATTGCTCATAATGGTCTTGTTCCATAGCGACGTAAGATTCTGATGGAACATGATTACAATATTTTTAATGGGCATTTCTTTATGTGCATCGTCGGGAACAGGATAAGCCGAGAGCAAATCAACTGTCGGCTTGAGAGCATCCGCGCAATACAAATCAAAAATAGGCAAGGCTTTACAAAGGAATTTCAGCCTTGAGACGCTCTGCTCATTTCCCGTTTTAATATTGTGCAATCGAAGGATATATTCAATGTGAATCGCTTTTTTTTCGGAATCAATAAATACCCTATGTGATCTGGTCCACTGCTTAAGGTACGTAAGAATACTCTTAAGATTTCGTTCCACAAATTCCATATATTTCTCTCTATTCCCGCAGTAGGAGAGATACATCAGCGTAGAAACGCACTCCAGCGTCAATTTTTCTGGCTTGCTCCAAAGATCGTCCAGAGAAAATCCGGCCGATACATTCCACTCTGGATTGATGTTATAGATCCACTCAGAAATGGAGGTATAGGACGTGATGTCCTTTATTCCGTCAAAACGAAAGGTGCGCATTTTCCTATATAAACAATCGCAGAAAATATAGACATACGTTTCCTGCAAACAGCAGGTGGGAATACGCTCCCGTAATCGGCAAAGATATTCTATATTCTTATTATCCGGAAATGTTTCCCGCATTTTGTCCAGCGTATCCATCGACACACCGAAATCCTCGAATACAGCAAAGGGGCACATTTCGGTCGATAGAAGAAAAAGACCGCCGTGGGCATCTGCATCGTCAAACGCAGCCCGGTTAGAAAGGAAATACTGCATCACACTCCCTGAAAAAAGCCCCTGTATTGCAGAAGTATAGTTTGAAAGGTCTTTTTCATCCCATAGACTCTCGACCGCATCGCGGAAAAACGTTTCTTTGTTCAGGGTAAACTCCGGCAGATGAGAAAACAGTATCGATAGGTCCGCTTTGTCCGCCATTTTCATAACTGAAATGGCGGTATTGTCAATTGGCAGGAATTCATGCAGCCTCTTAACAACGTGCTTTGACCGAATGGGATGTAGCCCCTCAATATACCCACTCTCTTCATTTACATGCACAAGGAACTCCGATTCCATACCTTTTAAAAGCTCCCCAAAATCCGAGCCAGAGTCTTCTGATTGACTCGCAGAAAGTTTGATAGCAGAAAGCCTGACTCCGCAAAGATCTGCAAAACATACTTTGCGTAAGATTTCACATTTTGCTTTGCCAGAAGATGATTGTCCTATTTCGGATATTTGTGAGGCTATTCTTTCTGATAACATCTCACCATGAGTAAGCAAGTAGACATACTCTATAAGTAGTTGCCTTTCTGCAATCTTATTCCATGCTCTTTGCCAGCTTGTTATGCTTGGGTGAAGTTGCTTAGCCTCTCTGAATAGATTGAATATCTCTATTGCTTCCTTTTCTTCTAAAACCGGCTTAATTACTTTCAAAGACTGGATATTGCTCAAGTCACCACTATAATTATACCAATCCATCTCTCGCGATGTGATGAGCAACTTATAATGACAATGCAATTCGGATTGTAAGAGCTGAACAAGATAATTCCATTTGCTGAGATGGTTATCCAGATTGTCAATTAAGATAAGAATCTTTTCACCAAGCTGAATTCTTGCTTTGAAATATTGGACAATATTCCCAATTTCTTTTATCTCATCACACCATAGTAACTGATATGGTATATATTCATTTTGGAGAATATAAGCTGCCCGCAAAGCCAGCGTGGTTTTTCCTTGCCCACTAGAAGCTTTAATTACAGTAACCATGTTTTCGCAAATAGAATTAATAACATCTTTTTCTAAACTCGGTCGTTTGATTGGAAACCCACTTACTATATCTGCTGGTGTTGCTTTTTTCCCTTCGTAAAAACTACACCCTTCATCAATGCTAGGCTTAGAGTAGTCCAGTTTACGAATCCAACTATGAGCTGGATTTTGAGGACCCTTACTGATATCTATTTTGACAGATTGGATTTTGGAATCTAATTCTGCTTTTGTCACATAGGCCCGCTGCTCCATTTTTTCAAAGCAAAGAATTTTTATGCTATTTGCAAATAATGAAACATTGTCTGTGTTAATCTCATAAATTCTAATTAAGGTTTTTTCAATTTCAGTAGCAAGTATAGATTTTTCAATCTTCTCAAATGACAGATGTGAAATAAATTTATCGAAATCATAAACAGACCAATTCCAAGAAGGATTGTTTTTCTTGATATTTGAAATCACGCCAGCCCAATGGGTGCGTGATTTTTCGTCTAACTTAGATGCAAATATCTTACTTAGATGGCCTTTTGCAACAGGGAAATCGTAAACAAGCTTAAAAAATCTATTTTGATCCAGCAAATATGCTTCAAGAAAATTTTTGAGCACATCAGTTAAAAAGCTGGCATCCTGTTTGTTGACAGAATATTTCAACTGTATATGAGTAATATCATTACTACCATTTTTCTGCATGATACAATCAATATCTTCAATCCCCTCAAGCTGGAAAAAATTGCTTGGATTTGATGACGAAAGAATTAAATAACACGAATACAAAAATTGATATGAATACCCCCTGAGTGCAATTTGTCCGCCATCCCTAGAAATACTTAATTCCTGAATATTTGCTTTTGGAGCTGTAATCTTTTTGTTTTTCTTCTTTGTGCTTTTTCCCATATTTTTCCTTTCGTTCTCTTATTACATCTACACGTGCTCTAATCTGTACTTATCAAATTTTCCAATTCAGAATATCGAACGATTCTATTTCTATTAGGAAGTTTAATGGCATTCATCAATTCCATTTCCTTGTAATGAATAAAACATTTTAGATACTATAATAAAAAAATCCCGTTGCTTTAATAATACCATCTTCTTAACCCATTTTCTATATAATCTCTTCCAAACAGCGAAAAGCTCCCGAAGGAGCTTTCCATTACCTTAAATATACACTAATTCTTTTAACACAATCTCTTCTGCAGCATTCCGGATATTGTTTACCGCTCTGACCCATTCCATCTGATCACGAGCTTTCAATTCTTCCGTAACGCCTTGCTTCTCCATCATCTGACGCACCAGAATATCCATTCTCTCCTGTGCTTCATCGTCCACAGTATTCAGATGTTCTGTCAGTCTGTCTTCCAGCATATACAGTGAATACATTGCCGGACGATGCTCTTTCAGATATGTTTTCCGCATCATTCCATATTTCCCATAATGCGGTTCTTCATCTGTACTGACAAGATTCGGATAGTAAATTCCGTCTGCGCCAAGTGTGTAGGTTCCACCCATTTTTTCAAATGTGCTTTTCATGTGTTATTCCTCCTTGAAATCAGCGATGTCCTTAGATCATCGCAAAATATTTCAGGGCAGCCTTGATAGCTTCTTCCTTCTCTTTCGGGCATTGTGGAACTCTTGCATTTTCTGATTTTGGAAGATTATAGTTTTCTCCCACTTCAATTCCACATTTGCGTTTTACCTGAGAAATATATAAACTTGAAACCTTCAAGCCAAATTCTTTCAGCACATAATCTTTGATTTCCTGATAGGTTGCTTTCAACTCGGCACTGGTGGCATCCAGCTCGTCCAGGTCTAAGTCGATCTCTATCGTGTCATCCGGCTTCTGTTGGGACAAAAGAACAACTGTCTCCACATGCTCCGTATGCGGGAACAAATCAAATGGCTGACATGCCGTAACCTTATATCCACCCTTAACCAGCACCTTTATATCCCTTGCCTGTGTATCTGGACCGCATGAAATATACACAATCCTGTCTGGCTTAATCTTAAGAAGAGAATTAAGGAATTCCGGTGTGCTTCCACTTCTGGGCGGATCCATGATAACAACATCTGCCTTTGCATTTTTCGCATACTCAACAAGGAAATCTCCTGCGTCAGCATTAACAAATGTGGCATTCTTTATATTGTTAATTGAAGCATTTATCTTGGCGTCTGACACAGCTTCTGAATTAAGTTCAACGCCGATAACTTTACCAGCCTTCTTAGATGCTACTATTCCTATAGTACCAATGCCACAGTATGCATCAATTACAGTATCTTTCTTTGATATGTCAGCAAGCTGGATTGCCTTTTTGTACAGCTTTTCAGTCTGCTGGTGGTTAATCTGATAGAATGATGTCGGGCTTATTCTGAATCTGCAGCCACACAACACATCCTCGATATAACCTTTTCCCTTAAGAACAATATTTCTCTTTCCAAGCACCATGCTTGTGCGCCTGTCATTAATATTCTGCACAATTGTAGTAATTTCCGGATGCTTCTCACATAATGCCTTAAGAAAATTGTTCTTTGATGGAAATGCGACTCCTGCTGTAACAATAACAAGCATAATCTCCTTTGTCGAAAATCCTTTTCTTAAAAGAATGTGTCGAATCATTCCCTTTCCCGCATCTTCATCATATGGCTGATATTTAAATGAAGCTATTAGTTCTTTAATATCCTTAATAATGTCTGTACACTGTGAATCTTCAATCATACAGTCCGATGTATCAACTATTCTGTGGCTGTTTTCCTCGTAGGTTCCTGCTATTACATTTCTGGACTCATCAAGTCCCACAACTGCATGAACTTTATTGCGGTAATATATTGGTCTGTACATTCCAACAATATCATCAACTTTTACATATTCGCCAAAAAGTTCTTCAATATACTTCTGCTTAACTGCAAGTTCATTGTCATATTTCATCCCGGCATAATCACAGCCACCGCATTTTTCTGAAAATGCACAGTGAATCCGTCTTTCTTTCTCATCATATCTATTCGTCATAAAATTTCAAACTCCTCATTTTTTCTCGTAGCTCATACTCCAGAACTTCGTTCTGTCGTTGTCGCGGTGCTCCTCGAATGCAAGCGATAATCACACAATACATGCAAGCATGATTGTGTGATTCCCGCTTGTATTCTCATCACTACTCGCACAAAAGGGCAACCGCCCATACAAGCAGTTGCCCTTAACATCAGTCTTTGTTAATTATAATGAAGTATTCTCGTCTGTACTTCCAAGAATCTTAACCTTACCTTCGTAGAATTCTTTAACTGCGATTGATAATGGCTTGTCTTTCTCTGAACATCTTACAAGAGGAGTTCCAACCTGAAGCTTTCTCTCATCTTCCTTAGAGATTCTCTTCTCCTCAACCTTATCCTTGTCCTTTTCTTTCTCTTTTTCCTTGTTGCTTGCTTCAATTCTTGCCTTGGCAATCTTCTCCTCAACGCTTCTTGCATCGATGATTTCCTTAGCTCTGTTAGCAGTTGCCTTAACAATTGAATATCTGCTCTGTACTAAAGGCTGCTCGCCCTCTTCAACCTCACTGTTAATTACAGCCATTAATTCAGTATACGATGGATGTATCATTATATTATTCTCCTTTCGAATAAACCTTTAATTCTTCTTTAATATTATTAATCAGTCCAAGATTATACTTAGCTTTCATCTTCTCAGATAACACAATATCATGAATACGGCCGACACATAAATCAACTTCATCATTGATAACTATGTAATCATAATCCTCAACACCTTCTGCTTCCTCTGCTGCTCTTGAAAGACGGGCTTTGATTGTCGCCTCATCTTCTGTTCCTCTGCCACGGAGTCTGTTCTCAAGTTCTGCCGCAGATGGTGGTGTTATAAACATAAGCACTGCATCTGGAAACATTCTCTTAATATTCATAGCACCCTGTATCTCAATCTCAAGAATAACATTGTTGCCCTTATCAAGCTGTTCTTCAACATATGCTTTAGGTGTTCCATAATAATTGCCAACATACTGTGCATGCTCAATCAAAGCATCTTCAGCAATCATCTTCTCGAATTCTTCTACAGTCTTAAAGAAATATTCTCTTCCGTCAGCTTCACCTTCTCTTGGCTTTCTTGTTGTAGCTGATATAGAAAGTGAATACTCATCATGAAGCTCTAAAAGACGCTTCATAACAGTTCCTTTTCCTGCACCAGAAAATCCTGAAATAACTAATAATAGTCCTTTGCTCATATAATTACCTCATTCTGCACATAAAGTGCACAAGTTATTATACCTAACAAGCCCAAAACAATCAAGTAAATTTAATCAAAACCCATTAAAAATATATTGAAAGCCTACTCAATGTTCTGAATCTGCTCTCTTACCTTCTCAATCTCAGTCTTTAAGTCAATAGCTGCATTAGATATCTCAATGTCATTAGCCTTAGAAAGAGTTGTGTTAGCCTCTCTGTTCATCTCCTGTGCAATGAAATCCATCTTTCTTCCAATGCCGCCTTCCTCGTTAAGACATTTTCTTGCATGCTCGATATGGCTTCTTAATCTTACAGTTTCTTCGTCAACACATATCTTGTCTGCGTATATAATAACCTCTGTTGCGATTCTGCTCTCATCAATAGTTGTATCACCAAGAAGCTCTTTTACCTTACTCTCTAACTTGCTGCGGTATTCCTTCATAACCTCAGGACTTCTCTTTTCAACAAATGCAACAAGCTCCTCCATGTGGTCTAACTTTCCTAAAAGATCTTTCTTAAGATTCTCACCTTCAAGAATTCTTGTATTAACAAACTGTTCTAAGGCTGCCTTCATAGCTTCCTCTATAAAATGCCACAGCTCCTCTTCGTCTTCCTGCACTTCATCCATTGTGATAACCTCTGGAAATCTGGCAAGACCTCCAACAGTCATATCATTTTTAAGATTGTATTTTTCGGACATATTATTAAATATAGCCATATATTCATCAGCAATATTCTGATTGAACTTAAGATTAACCTGACTTTCTGAATCATCCTCATAATTAATAAATATATCAATCTTGCCTCTTGTTGCATACTTCTTAAGTAAGTCTCTCATTCTGCTCTCGAATACATTAAGCTTCTTAGGCATCTTGATACCTGCTTCAAGATACCTGTGATTAACTGACTTAATCTCAACTGAAATCTTTCTGTTACCTTTAACAATTTCACTCCGGCCAAAGCCTGTCATACTTTTAATCATTGTTTCTATCCTTCCATTCGCATATAATGCTTAGGAAAGTATACCAATTTTTGTGAAAGATAACAAGACTTACAGCAATAAGTATGTTAATATAATGCAATAAGATTAATGAATATTACTAATTAAAGGAGACATTATGGCATTCGATGGTATTACAATATCCAGTATTGTTAATGAATTAAACGACACAATTAACGGCGGAAGACTTTACAAGATATCACAGCCTGAAGCCGATGAAATAATGCTTACAATAAAGACACAATCTGGTCAGTACAGACTTGTTTTATCTGCAAATGCATCGCTTCCTCTTGCATATCTTACAGACGATAACAAGCCATCCCCTGCTACTGCACCGAATTTCTGCATGCTTCTTAGAAAACATTTGAACAATGGAAGAATAATATCTATAACACAGCCAAAATTTGAGCGTGTAATTGATATTGAGGCAGAACATTTAAACGAACTCGGTGACCTGTGCAGAAAGCACATAATCGCAGAATTCATGGGCAAGCACAGCAATATAATATTATGTGACGACAATAATACTATATTAGACAGTATCAAGCATATATCAGCACAGACAAGCTCAGTCAGGGAAGTTTTACCTGGAAGACCTTATTTCATTCCTAATACTTCTGACAAGATTAATCCGCTTGAAGCTGACAGAAAGCATTTTGACGAAACAGTATTTACAAAGCCTGTACCTGTTGTCAAGGCGCTGCTTTCAAGCTACACAGGAATAAGCACATGTATAGCAGAAGAGCTTGCATACCGTGCCCGAGTTGATGGCGGACACCCTGCCAACTGCCTTGATGAGCCTATGAAAGATGCATTATACAACGTATTTGACGCACTTATGTCCGATGTAAGAAATGGTATCTACCACCCCGATATGGTAACTGACAACGGTGTGCCTGCAGAATTTGCCGCTGTGAAGCTTTCTATGTATGACAACCACACAGAATATGATTCGATAAGCAGACTGATTATCGATTATTACAGACAGAAAGAGATTGCAACACGAATCCACCAGAAGTCTGTTGATATAAGAAGAATTGTAACAACACATCTTGAAAGAGCATACAAGAAACTTGACATTCAGGAAAAGCAGATAAAGGACACTGAGAAAAAAGACAAATACCGTATCTACGGCGAACTTCTTACAACCTACGCTTACAGTATTCCTGCAGGTTCTAAGGAATATGAAGCACTTAATTACTACGATAATACTACAATTAAGATTCCGCTTGATAACTCTCTCACACCAATTGAGAATGCCAACAAATATTTTGCAAGATATAACAAGCTTAAAAGAACCTATGAAGCCGGAATCCGTCTTATTCAAGAGATTACTGAAGAAATAAGTTACCTTGAATCTATTATCAATGCAATTGAGATTTCAGTAACAGAGGCTGATCTTGCTAACATTAAGGAAGAGCTTATTGAAACTGGATATATTAAAAGGACTGTTAAAGGAAAGCACAAAATCACAGCCAACAAGCCGATGCATTTTGTATCAAGCGATGGATTTGACATATACGTTGGAAAGAATAACATACAGAATGACGAACTTACCTTCAAGACAGGCAACGGCAATGACTGGTGGTTTCACGCCAAGCAGATGCCAGGTTCTCATGTACTTCTTAAAACAGATGGAAAAGAAGTTCCTGACAGGACATTTGAAGAAGCAGCAAGCCTTGCCGCCTATTACTCTAAAGGCCGTGAGCAGGAAAAAGTTGAAGTCGATTATGTATTAAAGAAAGAAGTTAAAAAGCCTGCCGGTGCCAAACCGGGATTCGTTGTGTATTACACCAACTACTCAATGGTTGCAGACACCGACATTAAAGATATTAAACAGTTATAAAATAATGGCTGAATCAGAATTTAATCATGCGGTGCCCAAAAAAGTCAGACTTTTTTGGAGGCACCGCATAACTCAGCCATTTTCTTATTAACAGGCTTAACAGCCACACATATGAACGCCAGTAAAACTGATGCGCAGTCTGCCACTATCCATGGCATATACTGGATTGCAAGTGAAGATTTGCCCGAAACAATAATCATAAGAATTACACTTGTAACAACATTTATAACAAATATACCTGCCAGCTTTCTCATATCCAGAAGCCCGCTTATCACAAGATATATCAGTATGTATGCAGCCGTCATGCACACGCAGAAAGTTACAAGATACATGTAAAATGCGTTATCAGTCATATCACATAACGATATATCCAGCGTAATATATCCAAACAGTGCAGGCGGGTTAAATGCATATATTACAGATGGCATTATTGTTACAAGTGCAGGAATACTGATACCTGCCAACATTCCTGCCCTGCCGCTTAATCCCTTGATAATACCTGATTGTATAATTATACAAAGAATAGTTGCTATTAAAAGCATTATCATCCATGACCAGTTAAAGAATATTTTATTACCAATATAATATCCGGTAAGATATTCATTAACTGTCATTCTTTGGGAATCACCATTTTTTATAATTTCTGACAATATATTCCTTCTTATAAAGCCTTCCCACACATATATAACAAGAGCAGGCATAAGAAAAACCACTGCGTTAGTCTGTTTATTTTTAGAAAACATTTTTATATGTCTGATACCGGAGCTTTTCACCATCATCAGCTCAAGTATTCCCAAAATCACTAACAATATATACAACACAGGTATTTTATCCATCAGTTGTGCTGTCTCAATCTGTCCTTTTACCACACCATCAATATAGAAAGAATCTATCCATGCGTGCATTGATGATGACGACTCCAATATTCTTGCCATTAAAAGCAATATACCAGTCATCATATTAAATATAGCAGCAACAGAAGCAATTATACCCGTGTTGCCTATTCTCAAAAGAATTCCTGTAAGTGACACTGCCGTAAATAGTACCGTTATCGAGAAAAATAACTGATATATAACATTAAATCCCGTATAGTAATACAGGTTGTATACTGAATTCTGATTTTCAGAAATATTGAGTGAATTATTATTCATTTTACTAATAATCTGTCCAAACTCGTTGTTTCCTACAAGAACAAGTAAAATAAACAGACTCAGAGCCATAAGAACGGCGAGGCTTAAAAGCCTCACCATTGTAATCTCATCTTTTTTCATAATCCTTCCTTCGTGGGAGAAAAATTAATTAACAGATACCTTAACGAAAGACTTCTTCCCCTTCTTTACAACTACACCTTCACCCTCGAACATGCTCTTAGGGAACTTAGCTGCTATATCTGCTACCTTCTCTCCATCTACAGAAACACCACCCTGCTGGATAGTTCTTCTGGCCTCTGACTTAGTTGTTGCAAGTCCCGCTCCAAACACAAGATTAATTGCATCAATTTCATCATCTGTAAAGCTGTCTGCTTCAAGCTTTGCTGTAGGCATGTTAGCTGCATCTCCGCCAGTAAAGATTGCCTTTGCTGTAGCTTCTGCTTTCTTAGCTTCTTCCTCTCCATGAACAAGCTTTGTAAGCTCATAAGCAAGAATCTCCTTAGCCTTGTTAAGCTGAGCACCTTCCCAGCTATCCATCTTATCAATCTCTTCAAGTGGAAGGAATGTGAGCATACGGATACATTTAAGGACATCTGCATCATCAACATTTCTCCAGTACTGGTAGAAATCGTAAGGACTTGTCTTATTCGGATCAAGCCATACAGCACCTGAAGCTGTCTTACCCATTTTCTTTCCCTCTGAGTTAAGAAGAAGTGTGATTGTCATAGCTGAAGCATCCTTATCAAGCTTTCTTCTGATAAGCTCTGTTCCACCTAACATATTGCTCCACTGGTCATTACCACCAAACTGTAAGTTACAGCCGTATTTCTGGTATAACATATAGAAATCGTATGACTGCATAATCATGTAGTTAAACTCAAGGAAGCTTAATCCCTTTTCCATTCTCTGCTTGTAGCATTCAGCTCTTAACATGTTGTTAACTGAGAAGCATGCTCCAACCTCTCTTAAAAGTTCTACATAGTTAAGATTAAGAAGCCAGTCAGCATTATTAACAAGTAATGCCTTGTCATCTGAGAAATCAATAAATCTTGCCATCTGCTTCTTGAAGCAGTCAACATTGTGCTGAATCTGCTCTGGTGTAAGCATTTTTCTCATATCTGTACGTCCTGATGGATCACCAATCATAGCTGTTCCACCGCCAATAAGTGCGATTGGCTTATTTCCTGCCATCTGGAGTCTCTTCATAAGGCAGAGTGCCATAAAGTGTCCTACATGAAGGCTGTCTGCTGTTGGATCAAATCCGATGTAAAATGTAGCCTTTCCATTGTTAATAAGGTCTTTGATAAGTGCTTCATCTGTTACCTGTGCAATAAGACCTCTTGCAACCAATTCGTCATAAAGTGTCATTTTTGTTTCCTCTCTTTTCATTTTTCTTATTGCTGCTCACGCTCGCAGCGCATACTCCAGAACTTCGTTCTGTCGTTGTCGCGGTGCTCCTC
>OJMM01001563.1_pt1 | contig 13283 bp, 7 predicted proteins | sample 1597231 | NCBI WGS metagenome assembly OJMM01 (sample SAMEA2452128, study PRJEB22498) | human gut metagenome | reverse complement strand
AAATCGGGTATGTTGTCTTGCAATCTGCATGCTTCTACTTAGGTTTAAAGCCCATTGGTCTTTAGCCGATGGGGAGTTTACAAGAAAATCACCATAATGCAACTTTGTCCATGTTTCCAATTTCGAGTTTGGCACTTATCCCCATAGCCTTAAAAACTTTTGCAATGGTGGAAAAGGTTAAATTCTTGCCGTTCTCGATCCGGGAGATTTGAGCCCGTTGTACCCCTATTAGATTACCTAATTCCTCTTGTGTAAGGTTTTGCTGTAAACGTGCCTTTTTAATGGCTCCACCAATTAAGTAAGAGTTTAAATCAGCTTCAAACTGATCTCTTTTGAGAGTACCTTTTTTCCCTATGTGCTTATCTAATATTTCTTCTTCTGTATAAAATTTCATTGTTTCCATATAGCGAAACTTTTTTTGAATTTCCTCCGGAGGAAAATGATCAGGACAAACGGGAAAGAGAATACTATTGTCTTCATCAAAGCCTATATTTTTGGTGTAGAACTTCACCACAATCTCCGGTGACCAGACATTTAGCTTGATTTCTTTCCTGGTTGTCCTGTTATATTTATCCGTAACGTTTAAGATCACTTTGTATTCTCCCACAGCTGTCGGATTTGAATTGAGAAAAAATGGACGATGCCTATTTCTAATTGGGGATTGATTATGAATCAATTTATGCTTATATTTGAGGACAGAATTCAGATATAAGTCAAAATATACCTGAATCCTGTTGGCCCATTTACACAATATTATGGACACTGCCTGTAAACTACTCACGCCTGAAGGCATGAGTAGTTTACAGTGTTTTTTCTGACATATAAATTCGTTTATATTTAGTACCCTGTATTGGCTCTATATTGGTAATTTCAAACAAAGTACCTCTCAAAAAATTAACTTGTGTTTCATTTCCTTGATTATAAATCATGTATAGACTATGAGCTTGGGTCTTATCTTCCGGAAGAGTTTTTATAACATAAACATCACTTCTGTTTTGTTCCCAATCTTCGGTTGTTGTCGTAAGACTATGGTGAGGTTGATAAATATCTCCTATTTCAAAATTTGTTTTATCTCCAATTTTTGTAAAACGATATAATATATTTCCCTTAAACTTAGGTGCTTTAATTATTATACTGTTTAGTATAATTTGCATTTCACGAACAATATCAGGTATTTTACTACAATAATTATCATCTCTAAATGCATATGATATATTACCAATGAAACAGGATAATATCATTTTCTCCACATCAGTTAGTCCATAATGATTTTCATTGTCAATATTGTTATGTTGAAAAGTCTTAAAAGGCTTCTTTCTCAAAAAACTCAATGGGTCATATGCATAATCAAATTCTCCCCGCTCCTCATTCCAAACTAATTCTGGTTCAGCTTGGGATGATATTAAATACTTTTCTTCTTCTGATAAAAAATATTGAATATCTTTCATTTTATCTATCATTTATTGACTACGGTACACATTCTTCATTTGGGCTATTTTTTATAGTGTCCTTTTGCAGAAATCACAGTGAACTACTCACGCCTGAAGGTATGAGTTTCGGAGACAATAGTCTCCTCTCTTTTCCTGCTTCTTCCTCAAAATCGGGTGGAATGTCTCGTCACTATCGTGAATATGTCCTTCGTCTTGCGTTGAATTGTTTTGATAAGACGCGATCAAAATACAAATTGGGTAATTTTTGTCCGGAAAATTGAGGCAAAAGTTGCTCAATGAAGCTTAACCCTATACCGGTAAGTGCTGAAGTTACCCCTGAAGGTAAAAATAACGAAACACAACTAACAATGGCCCATCTAAACCATTTCTCAATCTGTTTATTGTTTGAACGTCCATCTAATAGAGCTGATTCCAATTCTTGAACACTATAATTGTGGCTCTCAAGCCAAGAGGTAAATTTGCCGAAAGCTACATTATCCCTAACTCGAATAATGTCCTTCATTGAAATAACATTATTATAGTATAAAATTGATAGATTGGGAATTCCTTTGGAATGAAGGATTGATTCAAAATATTGAATAATGCTATTGTTATGGATGTCACTTTTGTAAAGTAAGTATCGTTTCGCTTCCTCTTCAAATAAAATCTCATCAGTCTTTAGTTGTTTAGACCACTCTAAACTTCGTTCAAATAAGCACAGTCTTATTGCTGACCATGTATCATCTTCATTTGAAATGGACGTAATAGTTTCTGATTGAATTTCCAAAAGAGCACGAATTCTATCATTGAAAGAAAAATCTTCATACATATTTTCTTGTGACGTATTGTCCCAATAGTCATATGTATCAGAATCAGAAGTGTTACACACCTTTTTTAAGATTGAATTCATAAAACGTGATTCCTCTGAACCTTTGCGTTCTAATAAACGAGAGCACATCTTATCTTGATATTGTTTTTCATGCATATTCACATAGAAAACAGTGTCTCCGTTACCCATAAAAGAAGGTGCCCACCAGTTATCTAAAATCACAATTTCTCCTCTATTATAAAGCATTCTGAATGCATCAAACCCAATACACTCTATCATTTCTTCTATTGAGTCCGTTCTAATGAAAAGTTTGTTATGTGTCAAAAGTGCCGAAATAATCCAGTTCAAAAAATGTAGTTTTTCGGATGTAGAAATTTCAGGGAATACATTTCCATACCAACGATCATAATATATACCATCGGAAGTTTTGTTTACCCGATAACTAAATTGGTCGAATAAGATTGCCATTATACAAAATTTTTCTCAGATTTGATTTCCTAGTCAGCGATATAGTGTGCCCACCACAGATCCTCAGAGGGAGTACAATGTTCCGGTATTGTTTCATTTCGGCCAAATGCTTTGTACACGATAGTAGCCATTTTTTCCTTTCCCCATTTATCGATCACACGAATTGTATAGTACTGAGTACCAACACGAGTTAAAGTCGATGTTTCAAACATAACGCCATGAAATCCTTTTCTCGGCTCAAAATCACCTCCTTTACCATCTAGTTGGCTTGCCCAAGTCGTAGATGACAGAATTTTTCCTTTCTCTATCAAAAAGCTTGAACTAGCTTGAATTGATTGAATTTCATTATCCCCTTCCTGACCTATGTAACAAATCATACTCTGCCCTGGAATAGTCCAAAGCCCAGGTTCCCCATGCTTAGGAATTTCCTGTGTGTAAATGGTATCACACCTTAATCCTTTCAATTCCTCAGACAGAGGATTATTCGTATATTTGTCATTCAAATCTTTGAAGTAATTGTCTTCATCAAAGCCTATATTTTTGGTGTAGAACTTCACCACAATCTCCGGTGACCAGACATTTAGCTTGATTTCTTTCCTGGTTGTCCTGTTGTATTTGTCTGTGACGTTTAAGATCACTTTGTATTCTCCCACAGCTGTCGGATTTGAAAAGACAATAGTATTCTCTTCCCCGTTTGCCAGACTAGTCACATCAGCTAAATTTTTTCCGTTGATGGTAATATCAGCTTTTCCGTAATGTTTATTTTCCCCTTCCCAAAAGTAACCACCATCTGGAATCCCTTCAATCGACCCAAAGCTCAATGTCACATATTGAAAATAGCTTGCCATCACCGTATCTACTTTCACCGAGAATTTTTCGTCATGTCCTTTTTGAGTCACTGTGAATTTCACTTCAGCTGAAGATTCCACTTTCACAGAATCGGGAAGATTAGTTATCGATATTTCTGTTTGATCTGATGGGATAGGATTTGGGTCATCTTTCGGATCATTGCTACAAGCTACTAAAAGGATAGCGATATACAAAAAACTTAAATATACACACTTTTTTTTCTTCATTTCTGTTTACGTGAGGAGTATATTAACAAAAGGGGATAACATATTCTAGTCAGTCCCACCACCTGAGTTCATTTTCTAGTCGGGAATTCGATGACTCCACCAAAAATTGATTTCATTCGAGGGCGTACAATGCTCCGGTATTGTTTCATTTCGGCCAAATGCTTTGTATACGATCGTAGCCATTTTTTCCTTTCCCCATTTATCGATCAGATATATAGAAAAGTGCTCTGCGCCAACAGTTGTATTTGTTGATGTCTCAAACATGATACCATGGAAACCTGCTTTTTGACGTTTCTGGTGCGCATTGGTATCTCCATCCCAGCCAGTAGCCCAAGAAGTTGTACTTTTATCTTTAGAATTAATTGTGTAATAGAAATCTTCTCCCCCTTCCTGACCAATATAACAAATCGTACTCTGCCCTGGAATAGTCCAAAGTCCGGGTTCCCCATGCTTAGGAATTTCTTTTGTGTAGATGGTATCACACCTTAGCCCTTTCAATTCCTCAGACAGAGGATTATATGTATATTTGTCATTCAAATCTTTGAAGTAATTGTCTTCATCAAAGCCTATATCTTTGGTGTAGAACTTTATTACAATCTCCGGTGACCAAACCTTTAGCTTGATTTCTTTCCTGGTTGTCCTGTTGTATTTGTCTGTGACGTTTAAGATCACTTTGTATTCTCCCACAGCTGTCGGATTTGAAAAGACAATAGTATTTTCTTCCCCGTTTGTCAGACTAGTCACATTAGCTAAATTTTTTCCGTTGATGGTGATATCAGCTTTTCCCATTACTTTGTCTTTTTCTAGATAGGTTTTTTCATCTGTCTCAGTATCAAACCAAATTTTTGAATAATAGCTTGCCATCACCGTATCTACTTTCACCGAGAATTTTTCGTCATGTCCTTTTTGAGTCACTGTGAATTTCACTTCAGCTGAAGATTCCACTTTCACAGAATCGGGAAGATTAGTTATCGATATTTCCGTTTGATCTGATGGGATATGGTTTGGATCATCTTTCGGATCATTGCTGCAAGCTACTAAAAGGATAGCGATATACAAAAAACTTAAATATACAAACTTTTTTTTCTTCATTTCTGTTGATTTTGAATACGACAAAGATACATAATCTCTTTGGATTACCAGAAAAAAAAGAAGATCCAAAACCTGATTAGGTCCGGATCTTCTTTTTACACCAATCAGTTTATTTGACAAAAGTCTGTTTTAGTTCTTCTGTTTTTATAAGATTGTCTGAATTGATTGAAATGATAGGAAACCGACTATCTGAAACGTTTTTAATGTAATATCTGACTTTTTTAGCCAAAGGAACAAGATTTCCTGCAAGACCACTGCTTCCGATTAATTTGCCATCCATCTCTATTAAAGTTTTAACATCGGAATACAGACATTTATCTGCAGCATCTAAATACTGAATCTCAACATCAATTTTGATATCTTTAGGAAGTGAAGAGTAATCAGTAATATTAAAACTTACCATGAATATCCAATTACTTGTACCTGTTGACATAGGCATGTATGTGTATCCGGTTGAAGTAATAACATATCCTTTTTCAAACACCGCCTGTACATTCTTGTTGCCGTCCATGGTCACTGTAACTGTTGCATTCGTGCTGGTGACATCTCCGGTCCACTTGACAAATTTCCATCCTGATGCAGGTGTAGCTGTCAGTGTGATAACCGTACCTGATTTGAATTCACTTAATTCTGTATTGACTCCATCTAGGTATTTTGTTATTGTTCCCTCTCCTTCTGTTGTTACGTTTAGGGTATAGTTAGGTTTGTCACTGACATGTATGCTTGTAGTAACACTTGCGGATTGCTGCCAGCGGTTGGCGGCGGTGGTTGTAACTCCCCAGGTTCCTTTGCTATATGCCATCATTTCCAGCTTGTTGTTACTTCCTGAGGCAACAGTGAAGTTTGAGGCTGCTGCTCTGGTACGGCTGCTGGTGGGGGTAACTGTATTGTCGTTGAACTTCAGTTCTCCGCTGAATGAAGGATCATCCAGACTGAAAGAGACATTCATGTACTCTCCTTTAGTCTCTTCTGCTGTCAGCGTAAACGGGACGAACTCATTCAGATAGCCTGGTTTCGATAAAGCGTCTGCAGTCAGCTTTACTTCCGGTGCCTTGACGTCAAAAGTGAGTTCCTGCATGGCCTCTCCGTTCTGGTTGTCATAGACAAACAGACGCAGTGGAATTGTGTTAATGGCTGCCGGAGTATAGCGGATGTAGGTATGATCTTTATTCGGAAGGTCAAACTTCCCACCGCTGTAAGTCGTCCATCTGCTGTTGTCAGCGCTGATCTCCAGCTTGTCCCCGTCAGCCCAGCCTACCAAACTGTATTTGAATGTACCGGAATAACCTTGCTTGTTGACGGTGAAGTAGAATGTGTATGGCTCTTCCACAGGAATAGAGGTCTTTCTGTTTACGTTAAGCTCAATGGCTGATGTGACTACCTTGAATTTAACGGTCTGCTCCTTCTCATTGTTCCATTTATCACGGATCCGGACATTCACACTTATCGTTTGGTTAAGATAATCGGCATTGGACGGAGTAAAACGGATTTCTCCGGTGGTCGCTCCATGCGGATTGGCTTGGATTGTTCCCGTTTGTATATCCACTCCTCCGCCGCTACGTAACGTTTTGCCGCGCGGAGTCGCGTCTGAAGTTCCGATAATACCAACCTCTTGTGGATCCAGAGTCAGCCAATATGCAAATTCATCATTGTAATTAGCTTTGTTAATGTTATAATAGAATTTATACGTGCTGCCCAGGTTTACTTCATTTGGTGCTTCGGTATTTACTCCTGTCAGATATAGTTGCAGCTCCGGATTGGAAATGTTGAAGTTGATTGTCTGTGCAGTAAAACCGTTGAATTCATCTTTTGCGGTAAAACTTAATCCTTTTGTGCCTTCACGGTCTGGAGTATAACGGACATTGATTCCGTTTTTGATACGGCTGTATGGTATCTCTATACTTGTACCGGTATAATCTTTGCCGTCAATTACCAGTGTCCCGGTATATGCAGGTGATACCGTATAAGTGATGAGCTTGTTATCCGGATAATTGTCTTTTATTACTTTAAAGGTGAAGTCCGTAGGAGTATTCAATACGATATTTTCCTCCTGGTTGGCAAAACTGATATTCATAGGAGTATTGTTCACGGCAAAATAAATGCTCTCTTCGGCTATTTTGCCTCCGGAATCCCTCACTTTTACCTGGAAATAGGCGTTACCTACTTTAGAAGGTGTGAATGTGACAGTCGATGGATTCGGTTTCAATTCTCCGGTCATGCTGGTTTTCCCGTTTATTTTGATCTCTCCGGCATCTACAGGAATGGAGGTTATTTCATAATTGAAGTTTCCATTATAATTTTCTTTTTCAGCCTTGACAGTGAAAGAGGTAGATTGACCGATAGTCATATCTGTGGAAGAAGGTTTACCGATAGTAAGAATGACAGGGGCATTCACCACATTGAAACCGATTGTTTTTTCTGCTGTCAGGCCGGTTTCATCCGTTATACGGATTAGAATGGAAACATACCCTTCTTCTTGCGGAGTATAGGAAACGGCAATATTATTCGGATTGGTGACATTTTGAATGCCTCCGGAATATGCTTTGCCATCAACCTCTAGTGTTCCGCTTGCGGCCGGACTCTGTACCAATTCATATTTATACGTACCCTTATAGTCTGATTTGGACACGGAAATATTGAATGAGGTCTTTTTGTTATAGGTTAAGTCAGATTCTTTATTTGTCACGTTTATGTTGATGTCAGGATTCGTGACGTTGAAATTCAAAGCTACCTCTTTCTCTCCTCCCAAGTCATCCGTGACAATCAATCTCAACAATACGGCACCTGTCTTTTCAGGAGTGAATTCAAGGCTGTTGCTGTTGGCCGGAATAACAACCAGGTTCTCGTCTGATATGACAGAATTATTCAGTCGGACAGTACCTGTATTTTTAGGTTCCTGTACGATTTTAGCTTTGAATCCTCCGGTATAGCTCGGTTTGGAGACATCAAAATTCAAACGGGTTGTTTTGTTTAACAACAGATTGTGTTCTTTGTTGGATACTTGTACGATCATATCCGTATTAGATACGGAGAACGGCACTTCAACAACTTTGCTTACTCCCCATTCATCTTTTACAGTCAGTTTCAGGGTTACTGCTCCGGTCTTCGATGGGGTGAATGTAACCACATTGGAAAGTTTAGCCAGTTCTGTCTCTGTTCCGTCGTAACCCTTGCCGTCTAAAGTGATTGTTCCCATTCCTGCAGGAAGCTGTTCTATCTGTGCCTTGAATTTACCGGTATAATGTTCTTTGCTGACCGTGAAGTTGAACTGTCCGGTTGCATTGACTTTAAGATCTGCCGTGTGATTACTGATATTTACATTCAGCTCAGGATTCGTGACATTGAAATAAATATTCTCATCGATGCTTCCTCCAAATTCATCATAAATTTTGAATGTTACAATATTTTTTCCGGCTTGTGTGGAGGTGAATTCCACCAAAGTCAGGGAAGGTTTTTCCAGTACCTTTTTCCCTTCACTATACGCGCTTCCGTTTATTTTTATTGTGCCGGCATTTTCTGGGTTCTGTAGAATTTCATATTTAAACCCTTTATTATAGTTTTCTTTCATTACCGACAAGGTAAATGAAGTCGGGGTGTTATAGATGATTTCAGGTTCCTGATTACCGATACTTGTTATGAATTCACTGTTCTTCACATTAAATGCCAATTCTTTTTCAACTTCACAACCTAATTCATCGTATATTTTTACCAGTATCTTCACATCTCCGGTAATGCGTGGAATATAGTTGATTCGTGTATTATTCGGATTTGTCATTTCAATGCGGCCGCCTTGATAGGCTGTTCCATTTACTTGCAGATCTCCGATTGATACAGGTTCGCTGACCAGTTCAAAGAAGAATTTGCCATCATAATCTTCTTTATTGGCTGAAAAATTGAAAAATGTCTCCCGATTCAGTGTCAAACCGACTTCCTGGTTGGCAACTATAATATTGATCGGATTGTTTTTCACATGGAAAGATACTGTTTTGCTGACCTCTCCGGAGATAGTATCAGTAACATTCAATTTTAATGACACATTACCTGCTTTGGTCGGAGTAAAGCTGATTGTTGTGTTTTTGGCATGGGAAACAGGCTTGCGGCCTCCTTCATAGACTTCATCATTAACCTTGATGACACCGCAATTTGCAGGGGTGCTTACAATGCTGTAATTATATTGGCCGTTATAATACAATTTGCTTAACGACATGGTAAAGACTGATGCCTGATTTAATGTCGCATCCGTGACAACATCGGTCAGTTCCATGATTATGTCGGTTGTATTGATAGTATAGGCAAGAGTTTGGCTTTTTTCTGCTCCCCATTTGTCTTTTACGACAATTTTCAGGTCTGCCTGACCTGGTTGTACTGGTATGAATCTTACAGGTATTTCTGTCCCTGGTACGTAATCCCGTAGACCATCGATGTATTCTTTCCCTTCAACGTTGAGAATACCGGCATTTTTGGGCTTGAGGATAAGTTCATATTCCAGATTGTCCGTATAGTTGGGTTTGGTCGCACTGAATTCAAAAGTTGTTTCCTTTCCGGAGAATACTGTACGGTCGGCATTGGATAACTTTAATTCGATATCTGAATTGGTAACGCTGAATTTCATGTTTTTCTCGACACAGCTCCCCCACTCATCTAAAATTTTTATGGATAATTTTACCGTATCGTGACCGACACAAACGGGAATAAAATCAATAGTTGTTCCGAGCGGATTTTCCAGTTCCACTCGTTTCCCGGGATATTCTTTACCTCCGACTACCAGGTGTTCTGCATTTTCCGTATTGATTTCACAGAAAAACTTACCTTTATACCCTTCTTTGTTTATGCTGATGCTGAAACTGCTTTTTTTATTTAATGTCAGATTGTCTTCTATATTCGATATTTGTACTTTCAGGTCCGGATTTGCAACTTTAAAGATAAAATCACGGCTTACAAGGGTTCCGTAAGCATCTTGTGCTGAAATTGTCAAAGTCGTTTTCCCGATTTGATCCGGAATAAAGCATATGTCTGCTCCGTTTGCTTTTAAATCAAGGGGCCCGGTTTTGTATTCTGCTCCATCAACCAGAATCTTTCCGCTATTGGCTGGTTGAGTATTGATTGTAAAACTGAATTTGCCGGTATAGTTGGGTTTGCTGACATTAATATGAAAATTAGATTCCGTATTAATGATTGCATCGCCAGTATAGTTCATACATTCCAGCTGTAATGGTGAGTTTACCGTTTTTATCCTTACCGGATAGGTTGCTTCACTCCCCCAATCATCGCTTACTTTTACCAGATAATTGGCTTCGCCTACTCCGGATGGGCAATAGGTGATGGTATTGTTTTGATTATTTTTTATCCGGACTACTTGTCCTGGTATATAGGTTGTGTTGTTTACTTTGATACTGCCAAAGTCTGAGCCTTGGTTGATAATGGAAAGATTCAGCTCTCCATCAAAATAGTTTTTTTGTGCATTGACAGTAAAACTGGTTTCTTCTCCTAAATTGATGGAAGAGGCTATCCCTGTTACATAAACCTTAATATCGGTATTTGTAATTTTGTATTCAAGCTCCTCTTGCAGACAACCTCCGAAATCGTCATAAACGGACAAACGCAATCTTACATCTCCAGTTTGTGTCGGAGTGAAATAAACGGTTGTGTTATTCGTATTATTGATACTCTTTCTGCCACCCTGGTATTTTTCATTGTCAATTGTGATTGTGCCGTAATGTTTACCTATTTCACTGATATCTACCGGATACATTTCAATTTCATACTGATAGCTGCCGGTGTAGTTCGGTTTATTTATTCCGAAATTGAAGGAGGTGAGGGTAAAAATATTTAAAACAGGGTTGTGATTACTGATGAATAGTTGTCCGGAAGAATTGATGACATTGAAGTGGATATTTTTTGTCGTTTCGCTGTTATAGTCATCATATACCTTTAGTATGAAATCCAAAGGACCGATGTTTTGGGGTATGAAACTGATGATTGTATTCTGCTTGTTGGTTATCTCTACTCGACCTCCGGCATAGTCTATGCCGTTGATTTTTATGTTGGCAGTTCCATTGGGAGAGCTTGCAAGATCAAGATAGAATTTGCCCGAATAATCCTTTTTATCCACAGCAAAGCTGATTGTACGGGCATCATAGATGGTTGTCGTACTGTCATAATCTGAAATGAAAATATCGGCGTATGACCGTACAGAATTAAAATAGACAGTATCTTTATGCGTTGTATTGTATTTGTCTTTAACAATGAATTCGAGTGTTGTTTCTCCAAGAGAATGGGGAATAAATTCACACACATTGTCTCCTTTTTGCAGTTCCAAAGTGGCTCCTACCTGTATCTCGTTATTGTTTATTTTCAAAACCCCCGAATTTTTAATGTTCCGGTAGGTGACATTATAGATGTTGTCTCCGAAATTATCTGTATCTTCAATATGCAGAAGAAAGTTGTTGATACTTCCAACATTACCAATAGTGTCAGATGTGGTCTTTACATTAAATTCCGGTAACTCGATGTTCAGAGGAATATTTAGATCCTGTTTATAGCCATACTCATTTTCCACGCTTAACAGGATGATGTTCTCTCCTTTTTCTGCTGATTTGAAGTGTACTTTGTTGTTTCCTATGTTTACTTCATAGTCAGTTACAGGTCTCGGAGTACCTGCTGCACGGGTGAAGATTGAATCACTTTTGATTGAAAATTTCTCTAATGTACTGTTTGTGTCTGCAGAAACGAAGTTTACATATGCGTTCCCTTTAAGCATCTGTAGTTGGGCATTGAAACTCTTTGTTTCAGAGGCGAAATTCTTCTGTCGTAATTGGATATCAAAAGCTGTCGCTTTATCGATAAGTACTTTCCTGGGCAGATTGATTGCAGAGGCTTCAAATGCCAACTCGTTTGCTTTGACGACATAGACACTCTCAGTTTTATATTCCTTATTTTCAAAACGGAATAACAACTTATGTTCACCTAATTTTTTGGGCACAAAACATGGCTTGAAATTATTGATGTTGATGCTCCGTTCTTCTCCGGGAAGGAAAATTTCATTATTGATTATAAGATCTCCGCTTCCTTCAACTATGGTATACGAAAAAATGTAATTTCCTATGGAAGCATCGTTCATTTCCACATCCACATCTATTGCGATGGGATTATGACAGAATACCTTTTCTGCCGATGAGCTGGTTGTTACTTTACAGCGATAATCCACTACCGGTTTTACTTCATCCTCGTGATTACACGAATAAATGAAAGCAAAAATCATAAGTAGAAAAACTGATGTAATAAGTCTTAATCTTCTCATGTCTTTAATTGTTTAGTGATTTCATTTGGTTTATTTGAACATTTATTGATTGTATATTTTTCTCCCGTTTGTTACTGGAGTTTTCCTGTCTTGAACGATCAGTTGCATATCGAATGCCTGGGAATATCCGAATTGGTTTGTAAACCAGATGCGTACAATGTGCAAACCTGCCTGTGATGGATAATAGCTTAATTGGTTTTTGCCGGGAAAGATTTCTTCGGGTAGTTTCAGATTCCCTTCTCCTTGCAATATTTTGTATTTGCATTGCAAGGATGAACTGGTTTGTCCTGATTCAGTCACAGAATATTCTATGGTCCACTCTTCGTTTGTATAATATTCTTCTGATGAAAGCACACTGATGTTTATGGGATGTTTGAAAACAGGTATTCCATAAACTATTTCTGATTCATATCCGCTTGTTGAATTTAGCTTGAATACTAAGCGATGTTCACCCAGACTGAGAGGAATGTATGTTAGGTTGTTCTGATTGTTTATTGGGATTGTGCTGTTATTTGCGATTACTTTATCGTTGATATACAGCTTACCTTCTCCGCCAAAGCTCTGATAATTGACGAAATATCTTTGATTTTCAGGATAATATGGAGAGATTTTTATTATAAAATTGACAGGTTGGTTTGTATACCAGAATTCGGGATCAGCTGTAATAATATCAGCTGTAAAAAACGCTTTGGAACTGTCTTCTATTTTGGTACAGTTGTAAAAATGCAAATATAAAAATATAAAAAACAATAATTTACTCATTTCCTGTGAGTGTTGTTTTGAAAAATGCATATCTTTGCAAATGAAAATTTCTAAATAATACTAGAGTTTTCATTTGGTTTAGTAGCACGACCGCATATCGTGCTACTTTTTATTTGCATATTTCCATTTGGTTTTTCAAGTACAAAAATATAAAATATATTTTATCAACAAGTATTAATGTGAAAATATTTGCAAAATATATTTTTACTATGAAATATATTTTACAAATATATAGACTGAAAGCCTGTTTTTTTAGGTTTGCCTTGCTTGTCCTCTTGTGGATGACCGACCCTGGGTCCTAAAAAGCAATGGCAGGAAGAAGCAGG
>OJMM01001558.1_pt1 | contig 13311 bp, 12 predicted proteins | sample 1597231 | NCBI WGS metagenome assembly OJMM01 (sample SAMEA2452128, study PRJEB22498) | human gut metagenome | reverse complement strand
ATATATCGGCATTTACCAACTTATGAAAAGATAATCAGAAATTTAGTAAGTTTTTCAGGTTAAATACTTCTGTTATTAATTTTGCCGTCAATACAGCCTGTCTATTTTTATCGTTTATTGCGTGTACATCAATCTCATTTTCCTGCAGCCGAAAAATAACCATCTCTTCTGGATCATCCTTACAGCAATCGATAATCCCCTCGTCATAAATACGCTGATTTTTCACATTATTACAGTGCCCACATGACCAGAAAAGATTATTCCAGTCAAATTTGCGTTTTGGATATTTTCCGTCCAAATGTGGCAATAAATGTTCCACCTGTGCATCCTGCAGTTCATTTAATTCACATATATAACATTTATTATGGAAATCTTCCTTCAACTGTTTTACGACATCCGGCATCGAATAACTTCCATTTGCTTTCTGTGATTCCAATGCCAATGATGCCGGAGCAGGAAAACTGCGTTCTACTTTTACCATTAAATATCCTCCCTGCTCCTTAACACTTCCTTTAATCTTTGATATTCTGTCGTAATATTAAGTGCAAGATAGTCTGGAATTTCATTTAAATACATCTCCAACTCTGATATTTCATCATAATCCTCATCTGTAAGTTTTTCTTTATTTACCAGTTCTTTATAACGATTGAATTTTTTCTGCAACAGCATTGACATTTCATTTGAATTAAAATAGCCTTCTACAATTCCAGCATATGGTACATCTGACAAACCATTTTCAACAAGAAGATTCTTTTCCAGATCATAAATTACTGCATTATCCACACTATTGATAATAAACGGTGAATGTGTCGACAAAATAAACTGGATATTCGGGAAAATTGATGTCAACAGGTCAAGGATTTTTCGCTGCAGCTCCAAATGAAGATGTGTTTCTATTTCATCGATCAAAACAATTCCCGCTACCGAAAAATCGAATTTTCTATCTGACTGGCTTTCCATACGAATGATCAGATCAACCACAATATCTAAAACTGCCGCATAACCACTAGAAAGCGTATTGAAATCAAACGAATCTCTGTCATTCATATGAATGGTAAACTGAAACGTCTCCTCATCAAATACTAACTCTACCGAATCATCATCAAAGATTCTTTTTAACAGATCGTCAAAATTTTTAAACCATGCTGCTATCTGCTCTGCTTTCTCCTTTTTTCCACCCGTAACAGCCAAAGCCTGTGTCATTTTCAGATCAAGAAGATATTTTACAAAATCCTGGCGCGGCGTTTCTTCAATAGAATAATCTTTTTTCAGGGTAACCTTTTCTACATGCTGTGGAATCTGGGCTTTAAAGATGCGATCGGCTTTGTAGTAGGCGGTTACGAATTTGCCTTGGGAGAACAAAGACGAAGTATTCTCAGCTAATTCATTAAATTGTATTACCACACCTGTTTTCTGAAGTGAAATTTCCTTTTCATACACCAGAAGTCTTTTTGATGTTCCCTTCTCATCTTTTGAGCGCTGTTCTATCTTGTATAAGTTATTTTTGCCAAATCCTACATCAGCAGGATATAAGTTTTCACATTCTATAGTTTGTTCATTAAAATAATCCGGTCTTGTAATTAAATAAATATAACGAGCCAACGCATCCAACAGACTCGTCTTTCCACTCCCATTTTTTCCAGTAATGATCAAATGTTTCATATGATTCTCTGATAAAGGAATTTCAATATTTTTCAAATGACGCACATGATCTATTTTAATGTCGGTAATATAAATCTGATCCACTTTTCCCTCATTTCCGATTTTGCAAAATCCATTCTTTCCTAAACGGTTATATTAATTAACTTTATTATACACATTGATGGGCAATTTTCCATTTAATTTTTCGGCAATCCCATTTTACACTCACAAACTTCAAATTCCATTTTACTAAATGTATCAATGAACTGTTGTTTATAACTTTTCACTTTGTCAGCAGATACAAAAACCGTCAACTCCTTTTTCACTCTGGAACACCCTACATAAAATAATTTATACGCCAGCAAAATTTTCTTTATTTTATTAATGTTTGCATACTCACTTATATACTTAAATGTCCTTTCACTTTTAACGATTTTCCGATAATTAGCCTGATAACAATATTCATAATACCGATTTCCAGCAAATTGAGCATCTATTTCTTGTACACATTTTTTTACACTTCCATAAACATCCTTATTATGTCCTTCTCTCAATTCTCTTTCTGTGGCATTGCAAAGTGAAGTCAATGTACCTGTTCTGGATAATATAAACAAGCAATCCGGTCTCATAAGTCTGTTTGTCATTAAATTCGTATTATGAGAAGTCATAATAATCTGACATTTAGGATATTTTTTCTTGAGAAAATTCATCACATTTTCGGACATTTCATAATGATAAAATGCATCAAACTCATCCAGATATATAAAAGATGGAGTCCATGCTTTTGGAATCAATCTACGATACATATCAACTAATGCCAGTGTTCCACTTGAAGCAGTTTCATAAAAAGATACTAATTTTTCATGAGAAAAATACAATTCTCTTTGTCCATCCGGCAGTTTTTTTAATACCAGCTTACATATAATCCCCATACCATTCAGAAAATCTTCTAAATCTTTTAATCTGTCTGGTTCTTCTAAAGCTTCATAGAAACTATCCTTCACTCTCATAGGAGAATATGCCATAACATTACTTGCTGAAATATCTGTCATTCGTCTGACATAACTTCCCAACTTTAATAAAATAGAATCATTTTCCAACGCTACATTGCTAATCAACCATCTAAGAAACGGTAATACATGTTCCGGGATTTCATTTTCCATGCCTTCCGAACCCATAGACTGTATATATCGATCTATATTAGTGCTCTCAGCATTTATATAATTCAGGTTTTCAAAATTATATTTTTTTTGTTCAAAGTCACATTCAAAAATGAGCTGATCATCAATTATCAATTTTTCTTCTTTTAAATCCTGATCCGAAAATTTAACATACTGGTATACTAATTTCTGTTCTCCAAATTTAAATTCATAAGTAAATCTCGCAGAATCTTCTGTTGAATCAGCATTTTACTGATAATTCCATCTGTAATGCAATCCTGACTAAATTGATACCCTGAAATGCCCTGAAAATCTATTACTATTTCTTCTTTAAAGTTCTTATAATTTTTTAACATTCTTTCTGCTGTTTAAATTCTATTGTCTTACTTTTTCCACCTGTTCTTCGTATCAGCTCATCCTGTCCTATAATCTTAACAAGATTCGCTATCTGCTGTCCCATCACATCCCGATTGAGATAAAATATTGTGGTATATACATTCTCATTCAGGATAAGTTCTCTTAAAATATCTTTATCTGTTATATCAAGGGAATGTCCAAAAATATATACGTTATGCATTTTACATTTCTGATCTCGAACTGCTGATGCCTGTAAACGATGCATCATACGTTGTACATCATTCCCCACATATTCATTTGCCCGATTGATTATTCTCTCCTTTTCCTGTAAAAAATCATCATATTCTTCCCGAATTGTCTCCACCCAATCCTTATATTTACATCCAGTCTCTTTATAAATTCTCTGATAAAATTTCTTAAAAGCAATAAACTCCGTTTCCCGGTCTTTTCTTTCATCCGTAAGATACTCATCAATCCCAAGAACCATATTATTGTTTTCCACGGTATTAAAGAGTTTTGCCTTGCCATGGATATAATCAATGCTATTTTGTATCTGCTGTTTATCCAGATAAAGCCGTTCATATGTATTGGTATAATTAAAAGACAACACTTTACAATATTTTATCTGCTCCTCCCCGTCTGCCCCTTTAACATTTTCTTTTACAATTTCCTGTATATCCGGTAAAACACAATTACATTCCTCTTTTTCCACATAATCCGTCAGATAAATTTCTAATGCCCGAATCAATTTATTCAGATCATTGTATAACCGGTCTCTGATTTCTTTATAGGTAATGCTTTCACCTTTACCATGTGTCAATGCACTTGCAGTTCTCATAGCTGCCGTATATTTAGAATACTTTTTGTGCAAAAAAGGATTGGATAAATTCTGCATTTTCTCCGACAATTCACTTTTTTCCCCATCCTTAAAAAACATATCCTGATCAAGAGACTGAATTACTTTGCTTATCTCGTTTTCAAAGTCAATCCAATTTTCCTTCTGGTACATCGGATTCTGAAGAAAATATTCTATCCATATATTATCTTTTACGAGCTGTTCTAACTCTTTGCAAAGCTGCTGTTCGTTAAAAATAAGATGATCGATATATTTATACACAGTCTTTTCAGTATTCTTTAATTCTCCCTGCTGCAATATCTGCGGTGTATTGATAATATTTAAGAAACGCTCAACAAATCCAAGAAAATCATTATATCTTGTAGGCAGCTTATGAGCCAGATCAAATCCATTTCCAATCACAAGTATATTCATCGAATTATTCTCCAAAATATGTTAAAAGTTCAAGCTAAACTTTTTTATCTCTTATCTTTTTATTTTGATCCAACAGGATTCCAAACAGGTTAAATAAATCCTGATTGTTTCCATTATGAAAATACAGATTGTTCTGTCTTGACTCCATCAGAAGTATCCTGTAGTCATTGACGTAGAAAACACCTTTTCTTATCGTCTCTGCAAACAAAAATCATATTTTACCCTTCAATTCTTACATATCCTCGACAATCGATTCGTACTCCAGATCCGATTCTGTAAGTTCATTTTTTCTTCCAATATATTTTACATATGGACCATCCATTGACATATCTAATATTCCCAATTTATTTTTTTCTTCCAACAATACATAAAATGCGTAACACATTTTTTCTTTATATGGATCAGCATCTGATACCATATTAATTGCATTATTCATATAGGTTAATTCTTTTTTATCCGGATCAATATTAAATTTTTGTATATAGCGTATCTTTTCAAGTATATAGGAATTAATCGAAAATGGTTTCGCCTTTTCCTTATAAAATTCTTTGCTTTCTATGAGATTTTTCATTCTGGCTTCACCCTCTGCAAATAGTTCTTTTGCCTCGTTATAATCCATCACATAGTTTGCATGCCTTAAGTAATTTCTTGCAAGCGCATGTTGAATTTTATATGAATTGGGTCTGATACTTGCTGACATTTCCAAATAATTATAGGAAGCAACAAAATCGTTTACTTTCTGCTCATATAACCCCAGCTGCAGCCAGTAATAACTTATAGCTTCATATTCTTTTTTCACACTGAAATAAATTCTTTTGATATCATTTTTTTTCAGCTTCAATCTGTTTTCCAAAATATCTTCTTTCAAAAGACATTGAAATATAATATACCAAATATCATTTCTACGTTCCGAAACATATCTTGACACATATCTTAAAATATCAATAATCCTGTCACCCAATTCTTTTTTGTTACTTATCAGGATATATTTCTCGATAATGGCATTTCGCAACGACAAGCCATTCTCATCCATACGAACATAATCCACTATTTTTGCCATATTCCTAGTAACATCTTCATCCAACGAAATTCTTTTCCCATAACGTTCTGTAAATAATTCGCGTGGATAAATCTCAATATCTGCTGTATCAAATATTGCTAATTCGATCAATAATTGCTTTTCTAAATCCGAAAAACTTTTAAATGTGATATTTAATTTATTTTTGTTTCTCTTAAAAACATTGCCATATGTTAAACTTGCAATCAGATTAGCCATGCTTTTCTGCTTATAAATTTCATTAGGCTGCGCATCCTCTCTTAAAGATGCCATGTAAGACAAATGATTTTTTGCTTTTAATTTGTCTCTCACTATAATCGAATCATCTCTTGAAAATCCATCCTTCTGTTTATAATCGCAATAACAATTTCCCTCCAGATAATATTTACGCTTCTGATGATAATATGTCCTCGATGCAGTTAAAATAACAAGTTTCTTATCTCCTATATTTTTCGTAAATATCCTTTCAATTTCTTCATAATAGAAACTTGCATTGTCAATGATTATCGCAAATTTATTGTTTGCACTTGTATTTACATAATTAATAATGGACTGTGTATTAAGATAACGGCCTCTATATTCCAGAATATCGTATCCTTTATTTTTTATATAATATCCTAATTGTTTAAGCAAACATGATTTTCCGGAAAAATATCTTCCATAAATACTAAAACAATATATATTGCTATCTTTTTCTAATAACTCATCCAATTTATGTACTGCATTTTTTAAATTGGAGTCTTCAAAAGTCCAGCCATCATACACATCCTGCCATACACAAAAATTCCCTTCGTACAGCTTACTTTCATATGGCTTTTTATATAACTTTACGATATTATCAAGCAAATAAATTCCGTTGTAGGATAAATCCATTTTCGCTCTGTCAAGTTCATCCGGCTGATAATTAATTTCTGCAATATATCTTAAAAATTCTTCATTTGATGCCTGGATTAATACTGCCCCTAATTTTTCCACTTCTTTCTTCAGGTATCTGGAAGGTTTATAATCAATAAATACTAACTTGTTATTCCTATATTGACATCCAGCATCTTCATATATTTTCAAATAATATTTAATATCCGGTTCATCCATCCTTGCCCCAATAAATATAACGTTATCCCTTTGAATATCATTCGAAAATTTATTTAATTTCGCATCCAGCTTTCTGGTAATCAGTTCCGTATATTCATCTTCAGAAAATATAACGCCCTCTTCCATATTTCTAACACAGCCATGTAACTTAAATAATTGTGTTGACTTTGAATTCGATATCAGCCTCTGTTTATTTTGAACAACGATATTCTCTCCCTGTTCCTCATAGATATTTTCTACCAGATCATCAATATTTACCGTATATATATTTTTCCATGGATATTTCACTAAATAATCATGAAACTCTGCCGGTCTGGTATTGATATACATTTCATGCAATAAATTATATAATTCTGTCTTTCCATGATATATACGATATATCTCATCACTCAGCTTTCTCAGATCATAGCCTTTTACTTCTTCCTCATCTTCCGGACCAATCTTATCTTTTGCCAACGTATCATAAATATATTCCTTCAATTTGCAACCATCCATTGCATTCGCCTTATTCGAAGCTCCACATGAAAAACCAGCTCCCAAAAACAGAATTGGTGTATTATCCGTCAATAAAATACTATTTAACTAAAACTTCCCACACCATATTGGTGCGTTGATCCTTGAAAATTCAATATTTCAGCCAATAAAAAAGGCATAAATCTGTTCCGTTTGGTATAATGGAATTGACTAGAAACCATCTTTACAAAGGAGATTTATGCCATGTCCAGTATACCACAAAACTATTTCGTTGAGAACGACTTAATTGACTGTGTTCAGAGATTTTTTTCCAAACATCATGTTGGCAGGCTCCTTGCCAGATGTAATGGAATGAAGGAAAAAGGTGTTTCATCTGTTTCCCTGCTTCGTTATAAACTCAGCAACATTTTTGTCGGAAGAAGTATGTATATGCAGCAGCGGACTGGCTCTTTTAAGGAGGCGTTTTCCAAGAACACTTTCTACCGTTTCCTTAATTCTTCAAAAACAAACTGGCTTCGTTTTACTTCTCTTCTTGCAGCTGATATTGTCAATCATGACATTCGTGATCTGACAGATCCGGAAAGAAAAAATGTCTTTATCATTGATGACAGCCTTTTCAACCGTACCAGCTGTAAGAAAACGGAACTGGGATCAAAAGTTTTTGACCACACGGATATGCATTTCAAAAAGGGCTTCAGGATGCTTACTTTAAGCTGGAGTGATGGAAACACACTGATCCCTGTAAACAGCTGCCTGTTAGCGTCTGCAAAGAATACAAATATCATCGGCCCGGTAAAGGACTTTGACAACAGAACCCTTGCAGGAAAAAGACGTGCGCTAGCCCAAACAAAAGCACCAGAGGCAATGATGACTTTACTGAATACAGCCCTCAGTGCAGGGCTGAAAGCGGATTATGTCCTGTTTGATTCCTGGTTTTCCAATCCAGCACAGGTCACAGCCATCCATGCAAAAGGCATGGATGTGATTGCCATGATTAAGAAAAGTAGCCGGATCAAATATTCGTACGGTGGTGAACAGCTGAATATCAAAGAAATCTATTCCCGGAACAAAAAGCGCCGTGGCAGATCAAAGTATCTGCTTTCTGTTGATGTTATGGTAGGAAAGGCGAATCCAATTCCGGCGAAAATCGTATGCGTAAGGAACAAGGCAAACCGCAAGGACTGGCTTGCTTTTATCTGTACAGCTACAACACTTTCCGAGGAAGAGATTATCCGTATTTATGGAAAGCGCTGGCAGATCGAGGTCTTTTTCAAAACCTGCAAATCCATGCTGAATCTGGTTGGAGAATGCCACAGTTTATCTTATGATGCACTGACAGCCCATGTGGCGATCGTGTTTACCCGATATATGTTACTTGCAATGGAGCAGCGCCAAAATGAAGATCAGAGAACGCTTGGTGAACTGTTCTTCTTCCTTGTTGATGAAATGGCAGACATTACTTTCAACAGGTCACTTTGCATCCTGATGGAAGCCTTGATGGCAAGTCTTCAGGGAATCTTTAAACTAAGCGATGAGCAACTGAATGCTTTTACCGCTGATTTTGAAGCAAGATTGCCGGAATATCTGAGAAAAGCACTCCATTTGGAAGCTGCAGCGGCATAAATCGCTATTTTGTTAGCTGAAATATTGAATTTTCAAGGAACGAATCCCATTTTAGGTATGGGAAGTTTTAGTAATATAAATAAAAAGAAAGGTGTTATTGCCGGAACGACCAGTAAAAATGTAACAGTATATGCCAATATAGGGACAACTACATATTCTGCAAAATCGGATAAGAATGGGAAGTTTAAAATAAAAACGCAGAAGATAAAAAATGGTACACAGATACGGCTTTATGCAAAAAATAAATACAAGCAGAAAAGTAAGGTAAATACGGTGGTTGTGTATTGAAAATTATTTTAGCAACAAAATAGAGCAGGAAAGGAAGGAATAAAGGGATGAAAAAAAACATTAAAAAAATTATTTTTATGCATTATGGTTTTTTGTCTGTTTATGCAGATGAACATGGTTGAAACACAGGCAGCCACAAAAGTTGGGAATACGAAAATAACATCCATCACACAGACTGGGAAAAAGTCTGTTAAAGTAGCTTTTAAAAAGGTATCTGGAGCTAAAGGATATACATTACAGTACAGGACTGCCGGTGGTTCATGGAAAACAAAGAATGTAACAAAAAATAAATTGACAATCTCAAAGTTAAGTACAGGAAAGACCTATCAGTTTAGAGTGCGGGCATATAAAAATGTCAATGGAAAAAAGAAATATGGAAAATATTCCGGAGTGAAAAAAATCACTGTGCGTGATTATGTTTATCTGGTCGATACATATGAACCATATAACAGTTATAATTATGAAGCCTATACAAATGGGAACTATTTTAAGATGGGCGGAAAAGAACAAAAGAAGAGTTTTACACTTGGGCAGGATTCATCTTGGGATGAAAAATTTGCAAACTTTAATATAGAAGGAAAATACAATAAATTGACTTTTAAGGTTGGTAAGATGGATGGAGCAGGTAATCATGGTGATTTCGACGTAAAGATATATTCTGAGGGGCAGTTGGTATAAACTGTTTCGGTAGGTATTTATGATTTGCCTAAAACTGTAGATATTTCGTTGAAAAATACAAGGCGTTTAACGATTGAAGTGCCAGCAGATGCCGGGACTATTGTTGGATTTTCAGATGTGAAATTGTATTATCGTTAAAATGTTGGAGTTAGAAAAGGAGAAAATTATCTATGAGCAAAAAAATTAAAAAAAATTTACTGTTAATGTTTTTATGTGTAATTGTAATTCTGGGATTCAGAAGTAGTACGGTACAGGCTGCGATGGCAGATGAGGCAGAAGATTACGAACTGGGTGAAAGTTATACGGGGAAGCTGACATCTGGCACTTTTTATACAGAAACGAGATATTATAGATTTCAGATTACAGAAAAATCACATGTGGTATTATATGCGGCAATGGATAAAGAACCATATTATAGCTGTGATATGGATATTTATAATACGGCAGGGAAGATATTGTTGAAGAATAATGATATACCATATAAAGCCCATATAATCCTCCTTTTTTATTTAACAACAGTAGGTATGAAGAATAGTTCAGTCACTCAAAACTGAATTAACGACAATTTACAATCCTTAGTCTTAGAGCTTTATTCCTATCATATTGAATTAATCACAGCAAATATATATTGAGAAACGGGAAGTTTACGTACCTTTGCAGCCGATTTTTCAGGAACACTTCAATAGTAAATAGGTATTATGGTACAGAATCAGGAACAACCCGTAGGAAAAATTACATTTTCCATTTTGATTGCATTGAGTCTTTCGCATTGCCTCAACGATCTTTTACAGTCGGTGCTATCAGCATCTTATCCTTTATTTAAAGATGATTTAGGACTTAGTTTCGCGCAAATCGGACTTATCACACTAGTTTATCAACTTTCCGCTTCAGTTTTTCAACCGATTACCGGAATTTTCTTTGATAAGCATCCCGTCGCATGGTCATTGCCTATCGGAATGAGCTTTACACTGATTGGTTTGATAAACTTAGCATTCTCTGATAATCTATACTGGATATTAGCCTCCGTATTCTTAATCGGAATTGGCTCTTCCGTACTGCATCCGGAAGCCTCCCGTATCACGTTCCTTGCCTCCGGCGGAAAACGTGGACTGGCACAATCACTCTTTCAGGTAGGTGGTAACTTCGGAGGTTCATTAGGCCCTTTGCTGGTTGCTCTGTTGGTGGCTCCTTATGGCAGGCAACATCTCATCGTATTTGCATTTGTGGCTTTAGCTGCTATCGGAGTGATGTACCCAATTTGCAAATGGTATAAATCATATCTAAACCGGATGAAAGTACAGACTGTCAGTGTCAGAAAACCAGTTCATCTTCCTTTGCCTATGGATAAGACAGCCCTTTCAATCGCGATATTGCTGATTCTGATTTTCTCCAAATATATTTATATGGCAAGTCTCACCAGTTATTATACTTTCTACCTGATTCATAAATTCAATGTAAGTGTACAAGATTCGCAGCTATATTTATTTATTTTCCTGGTAGCTACTGCTATCGGAACATTAATTGGCGGACCTGTCGGTGACCGTATCGGTCGGAAGTATGTGATTTGGGCTTCTATTTTAGGAGCTGCCCCATTCAGTTTACTAATGCCACATGCCAATCTGCTGTGGACTATTATCCTTAGCTTCTGTGTGGGATTGATGCTTTCTTCCGCTTTTCCCGCCATATTACTTTATGCACAAGAGTTGCTTCCGACCAAGCTCGGATTAATATCAGGACTGTTCTTTGGATTTGCTTTCGGAGTTGCCGGCGTTGCATCGGCTGTGCTTGGCAACTTAGCGGATAAGACGAGCATTGAGTATGTTTACAATATCTGTGCTTATATGCCGCTGCTGGGATTGGTCACGTTCTTTTTGCCTAATTTGAAGAAGAAAAAGATTGGATAGAAATCTATATAAATAAAATCGCCCTGCTATAATGATTATAGTGAGGCGATTTATATTATTTATAATCTGAACTCGTCTTCACATTTTTAGCTTCAATATCTACTTGATTGCCCTTCATAGATACGTTTCACAGAAGTGACATTGGGATATGTTTTATTATATATTTTCGTTACATCTTCTACTAACCAACAATACAGTGGGCCAAGAGCGCGAGTAACATCATCTTCTGATGGAGTTTTTTCTGGAGAGGTGAAATAAAGCACATGGTCTATATCATTATAATTCACATAAATAAAAGAAGTAAATGTCTTTTCATCCGTTTGCCTTATCTCTCTGGTAAAAGAAGCAGTAATAACGTTAGATATATCATCCTTTGAAGGAATTACAGTAAGCGTACCACTATCTTTTGTATCATAAATAAATTTAATTCCGCCAGTTACATGCATATCCGAGCTTGCAATAACTTGATTTTCTAAATCTACTTTCTCATCACCCTCAAGTCCTTCGACTTTTACACTTACTTTCTTTGTAGTAAAGGATTTCGTACCTTTGATTATCTTTACATCAATTTTAGCAGTCAGTCCATTCGCATCTTTCACTACAAGAAATGTTGTTCCCAATTGAACGGGAGCTATCATCACATAACCATATTCTTCCTGAATCTTAGCTTTTGCTATCTCTTCATCACCAGTTTCTACAGTATAAGGAGCTACCCCACCTGTCATTCCTACAGCAGCACCATCAGTTATCTCCATTACTATATCACTAATAGGTTGATCTGGGAAATAAATATCATCTATTTCATAAAGAAAGAAACGCTCATCATTGTTATCACAGGATACTAATCCTAAGCCAATGAACAACAATAAAAATAAAAGTCTAGTTTTCATACTTTAATTTGTTAATTTGTGAGTAATAATTATCCTACAAAGTTACAATAAAACAGTTACATAACCTACGAAACTCTATTCTATTAACATACTTAACAGAAGAAAGAAAACGACCGGTATACATCGTCACGACGTATACCGGTCTACAAGTTAAGGTCAAAGTCAAAAAATTAAGAGAGCTATTTATATGTTAGGATTAGCATTAATTTCTTTTTGCGGGATAGCATACAAATAATAAGTGCTATTTACTATAAACGGCTTTCCGTTCGGGAAGTTAAGAAACCAATGTCCCAATGGATTACGTTTGGCAAAGCTACCATCTTCCTGCCAACAGTCTACTTCCATTTTTTGTTCATCTTCCGACAAGGCTATACGCTCCACAGCTTTTTGTGTACGAAGTACATCTGTAATACCAAATCCTTCTCCCCAAAGTTCGCGGCGACGTTCCATCAGAATCTCATTGATTACATCTTCCTGTGATTTTCCTGTCACCTCATAATCCCCTACTCCACGGGCATTACGCAATGTATTCAATGGAGCTACAGCCTGTGCCAACGCTACACCATCACGAACTTTCGCCTCCGCTTCTATCAAATACATTTCAGAAGCACGCATCAAGACCAGATCAGCTGTATCATCTGCACGCATGTGGAATTTCTTATATCCCAGATACCCTTCACGCATCCACTGAAACAAAGGCAAACGAATGTCACCCTCGATAAAGGTATCTTTTAGATGAGGATCGGCCATAAAGCTACTATAAGCTCCGACGTATGTTGCATCCAGATAATAGAAGTTGTAGCTGGCATCCGATTGGGAAGGAATTTGAGGAAATCCCCATATCCATTCTTTATTGGAAATATTATTAAAACCTTCA
>OJMM01001556.1_pt1 | contig 13318 bp, 6 predicted proteins | sample 1597231 | NCBI WGS metagenome assembly OJMM01 (sample SAMEA2452128, study PRJEB22498) | human gut metagenome | reverse complement strand
ATCGCAAGATTGACATCCGATGCAAACAATGAGTTTGTCTTAAAGAAGGCCGGAATATATGGCTCCATCCGAAGCGGATCTGCATTGATGCCCATCATCAGATGCTCCATGGTAGTGTTTCCGGCAATCGCCGCACGGTAAATCTGCTGACTGCTGATTTTCGCTGCACGGCACATGTTGGAAATCATCGGGTTTAAGGTTTCTTTGATGATTGCATTCTGCAGTCTTTCATGGCCTCCCGGTTTCTGGGATTCAATGATACGGTTGATAACATCCGCACCGTAGCGAATCTGACCGTTACCGCTTGATCCTTTTGCAAGGATCTTTCCATCTGTCATATCTATGATGATCGCAGATACGGTTGTGGTACCAATATCGATTGCAAGTCCTGCAATAACCGGTGTTTCGTCCGCACCGCAGATGTCATAGACAAAAATGTCTTTTTCTGTTTTCCGGATCACAACGTTTACATCAAAATTGTGTTCACGCAGTACCTGTGCCATTTTATGGATCACAGAATATGGAAGCTTCACACGCTGCATTCCGGTAATTTCACGGATGGCTCTTGTCAGACGTTCGTTATCCGGCATAGTGTCATCCAGAGTTGGTACATCCATTTTAACATGAATGCTTTCAAGATTATTTTTGAGTTCGATACCTGCTTCTGTAATAGATTGCTTAATATTATCAAAGATTTTTACTTCATCCGGTGATGACAGATCCGCAACTTTCATACGGCTGCGATATGCAGAAGCAATATCTGGAACCATTACAGCAACATCCGCATTTATTTTGCTGCAACATGCCAGACGCCATCCCTGTGCATATTCTTCATCACTGATGTGTCTCGTCTGTTTGGAATCCAATTCTCCCTCTACGAGTTTTACTCTGCATTTTCCGCAAGATGCATTTCCTGAACAAGGTGCATCGATAGCTACATTTGTTTTTCTCGCTACCTCAAGAAGGCTCTCACCGAAAGCAGCGAAGACTGTGACATCTTCGCTGTTTTCAAACTTAAAAGTAACCTTATACATTTATTAGATCTCCAGATAGGAGTCAGCATACAGAGTATTGCCTTTGAATACATCACAGGATTTGATGGTTTCCATCAGACGCAGGTCGTTCGGGTTAACGATTGCAGAAGTCAGACCCTGCATCATAGCCATTGCAACCAGGGCGGAATCCATGATCGGACGGATTGCTTTTGGCATACCGTTGGAGTTATTGGACAGACCACCTGTAGAATTCAGTCCCATATCAGAGAACATTTTGATACATTCCAGAACCTGCATCTGTTTGTCCTGCATACCTTTTACTACCAGGAAGAGCGGATCGAACCACAGATCTTCTGCTTCCATACCATGTTCCAGACCTCTTTCCAGAAGCATCTGGCAGTAACCCATACGCTCATCGTTGTCTTTTGCAATACCTTCGCCGTTACACAGTGCAATAACGATTGCATCGTTTGCAGCTGCAAGGTCGATGTTTTCGATTCTTCCTGCAGCATCTGCAGAGTTTACGATCGGTTTTCCTTTAGAACGGTTGTATACAGCGATACCGGCTTCGATGGCTGCTTTATTGGATGTATCCAGTGCCAGAGGTACGTTGTCAAATTCACCCTGCAGCAATTCAACTGCCCATTTCATCAGATCCGGGCCATATCCTTCTGCCGGTCCGATGTTTACATCCAGATATGTAGCTCCTGCATCCAGCTGCTGTTTTGCTCTTTTTAAGATCGGTTCCGGATCTCTTTCCAGAAACGCTTTATTTACTGCTGGAGCTGTTGTTGAAAGTCTTTCTCCGATTGTAACGAATTTTCCCATTATTTTGTTCTCCTTTTGCTTGTATATTTAGTTTATGCAAAGTCTTTCATGAACTTAACAAGCTGAACTGCTTCGTTTGGAGCAATGATGATCTCCCAGCCCGGCATTTTTGCTTCCAGCTCGCCCTTCAGGACAGCTACTTTACCAGGGATGATCAGTTTTCTGCTCTTAATCTTTCCTTCGATATCCTGTTCCTGGAAGAACTTGGCGATAGAAGAAGAAGAGAATTTGCCAGCAGCCCATGATGTCAGTACGGAAAGACCGCCAGCATCATTGATAATCAGGTTTACCGGTACACCGGAACGTTCCAGTTCTCCGGAAACCAGGAAGTAAGTCAGTGCGAAGTCTACGGTTGTCAGGCATACAGAGTTTTCATCTGCTCCGTTCAGAGGATAGACGCCCGGTTCCACTTTCATTGGCTTCTGAGGATCGGTGAACAGGTTCTGACGCAGACCATACAGAGGCAGAGCTTCTGCATAACCGATATGTTCTGCAACGATTACGGAACCATATTTCATTGTGAACAGGGACAGCAGTGCTGCCTGTTTGTGAAGATCACCTGCTGCAATTTTGTGCAGATTTACAATAGAAGGATATCCGAATGTTCTGTCACCGTCTTTGATTGCTGCCTTACGGATCTGAACTGCATTTTTGAATGTCTCTTTTACGTCTGCTCCGGTTACATCGATCACCAGATTCTTGTTTCCAAGACCTTCCAGCTTTTCTACTGTATCGTGGATTTCAGACAGATCTGCTCCGCTTACGCCAAGTACAACACCTGCTGCTGTGGCAACAGCGTTCATTGCTTCGTAGTTGGAAGCATCTGCACCATTCAGGATCGGTTTTCCATCTTTGCATACTTCCAGTGCTGCTTTTGCAATTTCTGCATCCTTACAGTCAAGGATCAGGATACGTCCTGTCTCTGCTGCTTTTTTCACCAGCTCAACATAATCCTGTTTGCCATCTGCACTGTAATTTACATATACCATCTCAACGAACATACGCTCGCCAATACGTTCATAATCAACTTTTTTAATGTCCTCAAGTTTCTGTGCAACCGTCTCATCATCCATGCATGTGCAAAGAGACATTGCATATCTTGTTCTGCTTACGAATGTTTTTTCATGACGGAACAGAACGGTTTCGCCACCCAAAGACAGCTCTGCATCGCCTGCACCAACTTTGATTGTTTTCATTGGCGGCTCGGTAGCTGCTGAAAGTTTAGCCAGTGCTTCCGGTGCGAAATACGGACAAGCAGCGATATCAACTGCACCCTGTGCAACCTTCATAGAGAATGCCATACATGTCGGGCATCCACATTCTTTACAGTTTTTCTTTGGTGATAATTTAAAAATATCAAGACCTTTAAGTGCCATAATTACATCTCCTCCTTAACGCAACTCTTAGACTAATTCTTTCATCAGACCAGAAATGATCTTGATGGATTCCGGATGTTTCAGGATTACCGCATTGGAACCGGCAGCGATAACTGCCATTGCAGTTTCTACTTCCATATCGATTCCACGTTCTTCCTGTGAGCCCCATTCAGGAGCATCTGTTTCAGAAGCCATAGCTTCTTTTACACCCCAAGCCTCAGATGCTACCGGAGTAATGATCGGCATCTGCAGATTTGCATCGCCCTGCTGCAGAGCTGCCGCTTTTACACGATCCATAGTAGAGATAACATACTCAAAACCGTATCCAACTGCTGCAGTACCTACGTTCATAACGACACTCTTGCTGTCAACACCAAGCTGAGAGATCAGTACGTTAAGCTGTTTAGCCAGGTTGATATCAACAGCTGATTCAGCACCTACTATCTGTTTGTAAGCCAGGCCTGCTGCTGCACCTACTGTCTTGTAATTTTCTTCTTTTGCTGAGAGGATGACTGCATTTTTACCGTTCAGGGCTTCTGCCGCTTTTGAGAACAGTTCTGCATCTTTCTCAACATTTTTACATCCGCATACTACAAGTGGAAGATCAACTGCATCTGCGATTTCTTTCAGTTTCTGCTGTTTCTGTGCAAACTTGTCCGCATCGTGGTCACGCACAATGTAGATAAGTTCTGCCCTTTCGCAGCTTCCGCTGATTTTGATCAGATGATAAAATCCTTCGTACCCTTCGGTCTGTTCCGGTGTCTCTTCCTGAGGCAGCATCATCTGGATCTCACATCCGACAGCTCCTGCATTGACCATGATGCCTTTGGCACTGCCCGGATGCACGTTGACCCCCTGAATCTTAAAAACAGCTTCGCAGGCATTGAAATTTTCGTATTCGATCTCGCCTTCCGCACCGCCGTCCACGGTATAGGCAAAATCTGCTGCAAATCCCTCTACATCAAAATGATCTGCTCCTCTGCCAATCTCTTCGTCCGGCGTAAATGCAAGACAGATCTTCCCATGCGGCACATCACTTCGCAGAACGTATTCTGCCATCGTCATAATTTCTGCAATACCTGCTTTGTCATCTGCTCCGAGGATCGTCGTTCCGTCTGACGTGATCAGCGTACGTCCCTTCAGATTTTTCAGATGTGGAAAAAGTACGGTATCTAAAACTCTGCCGCCTTCATCAAAAACAAGATTCTGTCCGTCGTAATTTTCATGAAGAACCGGATGGATCGGATTTTCCGTAAATTCTGAAACGGTGTCCATATGTGCGATAAATCCAAGAGATGGACTGTTCTCATAACCTTCCGTTGCCGGAATTGTTCCATAGACATAGCATTTTCCGTCAACGGCTGCATCCTCGATGCCCAGTTCCTTCATTTCTTCCACCAGACGCTCTGCCAGTTCAAACTGGCAGGAACTGCTCGGTGTTTCCATATTTTCTTCGCTGCTCGGTGTTTTTACTTTGACATATTCCAATAATCTTTCATATGCACGCATGATTCTGCCTCCTGATCCTTTCTCAGATACCAGAAGCCGGAATTCTTCCGACCATAGTATCTTTTCTTATCAGATATTATAGTCCTCTTTGACAGCCAGGGCAACTTGAATTTATAACTGAGGTCTGTCATTTAATTCATATGCGAGACTGCTGCTCTTCTTTAACACTTCCTGCTTTTTATTCCGGATCCAGGCACGCCGTTCACTCTGATCACTGCCCTGCACTTTTTCTGCCTGACGTAAAATTTCTTCGTACTCGTCATATAATTCTTTCGCATAAATATCACAGGAAAGGGCTTTTTCCATATTGATAAAGCTTTCTTCATAATTTTCTTTTTCCAAAGCACCATATGCCAGATATTGATAAACTTCTGCCAGATGTGTATTGTGCGTGAGGATCTGCTCTGCCGCCGAAGTTGCTTCCTCTGCACTCCGACTTCCTTCCATCACCGCAAGCTGTGCCGGCGTATAAGCACCATAAAAACTCAGTGCTTTCTGATGTTCTCCGACATAATCGAGCAGGAACGGTATGCAGAAATAAATACAGCCCACACTTATAACTGTCAGAAAAATACAGTCTTCGATTTTTGTCTTTTTCTTTAAACTACCCTCTGCTTTACCGTAATCCAGACACAGAAGTCCCAAAAGCCCGATCGCAGTAAACTGCAGATCAAAATCAACCAGCATATGCAGCATGATAAGAAGCAAAATCTGTTTCTGCATACTGCTCTGACTGCCTTTTAAGAGCTGACGCAGCATCACAGCCGCAAACAGAACAGCCGGAAGAATACCCAGATCCAACGCAGCCTGTAACCAGTCGTTATGCACAAAGAGCGTCTTATAAACTCCGGTCTGCATCCGTCCTTGAACATAAGCATAGCCATGGTAACCCATTCCAAACGGATACTTTGCGATCATTTTTAATGCATCCAGATCATAAAGAATACGTCCTTTCCAGGTACTGGAATAGCGGAACACTGTGAAAATCCTGCCGATATTCTGCTCACCTGCCCCGTTTGTCACAACCATAACAACTGCAAGTAGTGCAAACACAGCGACAATGCAAAAAATCCCGTATTTCTTTGCTTTTTGTGACGACAGATACCGGATAAACCAGATCAGATATCCGAAAAACAGAAGCATCACGCCGCGGCTCCCAGTCAGAAGCAATCCTGCCAAAAGTACAATTCCTTCCAGAATCTGCATTTTGTCTCTTTTGATGCCCGATTCCTGTTCTCTGCTTTTGTTTTCGATCCATCGATTGCAGATCACAACCAATCCTGCCAGCAGATAGAGTGCACAGGTATTAGAATACTGGAAAAATCCGCCAAGACGCCCGGCCTGCCAGAGCTGCTCTTTCAGAGCCGAAAATGGCAGTGCCAGAATCCCGGCCAGTACCATAAAGCAGCCGATGTGTGCGATATAGCCTGTTGCTTTCTGTCTGGTTTCATCCGAAAACTGCATGAAAAACAGATAGCCAAGAGGCAGTGGCAGCATTTTGATCACGCCCACAAAAGCCATTGCCCGATCGATTGCATAAAAACAGGTAATACCGAACCATAAAAACACAGACAGCAACACTGCCAGCTGTTTTTTCCCTTTGATCTGAAACGAATATTTTACGCGGCAAACGATAAGCAGTATACCAAGCACTGCCGCAAGCATCGCTCCGGAAAATTCATAAAATCCTCCATACAAAAATGCAGAAAGAAGAAGCACTGTAAAAACAGCTGCCTCTTCTTTCGTTCTTTTATATGGACTGCTCTTCCATTGTATTTGATTTTTTGTCTTTTTCTTTGAATTTTGCTGTGCCATATAAAATCCTCCGTAACGGCTTCGCCCTGTGCAAAACCGTTACGATCCTGTTATTATTTTTTAATTTTTACCGAACTGCTCTGTCCTTTTTTGCGGAACAGTTTCTGGTAATTTTTGAGTTTCTTTGCCGGAACCTTGATCGTCGCTTTTTTGTTAATGCCCTTGAGTGCCTTTGCTTTGACGGTCTTCAGTTTCGTGCTTTTTACGGTAATGTTTTTCAGGTTTTTGCAGTCCTTAAACGCTGCTTTTCCGATGCTTTTCACATTCGCTCCGACGGTTACCTTTTTCAGTTTCTTGCATCCGGCAAATGCCTGATCCTGGATTGCGGTAACGTTCGCTCCGATCACAACAGTCTGTACATCGCTTCCTTTGAGGGCATTTTTTGCAATCTGTACAACTTTGTAAGTTTTCTTATTGATCTGAACCGTCTTTGGAATATTGACTTTTTTCGTTTTGCCGTTGATCACTCCGACAAATGCCACCGTAGATGCGGACAGTACTTTATATTTCTGTCCCTTTACTTCTTTTACCGTACCGACTGCAAGCGTTCCGTCCGTGTTCTGGTTTCCATTGTTTGTATTCTGGTTCCCGTTGTTGCCCTGGTTTCCACCATTTGTGCCGTTGCTGTTTCCCTTATCTCCGTTATCGTCTTTATGATCATCATCCTGATCATTTCCTGCACCTGCCCGAACTTCCACATCATAATATGCATATTTTGCTTTTGTTCCGGCTGCATTGACTACTTTTGTCAGAATCATCATCGTACCGGATTTTGTCATTCCTGCGAACGGCGTAAAGGCACCTGCATAGGCGATCCACTGATTATCCGGTACCAGTTCTGTCTGATAATCATATTTACTCTGGAAATTCTGCTCTGTCATCACACAATAGAACAATTTCTCAGTGCTGTCACCATATTCCAGCGTTACAGTCGTTGATGGTGTCGCCGGATATCCCGTCATAGAAATACCTGCCGCTTCAAAACCTTCTTCGACTCTCTGCTTACTTCGAAGCAGAACCGCATGGCGATCCCCCGCCTGACGGATACAATAGCTGTATTCTTCTCCTTCTGTCAGAGACTTCATATCTTCTGCTGTTAGCAGATACTTCTGGGTTCCTTTCGGGATTGAGATCTCTAATACCGTCCGGATCTCATTTTTATGATGGAACTCCAGAACAACATCCTGATCTTTCGTGTAGTTTCCAACATAAAATACACCGTTGGAAGTGCTGCCTGTCTGATTTCCCGGCTGATACTCCATGTCCACATAAACCGGAAACAGACCATTTAGATTCTTTGTTCCAGGAGCCTCATAAGTTTTGCCATTGACCGAAATTTCTGTAATGGAAAAATATCCGTTTTCACTTCCAAGACTTTCTATATCTGCTCTTGTAACCTCAAAATACTTCTGCTTTTTCACGCCGGAAGCATCCTCCTGCACCTTGCAGTTCAGTTCCTTACGATTCTCATTATCATCCGCTTTGACAGTCACGCTTACCGTATCTCCGGCATTTGCAATATCATCTGCAATATAGACACAGTTTGTCTGAGAGAAAGCATCCAGCTGGCGTGCATATAAAACCGGTCTCTGGAAGCTGATATTGAGACCTTTTGCCAGGTTTTCATTTGCGATGACAACAGATCCCGTACCATATTTTGCTTCGTACTCAGACAGATCAAGGGAACAGAGAAATCTCTTTTCGCCAGATTTTGTATTGATCACATAAAAAATACCGTCATTGGCTACTTCATAACCATTTTCTTTGCTGTAAGTTCCAACAATCGTATCATTATAACTTACATTTCCATCGGTAAAATCATAACTTCTCTCTGCAAAGTACGGTTTTACATATTTTGCAACTTCATCATTCAGATTTAAGCCATATACATAAGCTGCCACATAATTTCCATGTTTGTCTGTATGGATTTCTTTGTCATTACCATATAAATTGGATTCATTGGAAGCATTTCCCTGTGAAGCTTCCGAATCCATCATGCCAAGAATGATCGGCTTGTCGGTGGAAATCACTGCATTCTTGATCACTGTTTTACAACCGCTTTCTGTCTCAAGAACCATATTATAAGTTCCGTTCGGAATTGCCTCTTCAATGATCGCTCCGTTCTGGAAACCTGCCATGATTCCGTAAGTATACTGCGTGTTGTAAACATCACTGCCTCCGTTTTCATCAAATGGCATTTTCTTTGCCGGATAACGGTCATCCTGCACTCTTCCGGAATCTGTATCCTGATAAATCTGCATAATTTTTGTATTCAGACCATACTGTTTGCTGTCTTTTCCGTCTGCATTAACAAGATAAGATTTCTTGATCGTCTGATCTTCTTTTCCGCAGAATGCAGAAACCCAGTAAGCAGTCACCTGTGCATTTCCTGTGATGCTGGAAGTGTAGATCGGATTTTTTGTATTTTCAACTTCGACTTCTTTTGAACCCTTTGTTGTAAAATAATCTTCCTTTTTCAGTGTGATACTCAGACCGCCAACGGTTTTGCTGCCGGATTTGCCCGGATAGGTCAGTGAAACCTCTTTTGTTCCGCTCACATCATCCAAAATCGGAACGGAAATTTCATAATAGTCATAATCATCTTTGCCATATAAAGTATAATCCTGTGCTACCTCGCCGACCGCATATTCTTTCCCGCCAATCGTTGCTTTAAATGCATCCGCCTCCTGGCCCTGCAGAGAATCATCGGATGTTTTCAGATACAGTTTTACCTCATATCCATCCCACAGATGATCGTAATCACCTGTTTTTTTGCAAGCTCCCAAATAATACGTGTCATACAGACTTTTCAGCTGATCGCCGTCTGCCGCCTGTGTCTGTGCAACCTCTTCTGTAGATGCCGCATAGACATTTCCTGCCATAGAAGGCGGGAGCAGGATCTGCAGCAGAAGTGCCAGTACCAGTAAGAATGCTGTTTTCTTCATCGTGTTGCCCTCCCTTGTTTTTTATATTTATTATAATCTGACTTACATATAAAAATCAACGCTTATATTGGTAATTTTTACAAATTATTGTCTGTTTTTAAAATTTACAGTGGTAGTTTTTTTTGTTTTCGACTATAATAGACAGGAAAATATATTTGAAGCGATACAGCGTTATCACTGTATCAGAATGGAGGACAAAATGGAAATCGTATGCTTAGACCTGGAAGGTGTACTGGTACCGGAAATCTGGATTGCTTTTGCAGAAGAAACAGGCATCCCGGAATTAAAGAAAACCACCAGAGACGAACCGGACTACGATAAACTGATGAAATATCGTCTTAATATTTTAAAAGAACATAATCTGGGACTGAAAGAAATCCAGGAAACCATCGCCAAAATCGATCCGCTCCCGGGAGCAAAAGAATTTCTGGATAAATTAAGAGAACTGACACAGGTTATCATTATCAGCGATACTTTCTCACAGTTCGCAGGTCCGCTGATGAAAAAGCTGGGTTATCCGACTATTTTCTGCAACTCTCTTGTCGTTGCTGACAACGGAGAAATCATTGATTTCAAAATGCGTTGTGAGAAATCCAAATACACAACCGTCAAAGCTCTGCAGTCCATCGGTTATGACACCATCGCAAGCGGCGACAGCCATAACGACCTTGGCATGATCCAGGCAAGTAAGGCAGGCTTCTTATTCAGAAGTACCGATGCAATCAAAGCAGAATATCCACAGCTGCCGGCATTTGAGACCTATGATGAACTTTATGATGCAATTAAGAAAGTGATCGAGGGATAAGGCGGAGGTTTGTGTAAATGTGCAAATGAACAAATTCCCCGAAGGGCACGTAAAAGTGCCTTCCCTGGAATTTGTTCATTTTGCACATTGCCGTACTTTCTTGAACAGCCATAGTTTTTAAAAACACTTCATATCATATTTTACCTGACGGAACTCGGTTACAGCCTGCAGCCAATTTGGGATGCGATGAAAACCTGGAGCGAAAATTATAAAGAACTGGTTCAGAAGGGATAAATAAAGATGCTCCTTTTCAGGAAGACAAGCAAAGCAAACTTGTGACCTGAGAAGGAGCACATTTTTTTATAAAAAAAATGCAAGTCAAACGCACGTGAGACTTGATATGTTATTCTGATCCGTTTTGCTGACATTTATCTAACAGAATCGTTTTGCATCTCGCAGAGCGTTTATTTTGAGCAACAAAAAAAGCGGGTGATGGGAATCGAACCCACGTATCCAGCTTGGAAGGCTGGTGTTCTACCATTGAACTACACCCGCATCTCTCAATGCACTGCCTATAATAGCATAGCTTTCACAGAAATGCAAGAGAAATTTTTTGTTTTTTTAAACTTTTTTTGTAATCCTTCTTTTGTCACTTTGGACATTTGGGATAGCAGAATGTAAGTTTTTCTCTCGTTAAATTCTTGACACAGCGATTGGAAAAGGCTAGGATATCCTGTATACCTTATAATTATTTTCATTGTATTTCAAACTCAGGAGGAAAAAAAAGTGAAAAGAAAAGAGCTAATGAAACGAGCACTTTCCCTGGCTTTATGTGCCATGATGACAGTTGGCAATCTGCCGTCAGTGACGTATGCCAGCGATCTTTCGCCGGCAGATACCGGGGTGGTTTCCCAGGCTGAAGAGGCAGACGAAACCCAGAGTGCAGAAGAAGCCGCACAGGCGTATCTGAAAGAAAATTTTATTAACGGTGCAAAGAAAGTTATCACCAACGGCGGTAACAGCGTTGTCAAAAGCACGGATAGTCTTACCTACAACATTGGCCTGAAAACACCGTCAGGATCTGTTATAGATGCTCTGCGTCTGCTGACAGTATCCAGTTCCAGTAATTATGTGGGTGGATGGTACATCGAAGAAAATGATTATTTATCTTACCCTTCCGGCGGTACTCCTGCATCACCTGGAAGGCTTTCCATCACAAGACCGACGGTCAATACCCCGATCAAAGTCACTCTGAAATTATTTGCAAAAGATACCGATACAGCTACCATCAATGACGGCACAGCCACTGCACTTGCCACACAGGACTTCACCTTTATTCTGGAAGCCGCTGAAGTAGAATACAAGATGCAGGTTGCTGTTCAGGATAAGGACAAAAATCCAATTACGGATGCCTCTATTACCGTAGAAAAAGACGGATGGGACAAGGTTACACCTGCAAGCGATGGCAGCTACAAGATGGAAAACGGTGCTTCTTACAAGCTGACCGTTAAAAAAGAGGGCTATACCGATTATAGCGAAACATTTACTTATACAGGCAATTCCGAAGAACCTGTTTTCTTAAAAACCGTAACTTTAAGTCCGATCATGATGCAGAATATCAGATTTTCCGTCAAGGACAAAGCAAGCGGTGCTGAAATTTCCGGTGCTTCCATCAAGGTTAAAAAGGGCTACTATACTACGATCAGTCCGGAATCCGACGGAAGCTATAAACTGCAGAAAGGTGTAAGCTACAACTGGACGGTTGAAGCACCAAACTACAAAACTGCCAACGGCACGATCACACCAGACGAAGATACCACCATTGATGTAGAACTGGAAAAAAATATTACCAGCTACGCTGTAACCTTCCAGCCAATGGACGGCGATACAGCCATCACAAACTTTAACCTCAAAGTGGAAGAAGAGGTTGAAGATGACTGGGGTGATACCGACTGGGAAACCATGACAGCAAATGGTGACGGTTCCTACACGCTGAGCAAATACGGCACTTATCGTTATTCTGTAACTGCCGAGGGATATAAGGACGTAAAAAATGTTTCTTATGCACCAACCGGATCAGAAGAAAAGATTACGGCTGCCGTAAACATGGACAAAGATGTAACGGTTGATTCTGCCGATCAGGCTGCCGTTGATAAGGTAAAAGAAATCTTTGACAAGGAACCTGGTGCTATCCGCACATCCTACAAAAACGCTTCTAATATTAATGCACTGATCGAAGCAAAACTGAAAACCGGCGATTATGCAGCTGTCGATAAAGCAGATCAGGTAACGGTATCCGTTGTTTCTTCTGACGATACTGACTGGATCAGCACTGACGGCATCATCCACTACTCTACTGCCGATACGCTGAACGCTTATGGTCTGAATTTAAAAACCATTTCCGTTGTGCTGAAATTCAGCTTAAACGGTGCGACAGCAGAAACAGCCGAACGCAGAGTAGTCATTGGATGGGATCAGAAACATTTTGCTTCCAAAATGAAATCGGAAGCCGATCAGCTGACCTGGGATAGAATCAAAGGTGAAAATACCAGTCAGACAGAGGTAACTTCCAATCTGACACTGCCGCAGTGTATGGGAACCAGCCTGCGTACCGTATGGTCAACCATCAGCTGGACTTCTTCCAATACAAATGTGATCAGCATCCAGAAGCCTTCGACCGATTCTTCGCTCCACGCTGCAACCGGTGTGATCAATCAGCCGGTTGAAGATACGGAAGTTACACTGACCGCTACATTCACGGCAAATGAATCTGTCATGAACGAACAGGTTGAAAAAATATCTGATATTAATACGATCAGCGTGCCATTTACCGTAACTGTAAAAGGTACCGGAAAACCGGCTCCGACTGAAGCTGAACTCAAAGCAATTTTGAACCAGTATTATAAGATCACCGATCTTGTTTATTACGGAACAACGACGGTAATTGATCCGGAAGCCTGCACCGGTGACATTCAGCTGCCAAGATATACTCATATCGAAGATGAGAACGGCGAGAATGTCTTTAATAATAAAGAAATCACCGTAACTTCTGACAACGATGCTGTCAAAATCAACGGTTACAAAGCAAACGTAGATGTATTCCAG
>OJMM01001555.1_pt1 | contig 13322 bp, 9 predicted proteins | sample 1597231 | NCBI WGS metagenome assembly OJMM01 (sample SAMEA2452128, study PRJEB22498) | human gut metagenome | reverse complement strand
CCGAAAATATTGTTATCGTCAACGCCCTGTGTGATGATTTTTGCTTTTTTAAGAGATATCAAAAGCTGTTTGTAAGCGTAAACGCCTTCATTGCGATCACCCTTTTGAAAATAACCTCTTGTCATATCGTTTCCTCCGATGTTCTGTGATTTTGGTATTTCTTCATCGTCTTTTTTGCCGTTAATCAGTGACGGATAATCAACATATCCGTAGTTGAGGTCGGTTTTGCCGTCAATTCCGTTCACCTTGCCCGACGAGGTGTACTGCCATATTCCGTATGATTTTTTGTAGGTGTTCTTATCGTTGTACTGAGCGACCCACTTTGCTTTTCTGTCGTACCACGAATCTGTCAGACGTGTGTTGAACCAGTTTGTGTTGGCATAAATTCCTGCCCAGTAGCCGGCTTTTTCAATTCCGTTAACAAAAACTTTTGCCATTTTGAGAATTGTCGAATTTGACTGACTGCCCGTAGTTGCTTCGTCCTCAAGGTCATAGTAGACAGGGTAGGACGGCTTTTTGCCTTTGAGCAGTTTAAGGCAGTTATCAAGCTCTCTTTTCGCTTCTTCAACAGATTCGGCGTAGCTGAAATAGTATGCGCCCCATGGGATTCCGACCCGTTCACATTCCTTAACATTTCGCTCGAAATACGAATCTACACCTCCGTTGCCGTAGCCGCAGCGAATGATCGCGAATTTAATTCCCGAAGCTTTTACCTTGTTCCAGTCAATTTCCTTCTGCCAATATGACACATCAACGCCTTTAGTTGCCATCGGTTTCATCTCCTCTAAGCATTTTGTCCGCTTTTTGCGCATTGCCCGTAAAGCTGTTGTTTTTCCACCATGACCAAACGGAGCCGATAACCGTCAGGATATACGTTGCGTATTCCTGCCATTGATCGACGTCGATCGCTTCGCTTCTCTTGCCGAGGATAACGCAAAGCTGACTTATGAGTGCAAGTAAGAGAACTGCTGTTCTTGCCCATGTCTGTACGGAAACACCCTTGATATTTATTTTTTTCATGTTTTACCCACCTTTCTGTTTCGGTACAAGCATATTTTATAAAAAATACAAAACTAAGCCGAAATTTCGCCCTTTTATGATATTTGGGGATAAATGCCGCCTTTTTTCGATAGGACGGCGTTATATAATATGCCTGCAAAAAGGTAAATATGACAAAATGTATTCCTTAAAAATTTTTACGCGGAGTATTGACAAATGAAAAACTTGATATTATAATATAACAGTGTTATATAACGCTGTTATATTTTGAAAAGAAGTTTAGAGGATACGAAAAGAATGTCGACGAAAGCAGAAGATACACAGAAAAACATATTAGATACAGCCAGAAAACATTTTCTGAAAGATGGTTTGACAGGAGCATCTTTAAGAAATATTGTAAAAGATGCAGGGCTTACTACTGGCGCATTTTACAAATATTATCCGACGAAAGAGGCACTTTTTGATGCACTGACGGATCCTTATATGGAACATATTTATCAGATTTATGACCAGATCGTTGAGGAGTTTGAAAAGCTTTCTGCCAGTGATCAGACAAGGAATATGTCGGATACATCCAGTGATGGGATGGAGCAGATGGTTGATTATATCTATGATCATTATGATAATTTCAGATTATTGTTGAAATGCGGAGACAGTGGAAAATTTGAACTATTCATACACAATATGGTAGAGCGGGAAATGAAGTCCAGCCTGAATTATATGGAAAAGATGAAAGAGAACGGTGTGAAAATACCGATTGTAGAGGAAAGCCTTATGCATATGATCTATACGGGATTTTTTTCATCAGTATTTCAGATCATTGAGCATGATATAGACAGGGAGACTGCAAAGAAAAATGTACATCAACTGAAAGAATTTAATACAGGTGGCTGGGAACGATTGTGGAATATTGAATTTCCAGTATAACTGATGCAGGAATTCTGAATAGGTTATGTGTGTTGCAGGTTCTGGATTTCTGAATAAAGTTCAGACAGGATAATAATATCAGGTGGTTGATGCCAGTAAACCACCTATTTTATTATATGTTGGTTAGTACGAACTAACAGAAGGTAAAACAATAAAACGAAACAATAAAACGAACGTAAGGAGTGAACAGATGTGAAAGAAAAAAAGAAGTCGGCAGTCAGCTGGATCCTGACATGGGCCGGACAAAAAAGAATTGCCTATGTATGGAGTGTGTTACTTGCAATAGGAAATGTGATTTTTAAGATTTTGCCGTATTTTATTATTGCAGATGTAGTAAAGCTGTTTTTAAATGGTGAAAAGGAGTTTGAAATATATCTTGCAAAAGCGGTTCTGATTGCATTATCGTTTATCATTGCAGAACTGCTTCATTCACTTTCGACAGCATTGTCACATAAAGCAACGTTTGCAGTACTTGCAAATATAAGAAAATCCTGCTGTGACAAGCTGGCGCGGGTACCTCTTGGCTATGTGAAAGACACACCTTCCGGTACATTTAAAAATATTATGGTGGAAAGAATCGACAGTATCGAGACAACACTGGCGCATATTGTCCCGGAATTCACGTCCAATCTGCTGGCACCGATTGTGATTTTGATTTATTTCTTCCTGACAGACTGGAGACTGGCACTCTGGTCATTGGTGCCGGTTATAGTGGGATTTCTTTCCTATTTTGGAATGATGCTGGATTATAAACCAAGCTTCGAGAGAACGGTTCAGACAACAAAAGATCTGAATGATGCGGCAGTGGAATATATTGACGGAATCGAAGTGATCAAGGCATTTGGAAAGACAGAAAGTTCTTATGCCAAATTTACAAAGGCGGCTTTTGAATATGCAGATTCCTTTATTTCCTGGATGAAACGGTGCTCGATCTTTCATGGACTGATGATGGTGGTCACACCTTATACGCTTCTTACGGTATTGCCGTTTGGGGCACATTATGTAGCCAATGGAACACTTGCGATTTCAGATTTTGTCATCTGCATTATTTTATCACTTGGAATCGTTGGACCGTTGATCACAGTGGGTTCCTATACAGATGATCTTGGCAAGATCGGAGTGATTGTTGGTGAAGTGGCAGGAATTCTGGAACAGCCGGAGCTTGAACGTCCAGAGAAAAGTAAAAGTGTTCCAAAAGATAACTCCGTTACTCTTGAAGATGTCAGATTTGGTTATCACGACAAAGAAATCCTGCACGGAGTAACTATGGAGCTAAAAGCAGGAACGGTAAATGCAATCGTAGGACCTTCCGGAAGCGGAAAGTCAACCATCGCAAAGCTGATTGCGTCCTTGTGGGATGTGGATTCCGGAAGCATCAAAATCGGTGGAGTTGATGTCAAAGAACTGGCATTTGCAGATTTTAACCGGAAAATTGCATATGTTGCACAGGACAATTATCTGTTTAATGAAACGGTCCGTGAAAATATCCGGCAGGGAAATCCGGATGCTACAGATGAACAGGTTGTTGAGGTGACAAAGAAAAGCGGATGCTATGAATTTATCATGCAGTTGGAGAATGGATTTGATACGGTTGTAGGAGGTGCAGGAGGACATCTGTCAGGTGGCGAGAGGCAGCGTATCTCCATTGCAAGAGCAATGTTAAAGGATGCTCCGATCGTGATCCTTGATGAGGCAACTGCCTACACAGATCCGGAAAATGAGGCAATTCTGCAGAATTCTATCGCAAAACTGGTAGCAGGGAAGACCCTGATCGTAATAGCACACAGACTTTCTACTGTTAAGGACAGTGACCAGATCTTTGTTGTAAATGATGGAAATGTAACAGCACATGGCACACATGAGGAACTTCTGGTGTCATGCCCGCTTTATAAGGAAATGTGGAATGCCCATATTTCTGTAAAAGATACGGTGAAGGAGGGAGAATGATATGTTTGGGATTCTGGCAAAATTCTTTCGTTTTTCAGGCAGGGAAAATGGCAATAAATTTAAACTGTCGATAGTGATCGGACTCATAGAGGCTCTTGCCTCAGCAATGAAGATTCCGGCTATTATGTACATACTGATTGGTCTGCTGAGTGGGAAACCGACAGGAAAATATATTGGAGGCTCCGTTGCGATTATGGTTCTTGCAATTGTAGTCGACGTAATCTGCAAGAGATACTCTACAGTGCTTCAGACAGAGGGAGGATATAATGCAAGTGCTTTTATGAGAATCAAGATTGCAGAACATCTGCGATATCTGCCGATGGGGTATTTCAATTCCAATAGTATCGGGGAAATTTCTTCCATTACAACCAATACAATGGAAATACTTGGCGATGTGGCTGCGAGAGTGGTTATGCTGACAATGCAGGGAATTCTGGAAACATCAATGATCATTCTTATGCTGTTTCTTTTTGACTGGAGAATCGGACTGATAGCTGCAGCAGGAGTACTTATTTTCTTTGGGGTCAATTCTGTGATGCAGAATGCGGGTAAAAAAGATTCAGAGCAAAAAGTGGTATGCGATACGGAGCTTGTAAACCAGATCATGGAGTATCTGCAGGGAATATCAGAAGTTAAATCATATAACTTGCTTGGGAAACAGGCGAAAAGATTAAATGATGCAAATGAAGCATGTGAAAAGATCAATACAAAGATGGAAATGCTGTTTGTGCCCTATCATTTTCTGCAAAGTGTGATAACCAAAATTACAGGTGCTGTGATCGTGGCTTGCAGTGCATATTTTTATATTAATGGAACTATGAGTGCGGTCTATGCGATCGGTATGACAATTTCAGCATTTATGCTTTATGCCAGTCTGGAATGTGCAGGAAATTATTCATCTCTTTTACATGTGGTAAGCGTATGTGTAGATAAAGCAAATGCAATATTGGAGCTGGATACCATGGATATCGACGGTAAAGAAATACAGCCGGAAAATTACGATATCAGACTTTCTAATGTTTCGTTTTCTTATGACAAACGGAAGATCATTGATGATATATCGCTCTCTATTCCGCAGAAAACGACGACAGCAATCGTTGGACCATCTGGTGGAGGAAAATCAACACTTTGCAATCTGATTGCCAGGTTCTGGGATGTGGATTCCGGGGAAGTGACACTTGGAGGTGTGAATGTAAAAGACTACAGCATGAACAGTCTGATGCGTAATTTTTCATTTGTATTTCAGTCGGTGTATTTGTTTGCAGACACCATTGAGAATAATATTAAATTCGGACGTCAGGATGCAAGTCATGAGGAAGTGGTGGAAGCGGCGAAGAAAGCATGTTGTCATGATTTCATCAGCAAACTTCCGAATGGATATGACACAGTGATCGGAGAAGGAGGAGCCACACTTTCCGGTGGTGAGAAGCAGCGTATTTCGATAGCCAGAGCGATTATGAAGGATGCGCCAATCGTCATATTGGATGAAGCAACGGCAAATGTTGATCCAGAGAATGAAAAGGAGCTGATGGATGCAGTAGATGCACTTACAAAGGAAAAAACGATTATTATGATTGCCCACAGATTAAAAACAGTCAGACATGCAGACCAGATTGTGGTTGTTGACAAAGGAAGAATTGTACAGCAGGGAACACATGAGCAGCTAATGAAGCAGGAAGGTATTTATAAGAGATTTGTGGATGCAAGGCAGCAGGCGGTAAGTTGGAAACTGGTGCACTGAGAAATAATCCACAGTTGGTGAATATCCAAATTGAATTGTCTGAAAGAGATTTAATTTAAGTTTCTCTAAGTTTCACTTGTATAGGTGGAATGAGGAAAATTCAATAGAGCAATATGAAAAAAGCACTGAAAACCGTTGGACTGATGGTTTTCAGTGCTTTTTTCTTTGGTTAAAGAGAAAAAACATAATAAATTTAAGTTTTGCTAAGTTTCACTAAGTTCTGCATTTGCAGATCGCCATTGCCTTTTCGGCTCATATTTCCCACACCCATCACAGGTCTGTGGCCAGTTAATTTTCCACTCAAAATACTCATCTCTGGTAATTTTACCGGATTTCAATTCTTCTTTTCTGAGAAGCCATTCTTTCATAAAATCATTGAGAACTCCATAATTGAACCACATACCAACAGGTGGATGAGCCGGCCAGTTATCAGAATCATGATAACGGACAGCGGTACCCTCACTGGAATTGCATTTTTTACCCGGATAGGTTTCTAACTGAAAGAGATTAATAGCTGCTGGGTTAAATTCATCAATCCAGAACAGAATTTCCATCAGTTCAGAGGCGTCCATCGTGGTTGGCTCATGTAGTGTCAGTGGGTTTACGTCCAGAATCTTAGCCATTTCAGTTACTAGATCTTTGCGGGGAACCCGGTAATTCGTTTCATATTGGGCAAGACGATTTGCACCTTTATCGCCCCAACCGAGGGCAGCACCAAGTTCTGCCTGTGTCATATTCCGGAATGTCCGGATTTTTTTTATTTTATCACCGATTGTCATATCAGATTTCCCACTTTCTTTTTGATAAATCCATTTTACTACCAAAAACAGTGAATGTAAACAGAAAGATTCGCATTGAAGCGAACAAAACACTTGACATTCGCATGAATGCGAATTAAAATGACAGTACGATAAAGGTTCGCATGAAAGCGAATGTACAGATGAGGATAAATACTTTTTGCAAATTATTGCAAAATGAGGTTGGTAAAATCCTTCTGTCAGGCTTTATTAGTGAGAGGATTTTTTTGAAGTGAACAACATTTTGGTGTTTCCAGGCTGTAATAAGTGAAAGGATATTCAAAAAAACTCTTTTGTACCTTGAAAATTACATGAGCTGTATAATCTGATCTCACAGATGCCATAACCCTGTAAATGATTTTACAGGCGAGCGTCGAAGATACTCCGGAAACGGCTGGTAAGTTTGCGAAGAAGCTGCCAGCATTCAGAAATATTCTGATAGAGGTTGGATGTAACGCTGACAACAGATTATACGAATGGAAGCCAATACGCTGAACAGAATACAAAATGCTATAGATATCTGGATAACTGGAGAAAAGAGGAAGAAAGATAAGGTGATGCGGTTGAGAAAATTGTAGGTATAGGACGACTTATACAAAGAATATGTTGGAAAAGAGGTGAGCATCATGGTGAATCAGTCAGTAATAGATTCCAGTGTTGATCTGGAGCAGTTAAAGGACATTGAAGATTTAATTCCTGATATGGATAAAGCTATTTCTGAAAAAGTGGAAACTTTTCTGGATAAATCTGGCGATCAGCCGTATGCTCACATGAATGAAGGGTATGTGGTAGTCGTGGAAATGACAGGAGAAATGGATGCTACAGATGCGATCAGTGATTATCTAAGAAAAAGAACGGAGTTGATGTATTAGATGCAAGTCTTGAAAAAATATCTTGCGAAGCTACAGATGTTATGTTAATGTGAAGTCAGGGAAAATGAACGTGATACATGGTTTCTGACTTCAAATTCAATGGAATAAGTAAGTTGGGAGCGATGTAAAATGGAACAGATGCAAATGAATATGCCAGATATATACGATGCTGCATTGTATCTTCGATTATCGAAAGATGATATGGAAGAGGGCGATGCGAAGTCAGAGAGCAACAGCATTGCAAATCAGAGAGAGTTACTTCGGAGCTTTGTAAAAAGCCAGCCGGATATTCAGATCTTTGATATATATGTGGATGACGGATACTCAGGAGGAAATTTTGACCGACCTGAGTTTAAACGAATGACAACTGATATAGAAGCTGGAAAAGTAAACTGTGTGATTGTAAAAGACTTATCCAGATTCGGAAGAGAGTATATAGAAGCCGGGCGATGGATCGAAAAGACCTACCCGGCTTTAAATGTGCGTTTTATTTCAGTTACAGACCAGTTTGACAGTAAAACAGCAGATTTTTCAGAAAAGTCATTTGTTGTTCCAATCAAAAATTTTGTAAATGAAAGCTATTGCCGGGACATTTCCGGTAAAGTGCGAAGCCACCAGAAAATCAAACGTGAAAAAGGTGAATTTATTGGAGCATTTGCCCCGTATGGTTACTGCAAAGATCCGGAGAATAAGAATTGTCTGGTGATTGATTCTTATGCAGCGGATATTGTAAGAAAAATATTTTCATGGAAAATTGATGGATTCAGTCTTGGAGCAATCGCAGAAAAACTGAATGTACGTCATGTGCAGTCGCCAAAAGAATATAAAAAGGCAAATGGTGAAAATTACAATTCCGGATTCCATAGTTCAGATACACCGAAATGGTCGGCAGTGCAGATCAAAAGGATTCTGACCAATGAAGTCTATATTGGAAACATGGTACAGGGCAAGCAGGAACGAATCAGCTATAAAGTAAAGCAACGCCTGGATAAGCCAGAATCAGAGTGGGTGAAAGTAGAAAATACGCATCCGGCAATTATCAGGCAGAATGATTTTGATGTGGTTCAGAAGCTGCTTCAATATGATGGCAGGGCATCGAAAACATCAGACAGTGCAAACTTTTTTTCGGGATTTGTGTTTTGCGGAGATTGCAAGACACCGATGATACGCAGGGTAAATCAGTATAAGGGGAAGAAAAAAGCTTTTTATATCTGCCAGACAAAGAATAAAGGTGGAGATTGTACCAGACACAGTATTCCGGAAGAGGTGCTGAAAAGGATTGTATTGAAAGAGATTCAGGCATATACGGCACTTTTTGTAGACTATCAGATGATTATGGAAGAACTTTGTGAGATGCAAGTCAGCTACGATCAGGTAATCGGTTATGATACGCAGATTAGTAAGTTGCAGGAAGAATATAACCGTTATTACAGCCTGAAAGCATCTTTGGGTGATGACTTGAAAGAGGGATTGATCAGCAAAGAGGAGTTCGATGATTTTCGGGAAAGTTACGGAAGAAAATGTGAAGAACTGGAGCAGATGATCGAGAATCAGAAAAAATTGGTAAAGCAAATGTTTGAGGGTGGAGTGTCTGCAACTGTTCAGTTGGAGGACTGGAAGAAATCACTGGAAATCAAAGAACTGGATCGCACATTGCTGGCACTGACCGTAGATAAAATCTATATTTATGAAAACAAACAGATCAAAATTCATATCCGTTATCAGGATATGATTGAGAAAATGAAAGTCATAAGACGGTTTTATGCGGAACACCGGACAGAGTGCAGGAAAGAGGTGGGATAAATGGCAAGGACAGCAAAAAGATATAAGAAAAACACAGAGAAGAAAGTTCTTGGGATTCCGGTATGTATGGCTGCAATTTATGCCAGATTATCCGTAGACAGTGATGAAAAAAAGTCAGAATCTATTGAAACACAGGTTACGCTGATAAAAGAGTTCATTCAGAAGCACAATGAAAATCCGAACAGAGAGTATGAAATTGCTGTATATAACATTTATTCTGATCTGGGAAAAACCGGAACAAATTTTGACAGACCGGGATTTGAACGGATGATGAATGATGTCAGGGAAGGTAAAATAAACTGTATTCTGGTAAAGGATTTCTCACGATTTGGAAGAAATTATATCGAAACTGGCAACTATCTGGAAAAGATTCTTCCTTTTATGAAAGTGCGGTTTATTTCTGTATGTGACAACTATGATTCATTTGCACCGGATGCCAAGAATCAGGAATTATCCATGAATATCAAGAATCTGGTGAATGATGCTTATGCGAAAGACATTTCCGCAAAAGAACGGGCAGCGAAACGTATTGCACAAAAAAACGGTGAGTATGTGGGATCTACAGCTCCATATGGATATTGTGTGGAAAAGATAAATGGAATTTATAAGTTGATGGTGGAACCGGAAGCTGCAAAGATTGTCCGCAGGATTTTTGAAGAATATGCTTCGGGAGATGGCATACAGAGCATTATTGACAGGCTGTTTGAGGATAGGGTACATCGGATTTCAGATTATAACCAATATCATCATGTGTACTGTCAGGACGGAGAGAACCTTCATCAGTGGGGAAATTCTTCGATACGTGCAGTGCTGAACCGGAATAATTATTATGGCGATCTGGTTCAGAGAAAATATGAATCCAGATTTCAAAGAGGTGAAAAATGGTGTGACATATTGGACGAGAGCCAGTGGATTATTACGCCAAATGCCCATGAGCCAATTATTAGCAGAGAATTGTTTGAAAAAGCACAGGTCAGGCTAAAAGCAGCACAACAGAAAGCAACAAAAACTACTGCAGGGTGGGAAGATGATGAAAGAGCATTTTACAATGTATTCTATTGTGGTGATTGTAAGCGGAAAATGTGTACACGTAGATACAGAGGCAATGTGTATTACTTTTGCAATGCTGCCTGGTATCGGGATGAAAGAAAATGTAGTCACAAATCTATTTCCGAAGAGAAGCTGCAGAAAATTGTCCGTTCGGAGCTAACCAGACAGTTTCAGTTATCTGGATTGCGGAAAAAGGATATGTCTGCTATAAGCAGTGCGGTATTTCTTTCCAAAATCAATGAGATTCAAACTGAGATCAGAAAACTGGATGCAGATATGGAAAGACGTTCAGAAAAACTGGCACAGGCATTTATGAAATATAAAGAGGGTGAACTTTCCAAAGAAGCCTATATAGAAATGAAAGATGACCGTAATAACTGGAAAGAGTTTTGTGAAGAGAGAAAGAAGTCTCTGGAGCAGACCATACGAAAGCTGGAAAAACAGCAGAAAGAAGAAGCCAGATTTTTACGAAGCCTGCTGGAGCTGGATGGGACAACCAGAATCAATGCGGAACTTGCAGAAGGCTTGATTGAAAGTATGTATCTATATGGTGATGGCAAACTGGAAATCAACTTCGGGTTTAAGGGGGCGGTAGAACATGAGTGATCAGAAACTGATTATTGGATATTACCGTCTTTCCATGGAAGATGATTCAGAGGGAGAAAGTAACAGCATTATCAATCAGAGAAAACTGGTAAAAGATTATATTTCCCATATTCCGGAGCTTGCTGCTATGCCATTTCAGGAGTTTTACGATGACGGATATTCTGGTTCCAGTATGGAGCGCCCGGCAATTAAGCAGGTTCTGGAACTTGCCAGGGAGAATAAAGTGCAGTGTATTGTAGTAAAAGATTTTTCACGTTTTGCCAGAAACTATATTGAGATGGGAACTTATCTGGAACAGATTTTTCCATTCCTGGGAGTACGATTTATTTCTATCTCAGACCGATATGATTCTAAAGATTATAAGGGAAAGAGTTCGGATATTGAAGTACAGTTTAAAGGACTGATAGCAGATTTTTATGTGAAAGACCAGTCCGTAAAGGTAAAAGCGGCAGTCAGTACCAGACGAGGAAAAGGTGAGTATTGCTGTGGCTCTGCACCTTATGGGTATCGAATCAATCCTGAAAATAAGAAAGAACTGGTGATTGTAGAGGACGAAGCAGAAGTGATCCGCAGAGTATTTGAACTGACCAATCAGCGATATTCCAAGATGGAGATTTGTAAGTTATTCAATGAAGAGGGTGTATTGACTCCCTTGCAGTCTATGAGCAGACGACAGAAATCAGACAGCAAGAAAGCTGCATCAAGAGGATTGCAGTGGACGAGTGATATGATACGGAAGATTGTGGATGATAAAACTTATATAGGCTGTATGGTCTATGGAAAGACAAAAATTCCAGATCCCGGAACAGGGAAAGAAGTACCGGTACCGAGAAATCAGTGGAAAGTGATGGAAAATCATCACGAGCCGATTGTATCAAAAGAAGTTTTTGAAAAAGCACAGTCCCTTCAGATCAGATACACCAAGAAAAGCAAATTTGACAGGGAAACAACACTATTAGGTGGCTATGTAAAATGCGGGAATTGTCGCAGAAGCCTGACTTCAAGCAGTCCGGTTCATGGTCATATCCTTTATAGCTGTGCTTACAGTAAAGGAAAAGAAGATACAGGATGTTTTGCCGGGAAAGCGGATAACAAAATGCTGGAGCATATCGTGCTGGCAGAAATAAAGGCTTACTTACGTCAGAATATCAGCCAAGAACAGATGCAGCAATCCATGAGAAAACAGCATGAGGACAGTATAGAAGCCTATAAGACGGAAAGTGCAGATTGTGAAAAGTGTCAAGAACAAATAAAAATCCAGAACCGCCAGAACTATGAGAAGTATCACGAGGGACAGATGAACCAGAATCAGTTTATGGAAGCCAAGAAGCAGTTGGAAGAAGAAAGAGAACGACTGCAGAAACGTGTACAGGAACTGGATGAGTTGATAAACGACGAGAAAGAAATCCTGATGAAAAAGAATGTTCCGGTGGAGCAAATGTTGAAGTATTTAGGCTATGAGAAGCTGACACGAGAGATGCTGGAAGAATATGTGCAGGGAATATATGTGTATGATGACGGGAGAGTGGAGGTGGAGTATAAATAGCAACAAATTAGCATATAATAACAATAAAATTGTTGATAAAAAGCAATAATGATGTATAATTATATAAAGAAATGGAAAGGAGATGCAAAAAAAATGTTGTTAAACTTTAAAATGGAAAACTTTAGGTCATTTAAAGATGAGACTTTTTTTACAATGCTTTCAAGTAAACAGAAAACGCATAATGATTATGTGATAGATAAAAGTGTAAATGGTAATAAGTTAAGAGTATTACCAATGACTGTCATTTATGGAGCAAATGCATGTGGAAAATCCAACATTGTGTTGGCAATGGATATATTAAAAAAAATGGTTATGAAAGGAACCTTAAATTGCAAAGAGCTGGAATCTTATAAAAGTATGTTATCTTTTATTAGAGATACAAGTTGGTATGATCCGGTTTCTTTAGAAATTACATTTTCCACTCAAAATAATATTTATAGATACGGAATTAAGTTTACGGATATTGATGTATATAAAATTGAAGAAGAGGTTCTTTATGTTAATGATGACTTGTTCTTTTCACGAGATGATGAAAATCAAATTTATGTGGATGTAAAGAAATTAGTAAAAAAAGGTTATATTAATAAGGATGATGCGGATTTTTCTGAACGCTTGATTCACAAATTGAACCAGACATTGGATAAACAAAAGTTAGTTGTAGCAGGTGCAATTAGCAATTTGTTTGATAAAAAATATTTTGAGGATTTTAATTTATGGTTTGAAAAATTTAATGTTATTATGAATGCAAATGACATGAATTTTAGACAAAAAGACTTAAAGACGATATTTAATAAAAAACCAGATAAAGATATTCGTAGAAATATTTTCGAAAGTGCCTCAGTTAAAGAAGTTATGAATATAGCTGAGTTTGGAAATCAAAAAATTGGATTTATGGCAGAAACAGATAATGATGAATTATCTATGTGTTCAATGTATCAAGTACCATTAAGAAAAGATGAGCAACCACAAAAAAAATATGCAATATCCATGATTGTAGATTCAGAGCTGATGGAATCGAGAGGAACTATCCATTT
>OJMM01001539.1_pt1 | contig 13381 bp, 9 predicted proteins | sample 1597231 | NCBI WGS metagenome assembly OJMM01 (sample SAMEA2452128, study PRJEB22498) | human gut metagenome | reverse complement strand
CAATATACTGAGTATCCAGCTTCACCACTTCCTCAAAGTCCGTGATATTACTCCTTCCACTCACCTGCCACAGTCCGGTCAATCCCGGCCTGAATGACATTCTGGCTCTATGGTGTGGCTCATACTTCTCCCACTCATCGAGTGTTGGTGGCCTGGTGCCTACCAGGCTCATATCTCCCACTAGTATATTGAAGAATTGTGGGAATTCATCCAGGCTTGTTTTCCTGATGAACTGTCCAATTCCGGTTTTCTTCTTTCCGTTTGGCAGCACCTTATTGCCTATGATTCTCGGGTCGAAATCCATCTTAAACATCATTCCGTCGCCCACTTTATTCTGTGCCATGAGCTCCTTCTTTCGCTCCTCGGCATCCATATACATACTGCGGAATTTGTACATCTTGAACTTCCTGCCGTTTCTGCCGACTCTCTCCTGCGCGAAAAATATAGGTCCAGGCGATGCTATGTATATCATAGGACCCACAAATATCATTATGATAAGTGTGAACAGGCAGCCCACCAATCCTCCGACTATATCCATCCCCCTCTTTACCAAAAGCGCACTAGTATTTGCATAGTTCACGCTGGATGTAACTACTGTGTAGTCGCCTATCTTTTCTATCTGCTTGTAGCCACCCTGAGCTGTACTGTTTTTTGCTATTCCTGTATGCACCGCTATTCCCATCTCCAGGAATATATCTGCCATCTTCTCAGGATATTCATCCTCGCTGCACGGCGGGATGAGCACCTCGTCCACCCACTCATCACATGCATAGTCCACTATGCCATCGTGGTTTGCAACAATCGGTATGCCGCATATAGTCTTGCCCTTCATGTCTGTATCCAGTGAAGCTGCTACTATCTTTGTATAGCCTATACAGCTTTTCTCCACTGTGCGCAATGTATCACGTAGCATAGCATCGGGTGCTATGACAAACAGCGATTTCTTTGATGCTCCAAATCCCTTTTTCTTAAGGAAGCTCTTGAGCGCTAGTCTTGCTACATATGTTATTGTCACATAGATTGGAAACATGATATAAAATGATAATCGCGAGTATATATCAGCCATCTGTGTGGTGAACAGAAATAGTGCTATCACCAGAAATACAAGCACTGCATGCTTACATGACGATATAAATTCATCCAGATATCCGCGTTTTAGGACGTTCTTGAATGAGTCTGCCATTATCTCCACAAAGAAATCTATCAGAAGAAATGCTACCCCCAGTATACGGTAGTCCTTGTCCATATATGGGTTATTAAAGCCGAAGCGTATCACATATGAAATAAAAAATGCTATAACAATGCATGCGATATCTATAAGCATAAAGTCTATATGCTTTGTCCATCCTCTGCCTTTCTTTCTGTACATTCTTTCCAAATTCTCCTTGTGGTATCTTTTATTTTCCTTTATACCTGTTCTAGGGGAGGTACCTTTGTACCCCCCCCCCGAATATTTTTAGCCTGTTTTGTTTTTTGTATGTTTTATTCGGTTATTTGTATCTTTTTCTGTATCTAATCAGGTTTTTCAATAATATATTTTCACCCATTTTTAATTCTTTGTCAATGAATATTAGGTTTTCTTTACAATTTTTGACACATTCGCTAACCGCTATGGTATTACAGCACCAATAATTATACATTATTATATGTCATGCTGCTTATTTTTCCTCAAACAACCTCTGCTTCCTCTCTATCATCTCATCAATCCTTGCGATATACTGCCCTACATCCTTGACATTCTCACATCTGTCGATACGATGTGTGCCATCCGGATTTGGTACCGGCCAGACACGCTTGGTGCTTGCTCCGGCTCCGCAGGCTACAATAGTCTGTTTTTCCTCCATGATCAGTATATTGTATACACCGGCCTTGCCCTTTGCCGCATAGCCCACGTTTTCCATGTTGCCTGCCATGCCCTTCTGCCTGTAGAGGTAATATGGCTCAAGCCCCATCTGCTTACAGTAGGCTGCGCAGAGATCCATATGCTCCTGAGTGTTGACCATCTGCATATCACTGTAGCGGTCCTTGAAGATGGTGAGTCGTGCAGCTCGCTTTACTGCGAGTGAATGGATGGTGACGTTGTCAGGTGCCAGCTCCTTCACCAGCTCCATTGTGTGCCTTACATCATCGAGTGTCTCCTCGGGAAGTCCCATGATGAGGTCCATGTTTATGTTGTCAAATCCCAGCTCACGCGCGAGCTTGAAGCTTTGTATCGTATCGTCTACTGTGTGGTGTCTTCCTATGATATCGAGTGTCTGCTGCTTCATGGTCTGTGGATTTACTGATATACGGCTGATGCCGTTTTTCTTTAGTGCCAGGAGCTTTTCTCTCGTGATGGAGTCCGGTCTGCCTGCCTCCACCGTAAATTCCAGACAGTCCTTTAAATCAAAGCTGCATTTGATTTTTCTGATAAGCCTGTCAAGCTGTGCAGGGCTTAGTGTGGTCGGTGTACCGCCTCCTATGTAGATGGAGTTTAGCTTCTTGTGGTAGAATTTCTGTGCTGTGTAGTCTATCTCCTTCTCGAGTGCATCGAGGTAATCGTCTACGCGGTTTTTCCACACCCCCAGCGGGTATGAGGTAAACGAGCAGTATGCACATGTGCTCGGGCAGAAGGGTATGCCTATATACAGGCTGTAGCCGTTGTCATAGTCCACCTTATCGAGCAGTGCCTTCTCACGCTTTGCTATGCCTATTGAGAGATCGATTTTCTCATCGCTTGCGAGGTAGGTTTCCTTCAGATAGTCGTAGGTTTCCTTATCGCTCATACCGTCCTCTATGCATTTCATGGCTATCTTGGTCGGTCTGATACCTGAGAGTGTGCCCCACGGAAGGCTCTTTCCTGTGCCCTTTTCTATCATGGAATACAGGGCGAGCTTAAGGCGGTTTTTGGTTTCCTTACGGTCTGTGCCGGTCACGGATATTTTTGTACAGATACTTTCTCCGGCTGTTTTAATGTCACTTTCGTCGGCTTGCTGCATCTCATCTGTCATGGAATTATTTCCGCCGTCTCTATTCAGCGTCCACTCCACTGCAATTTCATCGCCCACATAGTCTATCTTAAATACCTGTGAGGCATCCGCAAATTCCTTTACGCCATCATCTGTCATCTCATGGTGTGTGCAGGCCAGGTTTTTTCCCTCCACCTCATCAGGTGAGCAGCTATAGTACATCTGCACATCCTCCTGTGGGAAGAACTCCTTGAGCAGTGAGTGCACATCATATTCAAAATCCGGTTTATTAAATACTACTACTATCATAAGTAAGGGTTATACATCCTCTCGTTTTCTATGGTTGTTGTGTCGTTGTGGCCCGGGTACACCTCTGTATGCTCAGGCAGTGTCATGATTTTTTCCTTCACTGTGCGCACAAGGTCTGACATGCTGCCGCCCTTGAAATCCGTACGTCCGATTGAGCCGAAAAACAGCGAATCTCCTGTAAAGATCACGTCCTCATACGGGAAATAATAGCAGCAGCCGCCCGGTGTATGCCCCGGTGTGTGAAGCACTACTATGTGAAAGCCTGCGATGTCAAGCTCCTGCTTATCCTTCAAAAATACATCTGCATAAAAAGTCTTTGACTGGCCCATCATGTAGCTGACATTAAGCTGCGGGTCATCGAGTGTGGCTTTGTCTGCCTCATGGATATATATCTTGATGCCGTAGCGGTCTGCGAGCGGCTTTGCATCAGTGGCATGATCAAAGTGTCCGTGTGTGAGCAGTATTGCTACAGGCTTTGCGCCTGACTCGTCCACCTTTTTGGCGAGCTGATTAGCACACGCGCCCGGGTCTATTATTATCATTTCCTTTGTCTTTATATTGGTGACAAAGTAGCAGTTGGTCTGCACCGGTCCCACTACGAAGTGGTCTATCTTCATATTTACCATATGAGTGTACTCCTTGTCTGTTATATGTTATGCTTCACGCAAGAACCACCGGGATTTAGCCGGTGGTCCTCTCTACGTCTATTACACTTTCTATCTGTCTGAGCTTCTCCACGAGAACCTTTATCTGGTCCCTGCCTTTGATATTAAAAAATACCTCGATTGTAGCGATGCCCTGCTTGCTGGTCTTGGACTGGATACCACTGATATTGATTTCCTTCTCGGTAAATATCTTTGTGATATCTACGAGCAGTCCCGGCCTGTCATGACAGAATATCTTTAGGTCTGCCTGATATTCAGCACCGTTGTCCATGAGGGCTGTATCCTGCCACTCTGCTTCTATGAGCCTGTCCTTTTCTATCTTGGACAGATTGATAATATTCACGCAGTCTGTCCTGTGGATGGAGATGCCTCGGCCTCTTGTGACAAAGCCCACTATTTCATCTCCCGGAACAGGATTGCAGCACTTCGAAAAGTGCACAGCCACGTCATAGAGTCCGTGTACCACAATACCGCTCTTTGACTTGTGCTCTGGCTGTGTGCCTGCTGCCGTCTGCTGCTTTTCTGCAATGCTGCCAAGCACATCTGCATCTGTCACCGGCACCACATGATCCTTCTTGTACTCGTCGTACATCCTGTTGACTATCTGGCTCTCCTTGAGTCCGCCGTGTCCGACGGTTGCAAGGCATGAGTTCCAGTCGTGGAAGCCGTATTTGCGGCGTATTTTCTCCTGATACTCAGGCTTGTTTATTTCAGCAAAGTTGATACCCTTTGCCTTGGCATAGGCTGCTATCAGATCCTTGCCGTGCTGTATATTCTCCTCCTTGAGCTCACTTCTGAACCACTGGTTGATCTTGTTCTTGGCCTGTGTGCTCTTTACGACCTTGAGCCAGTCACGGCTTGGTCCCTTGGAGTTCTGTGAAGTGATTATCTCTATCTGGTCACCGTTTTTGATGACATAGTCTATCGGCACCAGCTTGCCGTTTACCTTGGCACCGACCATCTTGTTGCCGACCGCAGAGTGTATGCTGTAGGCAAAGTCTATAGGTGTGGAGCCCTTTGGCAGGTTCTTTACATCGCCGGACGGTGTGAATGCAAATACATTGTCGGAGAATAAATTTAAATCACTCTTTAATAAAGTCATAAACTCCTTATTATCCGACATGTCCTGCTGCCACTCGAGTATCTGGCGCAGCCAGCTGAGCTTCTCCTCCTCTGTGACAGTGGTGGTAGTGGCATTGCCGTTGTTTGCTTCCTTGTACTTCCAGTGCGCTGCGATACCGTACTCAGCTGTACGATGCATCTCATAGGTACGTATCTGTATCTCAAACGGCTGTCCGCTTGGGCCTATGAGCGTCGTGTGAAGCGACTGGTACATGTTCTGCTTCGGCATGGCAATATAGTCCTTGAAACGGCCCGGTATAGGCTTATACTTCTCATGTATGATACCAAGCACTGCGTAGCAGTCCGGTATGGTATCCACCAGAATTCTGATGGCAAAGAGGTCATATATCTGGTCTATAGTCTTGTCCTGATTGACCATCTTCTTATATATACTGAAGAAATGCTTTGCCCTGCCGTATATCTCTGCCTTGATACCGGCATCTGAAACATACTTCTTGACATCGTTTACCAGGCCCTGGATGTAGGTGTCGCGCTCTGTCTTTCTGAGGGCTACCTTCTCTACCAGATCGTAGTAGGCATCCGGATAGAGGTACTTCATACAAAGGTCCTCGAGCTCTATCTTTATCTTGCTGATACCAAGTCGCTGCGCGATAGGACAGTAGATATCCTGTGTCTCTCTGGCGATACGCTGCTGTGCCTCCTTGGACTGGTACTTGAGTGTACGCATATTGTGCAGTCTGTCTGCCAGCTTTATGAGGATGACCCTGATATCCTTTGCCATGGCGAGAAACATCTTACGCAGATTCTCAGCCTGCATCTCAAGCCTGTCCGCATTCTTGTCCTTCGGATCCTTGGTGCTGTCTGTCAGGTGCAGGTGCTTCAACTTCGTGACACCATCCACCAGATGTGCGACATCGTCTCCAAACTCTGCACGCATCTCATCCATGGTCATGATGGTATCCTCCAGCACATCATGGAGCAGTCCTGCTGCAATGGTTTCCTTATCCAGCTCGAGCTCGGCGAGTATTATGGCAACACAAAGCGGATGTATGATATAAGGCTCTCCTGACTTACGCGCCTGCCCCTTATGAGCATCATAAGCTACCCTGTAGGCTTTGTCCACAAGGCTTGTGTCATCCGACGGATGGTACTTTTTGATTTCCTTTTTAAGCTCATCGTAAAGCTCCTCCGGGCTCGTAAAATCCTTTGTTCCCCTTATACCGCTGGTATCTGAGCGAAATTTGTCCGCTATTTTTTCTAATTCTTCTGTTGAGTAATCTGCCAATAGTCTCACCTCGATTGTAGTGTATCTTTAGTAGCCATTATATTTTATTTCTTTAAAAATTGCAATCTCATGTTGTTAGCCTATAACCATCTTTACTCCGCCATACATGCCGGCTGAGTTGCCGAGTGTGGCAAGCTTGATCTCTGTCTCACGGCTTGCATGGAAAGCATACTCTTTATAGTACTTTGCTGCTGTATCGATGATGATGCTGCCTGCCTTTGAGAGGCCTCCGCCTACAACAAATACCTCAGGGTCCATGACGCATGCTACTGCTGCCATTGCCTTGCCGAGAAGCTTCATAGACTGCTCTACAGCCGCAATGCCCGCTGCATCTCCTGCCTTTGCCGCATCGCATACATCCTTGGCTGTGAAGCCTGCATTTAAATCAAGCTTTGTTGCCACATCCCTGTGTGCTGCAATGTATCTCTCTGCCACTCTTACGAGACCGTTTGCTGATGCATACTGCTCTAAGCAGCCCTTCTTGCCGCAGCCACAGCACTCTGACTCATCATCTACCATAGGCATATGTCCTATCTCTCCGCCTGCTCCGTTTATTCCGGCTACGATTCTGCCCTCGCGGATGATTCCTCCGCCTACGCCTGTGCCGAGTGTAATCATGACTACATCCTGATGACCCTTTCCGCCAACCTGCCACATCTCACCGAGTGCAGCTACGTTGGCATCGTTTCCAGCCTTTACCTTGATGCCGCCGCACAGCACTGAGAGTGACTGTGCCACGTTGAACACGCCCCAGCCGAGGTTGACACACTTCAATACTGTTCCGTCATCCTTTATAGGTCCCGGCACTCCCATGCCTACGCCCTCGATGTCACCCATCTCGATGCCGTGCTTCTCGTTATTCTCCTTGATGGATGCTGCAATATCAGGCAGGATGAGCTCGCCTGAATTCTCTGTGCGTGTAGGAATCTCCCATGTATCGACAAGCTTTCCTGTGGTCTCAAAAAAGCCTATCTTTACAGTTGTTCCACCTATATCTACTCCGTATGCATATTTCTTCATTTTTTCGTCCTCCAAATCGTTAAACTATGTTTATATTTTATTGCCTAATTGCATATTTTTCAATGTTTTTCATTGTTTTTTATGTTTTTTATATTTTTTCTATATATAGAGGCATGTATATCATCATCCATATGCCCGCTATTTGTAAATCCAAGCTTTTTGGCAAGGCGAACCGATGCTTCATTTCTCTCATCTATCCGGCAGTAAAGCTCTTCAAAGTCTGTGTTTTCGCGCGCGTAGTCTATGATGAAGCGGCACACCTCCGTGGCATAGCCTTGGTTCCATAATTCCGGCGCTATCATATAGCCCATTTCATCGTGCTCAAGTCCCGCCCGTCCTATCAGCTTCCCTGTTTCCTTTGAAAACACAAGCCACATACCATACTCGTAAAAGTCATACATGTTCTCTATGTATGCTTTCTGGTATTCAAGCTCTGTCTCGTAGTCGTAAAGCGGTTCCACAAAGTCTGTCATGCCGGGCTTGTCATAAAGCTCATAGAGCGCCGGAAGGTCTGCCAGTGAAAGCTCACGTATCAGGCATCTGTCTGTCTCGCCAATATCCCATGGGATATGATTATACCGCCTGCGCACCCGCTCAAGATACTCAATATCAAGCTCTGCAAGGCTTTCCACTGCATAGCGCGTGCCACACTGCGGTTCTCCTACCGATGCTATGCCGAGTGAGTCAGCTATTTGCTTCTGCTGCCTGTCGGATACTATCCAGATGCAGTCGGTGGGAGCTTTCGGTATTCTTAGATTTCCCGTATTAGCTTTCGCTGTGTTATCTGCAGATTCTTGTTTCGTTGTTTTTTGGAAGTCATTAATTGATTCATCTGCCGGTAGCACAACATACAGTTTTTCCCGCAGCTCATCAGGCAGTTTTTCTTGCAGTTTTTCCTGAAATTCATCATGCAACTCGTCTGACGCAGATGACATATCGGCTGCGCACTTCCACTGTGGCTTGAATATCTCGTCATGATAGTAAAAAGAGGCAAGTTTTGCGCTTGCCTCATCAATAATTATTATCATTAAACTGTCTCCGGCTCCGGATAGTCCACTCCGAAGGTCTCAACTGTAACTGTCTTCATGACCTGAGCCTCAAGTGGTTTGTCCATGTAGTCTGTGCGCACCTCTGCGATCTTGTTTACCACATCCATGCCCTCGATTACCTTGCCAAATGCAGCATACTCACCGTCGAGATGTGGTGCATCCTGATGCATGATGAAGAACTGGCTGCCTGCTGAATCAGGTATCATGGTACGTGCCATTGAAAGTACACCGGCTGTGTGCTTTAAATCATTTTTGAAGCCGTTGTGTGTGAACTCGCCCTTGATTTCATAGCCTGGGCCGCCTGTACCGTTTCCATCCGGATCTCCGCCCTGGAGCATGAAGCCCTTGATTACACGGTGGAAGCATACTCCGTCATAGAAGTTGTGATTGATTAAGCTGATAAAGTTGTTTACTGTGTTTGGTGCGATTTCCGGATAAAGCTCCGCCTTGATTACATCGCCGTTTTCCATTGTGATTGTTACGATTGGATTCTGTGCCATTATTTTTCTCTCTTTCTTTTATAATATTATGAGGCTTGGAGAATATCCATCCCTCGCAATTATTAAATATCGAATTAATTTCTACCCGATTGATTTTACCTGATTTTACTTACTCAGAGCCTCGACTACCTTAGGAAACTCCATGAAGTGTGATGCCTTCACCAGTATGGTGTCGCCCTCCTTCACATATGAAAGAAGCTCCTGTGTCATAGTCTCCCTATCCTCGAAATAGTGGATGTCTACATCGGACGATTTCTCTGCGGCTCCGGCTGCATATTCCTTTGCCAGCTCTCCTGCGGCAAAAAGTGTATGGATATGATTCTCTCCAACTGCTTCGCCTACCTCATGGTGCAGCTTTTTCTCATCGCTTCCAAGCTCTCCCATGTCTCCAAGCACTGCTATTGTCCTGCCCTTTGCATGTGAAAGCACCTCGATAGAGGATTTCATGGATACAGGATTTGCATTGTAGCAGTCATCTATCACTGTCATGCCGTGTGTTTTGATGAAATTGGTACGGCCTGCGATTGTCTCTGCTTTCTCGATTCCTGACTTTATCTCAGCTATTGTGAGGCCAAGCTGCAATCCGACAGCCGCTGCCGCCATGGCATTGTATACATTGTGCTCACCCGGGATGTGGATTTGTGCATCAAACTCACCCTCCGGAGTGACAAAATGAGCCTTCATGCCGTCGAAGCCCAGGTTTTCAATATTTGTGGTATATACTGATTTATGAACGCCTGAAGCTGATTCCTTGCCATAGTATATGGCAGGCTTTCCATTTACCGTCTGCACTGTGGCCAGCTTATCGTCATCCGCATTCAGCACTGCGACCGCATCCGGCATCATATGCTCAAAGCACTCTGTCTTTGCTTTAAGCACACCATCCCTGTCGCCCAAAAACTCCAGATGGCAGTAGCCGATATTGGTGATGACCATGACATCCGGGCAAGACATGGTAGAAAGTCTGTGCATCTCGCCAAAATCAGATATGCCCATCTCAAGCACTGCTACCTGATGGCTTTCCCTGATTCCGAAAATGGTGAGTGGCAGGCCTATCTCATTGTTGAAATTGCCTGCGGTCTTGTGGACGCTGTATTTCTGCTCAAGAACTGATGATATCATCTCCTTGGTGCTGGTCTTACCGACACTTCCGGTGATGCCCACCACCTTGATATCAAGGCTTTTTCTGTAAAATGCCGCGAGCTTTTTCATGGCATCGGTGGTTGATTCAACAAGCACATATGGGCCTGCCGGATCCGTCAGCTCATGCTCAGAGAGCACAATTGCCGCCCCCTGCTCAAACACAGCCGGAATGAATTTGTGTCCGTCCACCCTTTCTCCCTTTATCGGGATAAAAAGATAGCCCTCCCTCACCTGTCTGCTGTCTATGACGGCGCCGGTGATTGTCGTATCAAGCAGTGTCTCATAGCCTATGTATCTGCCCTCACAGGCTTTAGCGATATTTGCAAATGTAAGATTCTTCATGTACTTATCTGACATGCTACACCTCATATTTTTTCAAAGATATGTCAATCAGATGCTCACAGAGCTGATTAAAACTCATACCGATAACCGCGGCCTCCTGTGGCAGAAGACTGGTCGGAGTCATGCCCGGCAGTGTGTTTGCCTCGAGGCAGAACATCTCATTTTTGTCATTGAGCAAAAAGTCTGAGCGCGAATATGTGTCAAGCCCGATAACACGCGCAACCTCCTCGGCATAGTGCTGCATATCCTTTGTAACCTGCTCAGGAAGCTCGGCCGGACATGTCTCTACTGTACTGCCCGCCTTGTATTTATTCTTGTAATCGTAGAAGCCCTCCTTCGGTGCAATCTCTATAATAGGAAGAGCCTTGCCCTCGATAACGCCGACAGAGAACTCCCTGCCCTGTACAAATTCCTCGATAACCAGCTCATTTTCCCACTTGAAGGCATCGTCAAGTGCCGCCTTGAACTCTGCCGCATCCTTAACGATGGTGACACCGATGCTTGAACCGCCACAGCATGGCTTTACCACGCATGGAAGTGTCAGGTCAAGCTTTGTGATATCGTCCTGTCTGGTCGCTCTTGTCATGGAAATACCCTTTGGAGTAGGTATACCGTTTGCAAGGAAGAACTGCTTTGATGTCTCCTTGTTCATGGCGATGGCTGAGCTTAAATAATCGCTGCCTGTATATTTGACACCGAAGAGGTCAAATGCTGCCTGTATCTTTCCGTTCTCTCCGTTTTCTCCGTGGAGAGCCATGAAAACAATGTCAGCCATCTGACACATTTTTATGACATTTGGTCCGAAGAAGCAAGGTGACTGGTCCTTTCTGGAAGCCTTTACCTTTGCGAGGTCAGGTGCCTCTGTCGGAATATCGCTGACCTGCACGCTTATCTCGTCCGCGCGGTCAAATATACCTGTCAGGTCCTCCTCCCTGTCACTATATCCCATAAATACATCCAATAATATAACTTTGTGGCCGTTCTCTTTGAGTGCCTTAGCTACCATGCTTCCTGTCTTGAAGGAAACATCTCTCTCTGTGCTGAGCCCTCCGGCAAGTACTACGATGTTCATTTTTGTCCTCTTTTCTTTGATTGAATTATCATGCTTTGGCTTAATTAAACACAATGCAATGCTTCTTTTTAAAGCTATGAGTAATCAACATAATTTCTCCAAAATTATAACACCATTTGTGCAAAAAAGAAAGACCGGTTGCCCGGTCAAAAAAGAAATTCTCATTTTATTTTAAACTGTGTTGGCTTCCAGCAGCTGTATCATTCTCATAAATACCATCCGCCCGTGCAAATCATCCTGTGAAAGTGATTCTCCGTACTTCAATACTAATAATCGGCACTGATAAAAATTCAGCTCAGGATTGCCAAAAAGCAAAATCCGCAAGGCTGCATTTTCCAGGTAATTGTGTATATTTCCCACCTCAATAAATATATCTACAATATCATCGAGGTTAATAAGTCCTTTCTGTTCATAATAAATTCTTCCCAAATATTTCATCCCTCCATCGACTCTATTTTTCGTAGAACTTCTTTTTTGTCTTTCTTTTGAAATTTTGTCGTCTTTGCGAAATTTCCCTCTTTGTTTTTGTTGGTGGGTTCATTTTTCCATATAATATATCAATATTCTAGGCGCGTTACGCGCTTGTATTTTGAAGATTTCTATTAGAATTTTTAATTTTGATAGGCGATTAGCAGTTTTCGACAAAATACGACATGGTTTTAGGTTTAATTTAGTTGGTTTTTGTTTAATATTGCTCTTTTTATATCAGAATTTTTGTAATGATAAATTTGTACTATTTTTGTGGTTTTTTCCTTGCTGGCTGCATCTGGTAGTCTTGATGCAATAAGGGCAATACAAGATAAATCCATAAAGACTTTTGCCCTTGCCATTTTTGCAACCCGGATGTTATCAAGGTTGTAATTATCTTTTAAATCCCCGAACGTACGCTCTACGCTGGTTCGTTGATTATATAGTTTTTCAAATGCTTTTATTTCTCTGAATGGTGCTGTAATAAACCTTGAATTATCTTTGATTTTTCGACATAATCGTAACCAAGACAGCGTCTTAGAACCGGTAACCGGGTCAGATTTGAGACGCATAACCAATGCCTTTATATCTGATAATTGCTCTATTTGCATAGCATAATGTACAATAGCCCTAGGTTGATAGCATAGTGGGCAGGTCTTGAGGAGCTATAATCCATAAAACTTTTAAAACAGCTCCCAAAATTCAGCCCATAAGGCGGAAAAAATACGAGAAAAGTAGCTGAAACCGCAAAAATCTCCAAAACAGCTCTCAAACTCAGCCCATAAGCCGGAAAAAATCGCGTGAAAAAGTAGCTGAAACCGCAAAAATTCCCAAAACAGCTCCCAAAACCAGTCCATAAGCCGAAAAAATTCCAGAAAAAAGTAGCTGAAACCGCAAAAATCTCCAAAACAGCTTAAAAATTAGAGGCTTCTGGCATAATAGTGGAAGCCTCTAATTATTTCACATAAAAAGAGCCTCCACATTTCTGTGCAAGCTTCTTTTGAAAACTAAAAACTAAAAAATATATTGTTTTTTATATGTCCTGAAACATCAGTAAAATCAATGACTATGAATTATGTAATTCTCTCAATTATTTCATTTTTTGAAATAATTTTGACATGATTAGAAATGAATGTTAAAATATAGTTAACAAAAAGGTGCTACCTATAACAACGGTTCGCCTGATCATTTACTTAGTTAAAATAACCGTTCAGTTTCCAGGCTGGGGCGGTTATTTTTTTGTGGTCTTACTGCCATTGGAACCAATCGTATATCCAAGACCAAATGAGGTTAAGCAGAGACTAAATACTGCAATCAAGTCAGCCATTGTCAGCATAAGTATGTTCTCCTTTCCATATTAGTTCATCGTTAGAATCATCTATGTAATCAGAGCTATAGACTCCCTGTAAAAAATAAACCGCCAAACACACCAGTGCTGACAGCACCTTACATTTATTGTATCAATTCTATGCTTTTTATGCAATACTTTTGTATATT
>OJMM01001535.1_pt1 | contig 13390 bp, 7 predicted proteins | sample 1597231 | NCBI WGS metagenome assembly OJMM01 (sample SAMEA2452128, study PRJEB22498) | human gut metagenome | reverse complement strand
AAATGTGAAGACGCATCTTGTTGGAATTCTGGGAGGAACCATCTGGGCATTGGGGACTGCTTGTAGTTATATTGCTGCAGGGAAAGCTGGTGCAGCTATCTCCTATGCTTTGGGACAAGGTGCCACTATGGTTGCTGCCTTATGGGGAATATTTATCTGGAAAGAATTCAAGGGCGCATCTAAGTCAATAAATTTGCTGCTTGTATTTATGCTGATACTTTTCCTTTCAGGCTTGGGGTTGATAATTATATCTGGTGGTAATTAAATTCTTTATTTTAAATAATATACTATGAGACAAAAAAAACAAATGAAAATGTTGGGACTATTGGGATTGTTGGCTGTATTACCAATAATTTCTGCATGTGTGGGAAATAAGGGTTCTGACGAATCTCAAAAAGAAAAAATGGTCCAATCGGTTTCTGTGGTACAGCCTGTTACGGGTACATGGATTAATTTAGCCTACAAGGATGTGCGGAATAAGTATACTAATCCACAACATTTCGATAATATGGATCCGAAATTATGGACTGCTAAAGTGCGTGAATTGGCTAACATGGGGATTGAATATTTGGTGTTCATGGAGGTTGCTAATGAAGGGAAAGCATATTATCCGTCAAAGTTGATGCCGTGGTTATATAATGATAAATTGCAAAGCCCCGTTGATGCGATTCTTGACGAAGCTGCCAAACATGGCATGAAGGTTTTTATGAGTACCGGTTGGGCAAAAGATCAGGATGATAATCTGCTTGATCCAGTGATTAAGGAGCGTCAGCTTCAGATTATGGAGGAATTGGCATCTCTCTATAAAAACCATAAAGCTTTCTATGGCTGGTATCTTCCGGTTGAAGATTGTCTTTGCCCTATCTTTGCCGAGCATGCTGTTCAGTCAGTAAATGCATTGACAGAGAAGGCTCATTCTTTGACTCCCGGAAAGAAGACCTTGATTTCTCCGTATGGTATTGGTCTGTCCGAATTTGATCATCCTGATTTTGAGAAGCAGATGGCAAAATTGAAAGTCGATATTATTGCTTATCAAGATGAGGTGGGGTGTGTACGTGACAAATTTACTCTTCCTCGCTTGAAAAAGAATTGGCAAAGGATGCGCGATATTCACAATCGCCTGAATATTGAGATGTGGGCGAACTGCGAAACCTTTACTTGGGAAGAGGGAACCAATGACCGCCAATCTGCTTTGATTCCGGCTGCTTATTCCCGTTTGCTGTCACAGCAGGTAGCGGCTTCGGTTGCTGGTGTCGACAAAATAATTTCGTTTATGTTCGGTGGAATTATCGAAGACCCAAAGTCTGTTTATCAATTGGGACAACCTGTGTGGTCTAATAATTTATACAACAATTATATGGCTTGGAAAGAAGGTGACAGTTTTTGGAAATTATTTGAAGCTACTTTGCTTGACAAGTTGGTCAATTCAGCCAAATCGGAAATGATTGGTAAAGTTGATATGAAGGCACTGGCAGATGGCCGGGTAGCCGAAGAGGATAGTGGGGACAGCCGTTGGGTAAGGTTTGAAAAAGGTCATCATGAGGTAGTGATTGATTTGCAAAAGAATACTTCGCTTCAAAAGGTGCTGGTACGTACTTTGAACTATAATCAGGAAAAGATAGGCGCTCCTTTGAAGGTTTATGTTTACACTTCCCAGGATGGTCAGACTTATAATCTGGCTTCAATAAAGGATGCTCCGTATTTTCCTAACAACAAACATGATGCTTGGATTGACGCAGTCTTGATTGATAATTTAAAAGAAAAGACACGTTATGTGAAAGTTGCTTTTGACGCTTTGGAAAATGTGTATATGGATGAGATTTTTGTAAATCCAAGTATTCGTTAACCGGGTAATATAATGAAGGAATAATAGGGTCATCCGGAAAATATGAAATATAGTTTGAGATGAATTGATATTATATGGGAATGAAGCCGCCCGGATATGGAAGATACAGCCATCTTAAACAGATATGTCTAAGTAGAAAAAGTATGATTTCAGGCTAATAGAAACGTCAATTATCGCATTTCATTAATATAATAAAATGCGATATAAAAAACAATACAATGAAAAAAAACTTAATTTATTAATCCAAAAATGAATCTATGAAAAGATTACACAAAACTATGAATCGAATTGTCGGAGTGCTTTTAATGGCACTTATGATGGTTCCAAGTGGTTTGAAAGCTGAGACGGCAGAAATGCTTCAAACTTCTAAAATTACGGGTGTAGTAATTGACGATTTCGGCGAGCCGATAATCGGTGCTACTGTTCGTGTGAAGAATGCACAGAATGGCGCTGTAACAGATGTTAATGGACGTTACTCTGTAAATGCTACTAAAAATGCGACATTGGTTTTTTCTTTTATTGGCTATAGAACACAAGAGGTAGCTGTTAAGGGTAGGACTACTATTAATGTAACTTTGAAAGAGGACAGCCAAATGTTGGAAGAAACAGTTGTTATTGGTTATGGTGCTGTTCCTAAAAGAGATTTAACGGGATCTGTATCTTCTTTAAAGAGCGAAGATTTGCTGAAAACAAACCCTGTGAGTGTGAATCAAGGTTTGCAAGGCAAAATGGCAGGTGTAAATGTGTCCCAGTCTGACGGAGCCCCGGGTGCCGGTATAAATATCCAAATTCGTGGTGCCAATTCGTTTACTACCAGTACAGAGCCTTTGTATGTAGTCGATGGTATGCCGTATTCTATGGGTGAAGGACGTACAACGGATTATGGTATGAAACAGAGTAATAATCCATTGAGTACCATTAGTCCACAAGATATATTATCTATTGAAGTTTTAAAAGATGCATCTGCTACCGCTATTTATGGTTCTCGTGCTGCCAATGGTGTTGTGCTTATTACTACTAAATCCGGTGCTGAGGGAAAGGCAAAAGTTCAGCTTTCTGCTAACCTTAGCATCTCTAATCCGGTAAAACGTATTGATGTGCTCGATGCTTGTGATTACGCTTTGTACCGTAATGAACGTATCACGAATGGTCTCTTGTATGACGGTTACTCTGAGGCAGACAGCCAATTGGAATATCCTTTGGTGGGATATTGGGCTCCGGTGAAAGCTCCGGATTCTATTACAGGAGAAATGGTTGTAGTAGGTCAGGAGTATAAGCCAAGTCCATGGGATTACCGGAAGGGTTTTGTCGAAAAAGAAGGAGGACCGGTACGTTATGGAACAAATTGGCAGGATGAAATTTTTCAGACAGCAATAAGCCAAGATTATAATGTTACAGTATCGGGTGGTGATAAGAAAGGTAACTATATGTATTCCGGTGGTTATACTGACCAGCAGGGTGTGATTGTTAATTCTTATTATAGACGTTATACAGCGAGAGCTAACAACAGCCGTAAAATCAATGATTTTTTAGAGTTAGGTACTAACATCAGTTTTGCAACTTCCGATAATCGTTTGGCACGTACCAATAGTGAAACGTATGGTGTAATTCCTGCAGCTATTTCGTTTAATCCTACTCGTCCGGTATTCGATCCCAATAAAGACTCTGGCTTTTCGGAAGATTTCTCTACCGGTTTGGCTAATCCTTATTTGACTGTACATACGGAGAAGAATATCCAAGAGACGTTGAATGTATTTATCTCAAGCTTTGGTGAATTGAAGTTTACCGACTGGTTGAAATTCCGTCAGAATTTTGGTTACGGTTATAGCTATTATGAACGTAATACCTATAATAACCGTTGGACCGGTGCGGGTATAGCTCCTACAAATGGTTATGCAACGAAGTCAGATGATGCTTATGAAAGCATTTCGACAGAGTCTTTGTTGGCTTTCAACAAGAAGTTTGGAGTTCATGGCATTAATGCTGTGCTTGGTATGACTTATGAAAACAGCATGTGGCATAGTAAGTGGATGGCTGCATCTAATTTCCCGAACGATATGACTGAAGACAACGTCATTGAAGCAGGAACTAAGGACCGTCGTATGGAAAGTAGTCGTGGAAAGTCTCAGCTGATGTCCTATCTGTTCAGAGCCAATTATAATTTGCTGGACCGTTATTTATTCACTTTTTCTATGCGTCGTGACGGTTCCAGTAAATTGTCAGAGTTAAATCGTTGGAATAACTTCTATTCGGGAGCCGTTGCTTGGCGTTTGTCTGATGAGTCTTTTGTAAAGCAGCTGAATTTCTTCGATGACTTGAAATTGCGTGTCAGTGCCGGACAGACCGGAGGTCAGGGGGTCAGTGCCTATGCTACCCGTTCCCGTTTTGTTGTTTCTAACTACGGTATGGGTGGTTCATTGCAGAGTGGTATGGCAGAATCCCGCTGGGGAGGACCTGCAGCAGCTCTTCTGAAATGGGAGACAACCAATCAGTTTGACATAGGTTTGGACATTGCTTTCTTGAATAACCGTGTTAATTTGACAGTAGATGCCTATTATAAGAAGACAAAAGACCTATTGTTGGATAAGCTTATTCCTATGAGTTCCGGTTTTAGCCGTATTCAGGCAAACTATGGTAATGTAACAAATAAAGGGTTGGAAATTTCCGGTCATTTCATTCCTGTAAAGGCACGTAATTTCTTGTGGTCTATAGATGCCAATATTTCATTCAACCGTAATAAGGTGGGTGGTTTGGATGCCGACCAATATTCTGATGTGGCTTGGGGTATTGAGAACATGTTCTTGGTACGTAATGGTGAGCCTATCGGTACTCTATATGGGTATGTGGAAGATGGCTTTTATGACAATGAGGCCGAAGTCCGTGCAGATCCGTTGTATAGAAATGAGACGGACTCTAAGGTTAAAAGCATGGTAGGTGAAGTGAAATACAAGAATCTTGATGACGATCCTGTAATTGATAATCGAGACCGTCAGATTATAGGTAATACCAACCCGGATTACCAATATGGTATAACCAATACATTGGAATGGAAGAACTGGACATTCAGTTTCTTCTTGCAGGGTACACAAGGTAATGACGTGTTGAATGTCAATCTTAAGAAATTTGATATGGCCAGCGTGGATAATATGCCTTATTTTATTTATAACAATCGTTGGACTGCCGAAAATAGGGCAAATGCCAAATGGCCGCGTGCCAATAGAACCAGTACACGTTCTATGAGGGCATCTGACCGTTACATTGAGGATGGATCTTACTTGCGTTGCAAGAATGTCAGCTTGAGCTACCGTTTCCGCCATCCGATGAAGTTTGTGGAGAGTATTAATTTGGTTGCCAGCGTTTCCAATCTATTTACAATTTCCGGTTATAGTTGGATGGACCCTGATGTGAATTCATTTGGTAGTGACCCTAAACGCAGAGGTGTGGATATGGCTTCTTATCCAAGTGCCCGTACATTTAATTTTGGTGTTCAAATTGGATTTTAAATAATGATGACTATGAAATTTAAGAATATATTAATGGCATTGGGCTTAGGCTCCATGTTGATGACTTCTTGTACGTTGGATGAAGAAGTATATACATTTATTTCAGGTGAAGACTTGTCTGCTGATGGTGAGTATGAACTGTTGGTAAATGGCGCTTACCAACCGTTGGCCTGGATGTTTGAATGGGGTAGTTATGATTCTGCTACTAATTATGATAATGACTATCAGACAGGGCCGGGTTGGGCTTTTAAAGAAACCGGTACCGGTAACTTTTATAACAATGGTAGTATAAATAATGTGTTTGCATATTATTCAACCGCCATTCATCGTGCCAATTACCACTATTATCTGATTGACAAGATGATCAATGTACCTGAGAAAGCCAAGAATAATGCGTTGGGTGAACTTCGTTTTCTCAAGGCATGGTCGGAGTTTGAATTAGTACGTCGTTTTGGTGGTATTCCTTTGTTTAAAACTTCTATTGGTGAAGGTAACAGCAGTTACCAGCCCAGAGCTTCCGTCAAGGAAGTGTATGAGGACATTATAGCCAATTTAAAGGAGGCTGAAACGTTGCTGATGCCTCGTACAGACTCGGATTATAAGAAAGGGCATGTATTTCGTGCGTCAGCCAAGTCGCTGTTGGCTTTAGTCTATGCTACGATTGGTTCTGCTTCGATGGAGAGTGGCAAAGTCATGGTAAAGGGTGGTCCCGGCAAGGTTACGAATCCGGATGGAACAGAATCGGCATTGATGCCTCAGGAAATCTGGCATAACAAGATTCGTCTTCCGGGATATGAAGAGTTCAATTCTCAGGAGTATTACAAACTGGCCAAAGAGAAAGCAGCCGAAGTGATTGCAGAAGGAGAGTGTGTGTTGGCTTCCAGTCAGAAAGAATTATGGAAAATCGACAATAAGAACGGGCCGGAATTCCTGTTTACATTACAGACTTATCCCGAAGGGGATAATCTTGCCGGAAACTATATCAGCGAATCGTATTACGGCTATTGGAAAGAGGATAGAACTCTGGGTTCTGGTTATTATACTTATCGCGATCACTGGCTGCAGATGTTCGATGATTGGAAAGATGAACGTATTACATGGGGCATTCTGCACCGTTACCCCGATTCTTATAACGAAGAACTGGGCATTTATACCTGGCGTTACTACCCGTTGCGTGACAGTGTATACGTGAACCGTGAAGAGGCTCCGTATGCCGACCAGGGTATTGGAGCTTATCAGAAGACCGACCAGCCTACGTATGGTGCTTATTACGGTTCTCGTTTTACTAAGTTTACGGCAGTGACGGGTGAAATTGACGGTAATCGTAAAGACTTTAACTGGCCTTTTATGCGTTACGCAGAAGTGCTGTTACTGTATGCGGAAGCTGATAATGAATTGAATGGACCTACCCAAGATGCATTCTCTAAGATTGAATTGTTGAATAAGCGTAACAATAGTACGCTGGTAAGCAAGCGTCATGAGAAGATTCCGTTTACGAAAGAAACTTTCCGTTCGTTTATCTTGGAAGAGCGTGCTAAAGAGTTTGCAGTTGAGGGGAATCGTCGTACCGACTTGATTCGTTGGGGTATTTATTTATCGGTAATGAATGCTATCGGTATGGATGAAAACGGTAATTTGAAGAGACGTGAGGAGAAGCACTGGCTGATGCCCCTTCCGCCCGATGAAATTAACGGTAACCCTTATATTGAGAAAAATAATCCCGGATGGTAATCCTATTTATTAACTATATGATGAAAAATACAATGAAAAAGATATTGAGTTTTAGGAAGATGTATCTCGTCGGTGCTCTTCTTATGGGAATTTCTTGGACATCTTGCTCTGACGATGACGGAGTTGCACTCCCTATTGAACTGACCAATGTGACCACCATTGCTGATATGAATACCACCATTGATGAAGCTGCTTTGGGGGATTTTATAGCTGTTCATGGAACCGGTTTGGATGTTCATAATATCGATTCTATTTTGATTGATGACATTAAGCTGGATATGCAAGAGGTATATACAGAAGATGATATTCTGTTTATAAAGATACCGGTAAAGCTGGCAACCAAGAAAACCGATAAAATAAGTATTTATAATACGGCCGGTTGTTTTGAAATTCCTTTTAAAACGGTAGCGCCCAATTTAAAGCTTTCCCGCATGTTCAATGAATATACGGCACCGGGTGATACGATTATGATTTATGGAGATTTCTTCAACCTCTATGAAATAGATTCGCTCAATGCTGTTGTCGATTTCAATGGAAAGGTATCTCCGGTCATTAAATCGGCTAATAATTATCTGACTGCTAAAGTACCGGTTGATGTAGATAAGAACATAAAAATTAAAGTGAAAGGGGTGAAGTATAATGTTGAGGCGGTATGCCCCGGACGTTACTACGATTGTGATTTTATGATTATGGACTTTGACGAATATTTACCCAGTTCTATGACAAATGTGGTGACTGATGAGAAAGATCCACAACGGTTGAGCGGTAACTTCTTGAGAATAGATGATAAATCTGAATATAGCTCTTGGTGGTATATTGCAGAAAGAGGCGATATACCTTATACTGATGATATGTTAGGACTTGAATCATGTAAGAATTATGTGGTGAAATGTGAATTCCGCACATCCAATCAATTCATCAAGGACAGAATAAGGTTCTGTAATTATCTTTATTGGGCTGCTCCCACATGCGATTGGGTTGCTACAGACTTTAATATACAGAACTTCAACCGTTGGGAGACAATTACGTTGCCGTTTAATGTATATTTGTCAGAGGATTATCCGGACTACCATCCAGGTTCGTACACAAGCTTCAATATGCGTTTGGAGATAGATCCTGAGATAGCCCGTAATTTTGCATTCGATAATATTCGTATTTGTAGAAAAGGCGATTGATTGATGTGGTAATTGATCATTACGGATAATGGCCACTTTTGGGGATTCGCGAATTGTGTTCCGAAGTGAACCCTATTCAGTCGTATACTGATTATAGCCCCTCTCAGAGTGTGCCCTGGAGGGGCTTTTTAAAAACATCGCATGCTGGTGGGGATTATTTACAATAAATTGGATCTTGCAGGCGAGTATAATCTCACTTGATTTTACAAAAAACACAAAGAAATGAAAATTAAAAAATGTGCAGCACTTATGGCTGCAATGTTGATGGGCGCTTGGAGCTTGCAGTCTTGCGACAACGGGCCTACTAAAGAAGTGTGGCTGGATGAATTCGGTCAAGATTCCTGTTATGTTCAGGACTGGGGAATGCTTGAAGTCAACCGTTCCGTAGTACATACTCCGCTTACAGTGAATGGAGTTGTTTATGAACGTGGACTTGGTGCCCATTCCATCAGCCGCCTGCTGTACGATTTGGATGGAAAGGCCGTTTCGATCTCCGGTTTGGCAGGAGCTGATGACAAGAACTTGTTTGCAGGCAAACTTCAGTTCAAGATTCTCGGTGACAAGAAGGAACTCTGGAAGAGTGGAGTGATGCAGAAAGGAGACCCAGTAAAAGAGTTTAATGTAAACCTGAAAGGGGTGGACAAAGTGCTGCTATTGGTAGAAGAATGTGGTGACGGCATTATGTACGACCATGCCGACTGGCTCAATGTGAAGATAACGACTCGTGGCGATGTGAAACCTGTTCCTGCGTGGGCAAAACCGGTGGCAAAGGAGAAGTATATCCTTACGCCTCCTGCTCCCGAAAGTCCGGTCATCAACAATCCGCTGGTCTATGGCGCACGTCCGGGTAATCCGTTCCTATGGTCTGTGATGGCTACCGGCAACCGCCCCATGAAGTTTGAGGCCGAAGGGCTTCCGGCTGGTGTGAAATTGGATGCTGTTACCGGTCGCATTACGGGTAAAGCCACAGTAGAGGGAGAGTATAAGGTAACGCTCAAAGCCACCAATGACAAAGGTACGGCCCAGAAAGAGGTAACTGTTAAAATAGGAGATGCCATAGCCTTGACTCCTTCTATGGGATGGAACAGTTGGAACTGTTGGGGGCTTTCTGTGAACGACGAGAAAGTGCGTGACGCAGCCCGCATGATGAACGAAAAACTGCATGCCTACGGATGGGAATACGTGAATATAGATGATGGTTGGGAAGCTGCGTCGCGTACCAAGCAGGGCGAGATACTTTCAAACGATAAATTCCCCGATTTCAAGGCATTGACAGACTATATTCATGGATTGGGCTTGAAGTTCGGTATTTATTCCTCACCGGGACATATCACTTGTGGCGGACATGTGGGCAGCTACCAGCACGAAGAAATTGATGCCAAGACATGGGAACGCTGGGGAGTGGATTATTTGAAATATGATTATTGCGGATATTTGGAGATAGAAAAAGATTCGGAGGAGAAGACTATTCAGGAACCCTATATCGTGATGCGCAAGGCATTGGATAAGGTGAACCGTGACATTGTTTACTGTGTGGGTTATGGCGCTCCCAATGTGTGGAACTGGGCACCGGAAGCAGGAGGAAACCAATGGCGCACTACTCGCGACATCACGGACGAATGGAATGTTGTGACAGCTATAGGTACTTTCCAGGATGTTTGTGCGGATGCTACGGCTCCGGGCAGAAACAATGACCCCGACATGCTGGTTGTTGGCAAGCTTGGTCAAGGCTGGGGAAGCAAAGTGCACGATTCATATCTTACGGCAGACGAACAGTACTCTCATATTTCTTTGTGGTGCCTTCTTTCTTCTCCTTTACTCATAGGTTGCGACATGGCAAATATGGACGATTTTACGCTGAATCTGCTGACCAACAACGAAGTGATAGCAGTCAGCCAAGACCCCATGGTGGCTCCCGCCAAGAAGATGATGGTAGAGAACGGCCAAGTATGGAGTAAAAAACTGTACGACGGTTCTTATGCGGTGGGCTTCTTCCATGTAGACCCTTATTTCATTCTTTGGGATCAGGAGGATGCTGAAGCTATGCAGATGAGAGAGTATGCTTTTGATTTTGATTTGAAACAGCTTGGCATTGAAGGAAAAGCAATGGTTCGTGACTTGTGGCGACAGAAAGACTTGGGAGAGGTGAACGGCATCTTCCGGACGGAAGTTCCCTATCACGGTGTCACCTTCGTGAAGATTACTCCTGCAAAATAGCAAACTATAAAATAGAGAGACGAATGAAAAAGTTAATTTTATCTTTGGTTTTTTTATCGGCTTTCACACTTCGGGGCTCTGCACAGTTGCAGGGCCTGGAAGTAGTGAAGGTACCGGAAGCACAGCAGCCTTATTCGGGCGAATATATTTATATCCCCGATGTGGAAGGATATAAAACTCTGAAGTGTGATTTTCATACCCACACCATCTTCTCCGATGGAGATATAAAACCTGAAAATCGGGTGTGGGAAGCTGCTATTCGCGGGCTGGATGTGATAGCCATTACCGACCATATAGAATATCGCCCCAATAAAGACTATATCAAGGCCGACCATAACGAATCTTACAAAAGGGCAAAGACTGTAGAGAAAGCTTCCAATCTGATAGTAATTCAGGGAGCCGAGATAACCCGTTCCAAGCCGATAGGGCACATCAATGCTCTCTTCTTGACGGATGCCAATGCGCTGGACGTGGAAGATCCTCTGAGAGCTGTTGACAACGCTTTGGAGCAAGGGGCCTTCATTATGTGGAATCATCCGGGGTGGCCTAACGACACAAGCACTTTATATAATGTCCATAAAGATTTGATTAAGCAAAAAAAAATACATGGAATAGAGGTGGTGAACGGCTTTGAGTACTATCCGAAAGCTTTTAATTACTGTAAGGAATACGGCCTGACATATATGGGAAATACCGATATACATGGCGTTTATAAGCAAACGTATCGTACGGACAAACAAAGTGGACCGATGACGATTGTATTTGCCAAAGAACGTTCTCAGGAAGGAGTGAAAGAAGCTCTCCTTGCCGGGCGTTCGGTAGTGAAGTTCGGGGATATACTGATAGGCTCTGAGAAGAACCTGCTATCTCTGGTCAAGGCGTGCCTCTCTTATGAAGTGAAGGAGGTGAAAGGCAATCAGGCTCTGGTGAAAGTGACGAACAAGTCGACACTGAACTTTGAAATTCTACTGGACAACAAGGCAGGTACTATCCTTGGCAATGCTACAGTAGAGATTAAGGTAAGGCTGGATGATAAAGTAAAGTTTACTACTACACACATCACGGATGATAGCCGGTTGGTGATTGATATAGCATCATTGCGATAGTGGTTTTATAAGACCGATAATCTGATATTTAAGGAACCATTGATTTTGTGTTTTATAATAACTGAAGTTTCTCAAATTTTTCAGATTGTTGATGAACTGTTGTATCTTAATGCTCTCTCTCGGAGGAAGAGCGTTGAGATTGTTTTGAAAGCGCAAAGGTAACTTGCGAAACTTGAAATATTTAATTATTCCTTGAAAAACAATTGTATTATGAAAAAAAGATTTTTATGTTTATTATTTGTAGTTTGCACTGTCATTTCTGCCCGTGCAAACAGTACCGATTCTTTGGCTTTGACTCCTCCTATGGGGTGGAATAGTTGGAATTGCTTCAGTTGTAACATTAATGAAAAACAGATTCGTGAGATTGCAGACTTGATGGTGTCTACCGGCATGAAGGATGCAGGATATGAGTATCTCAATATAGATGATTGTTGGCAGGTAGGCCGGGATAATGAAGGAAACATTCTGGTTGATGAAAAGAATTTTCCTTCCGGCATCAAGGCTTTGGCAGATTACATACACTCCAAAGGACTTAAATTCGGTATTTATTCATGTGCGGGAACGCTGACTTGTGCCGGACGACCGGGAAGCCGTGGCTATCAGTTTCAGGATGCACGCACTTATGCGGAATGGGGAGTGGATTATTTGAAGTATGACTGGTGTTTTGATGAAGGCCAGAATCCTCAAGCTGCCTACAAAACAATGAGTGATGCCCTGAAGGCTTCCGGGCGTCCTATCGTATTCTCTATTTGCGAGTGGGGAAACAGCCAGCCTTGGACATGGGCAAAAGGCATCGGACATCTTTGGAGGACTACCGGTGACATTATCAATGCTTTTAAAGGTATTAATTATTGGGGAGGATGCGGTGTCGTAGAAATCATTGACAAGAATGCCGACTTGCACAAATACGCCGGACCGGGACATTGGAACGACCCGGACATGCTTCAGGTGGGTAATGGTGTGCTGACGATGGAAGAGAATCGCTCTCATTTCACGATGTGGTGTATGCTTGCTGCCCCTTTGCTCGCGGGTAATGATATTCGTAAAATGGACAAGGAGACACTTGGAATTTTGACAAATAAAGAAGTGATTGCAGTGAATCAGGACAAGCTTGGCAAACAAGGTGGACGATACATGAAAGTGGGTGAGCATGAAATTTGGGTGAAGCAGTTGTCCAATGGTGAAGCCGCAGTATGTTTCTTTAACCGCGATGAACAACCCTGGAATGTGGAAACCGTTTTGCAGAAAGAAAACCTCTCTTTTGCAGATGTCCGCTTCTGGGAGAAAGAATACAAAGTACGCGACTTATGGAAACATAAGGACATCGGAAGTACCAAGGATAAGATGCAGTTTGATATTCCTGCACACGGTGTCGTGTTGCTGAAGTTGACTCCTAAACAGTAATGATAGATTTAGAAACCATTAATAAAAAAATATGAAGAACATGCATTATGCATCTGTGAAGTGGATTTGCTTTCTGCTTTTCGTGGTAGTAGGAAAGGTGGCGATGGCCGAAGGTATCACTTCGCCTGATGGAAATCTCCGTCTTAAGTTTACCGTAAATGCTTTGGGAGAGCCGGTCTATCAGTTGTTTTACAAAGAGAAAGCCGTGGTTAATCCATCGAAACTGGGCTTGGAATTGGTGGGTGACCCGGGCTTGATGAATGGTTTTACACTTGTGGAAGCCGGGGCTTCAACTTTCGATGAAACATGGAAACCTGTGTGGGGAGAAGTGTCGCAGATACGGAATCTGACTATCTCCCAACAATAGACGAGGTAAGCGTTTCTGTTGGTTGGGTGTAAGAGCTTGAT
>OJMM01001522.1_pt1 | contig 13471 bp, 6 predicted proteins | sample 1597231 | NCBI WGS metagenome assembly OJMM01 (sample SAMEA2452128, study PRJEB22498) | human gut metagenome | reverse complement strand
ATAGATGAACTGCGGGAGTTCACCCAAAACGGAGGGGAGCTACGGATCATCACCACTTCCTATATGGGAGCCACCGATGTGAAAGCCATTGAGGAGCTTCGAAAGCTGCCCAATACGCACATCAAGGTCAGCTACAACACCAAGACGACCCGGCTCCATGCCAAGGCATATATCTTTTACCGCGAAACCGGCTTCACGACGGCTTATGTGGGCTCGTCCAACCTGTCCAATGCGGCTCTGACCAGCGGCCTTGAATGGAACACAAAAGTAACGCGGCGCGACCTGCCCGAAACCATTGACAAAATCGCCGCTACCTTTGAGTATTACTGGAATGACCGCGAATTTGAATACTACGCGGAGGATCAGCGAGAGCGCTTGGCGCGGGCGTTGAAAGCGGAAAAATATTTCGACACCAACAATGCTGACGTCTACACCATGGACATCAACCCCTATTCCTACCAGCAGGAAATTTTGGACAAGCTGGAGGCAGAGCGCACTGTCCGTGGCTATACGCGCAATCTGGTGGTGGCGGCCACCGGTACCGGCAAGACGGTCATCTCTGCGCTGGATTACAAGCGCTTCCGCAAGCAGAATCCGGATCGACCCTGCCGCCTGCTCTTTGTGGCGCACCGGGAGGAAATCCTCAAGCAGAGCTTGTACACCTTCCGCGCTGTGCTCAAGGACGCAAACTTTGGTGAGCTATTTGTGGGCAACTATAAGCCAGAGAGCATCGACAACCTGTTTCTGTCCATCCAGACCTTCAACTCACAGAGCTTCACGGAAAAGACGAGTCCCGATTTTTACGATTACATCATCGTGGACGAATTCCACCATGCCGCTGCACCGACTTACCAGAAGCTCTTGTCCTACTACCAGCCGCGCATTCTGCTGGGCTTGACCGCTACTCCGGAGCGTATGGACGGCAAGAGTATCCTGCCATACTTCCATAACCGCATTGCAGCGGAGATCCGTCTGCCGGAAGCCATTGATCGAAAGCTCCTGTGCCCGTTCCAATATTTTGGCGTTACCGATACGGTGGATCTGGATGCGCTCAAATGGTCTGCCGGTGGCTACCAAAAGAGCGAGCTGGAGCACATCTACACGTTCAGCGGGGCTGTTGCCGACCGCCGCGCCGACCATGTGGTGACGGCACTGCTGAAATATGTGACGGACATTGACGAGGTGAAGGGCCTCGGCTTCTGCGTGACGGTCGATCACGCGGAGTTTATGTGCCGCTATTTTAACGACCACAACATCCCGTCCATGTGCCTCACCGGGCAATCTTCGGACGAGGAAAGAGCGGCGGCCAAACAGCGTTTGGTATCTGGCAATGTCCGTTTCATTTTCGTCGTAGATATCTATAACGAAGGCGTGGATATTCCGGAAGTCAATACCGTTCTGTTCTTACGGCCTACTGAGTCGCTGACGATCTTCTTGCAGCAGCTCGGACGTGGCCTGCGTCTATCTGAGGACAAGGAATGCCTGACCGTGCTGGACTTCATTGGTCAGGCAAATAGAAAATACAATTTTGAAGATAAGTTTGCGGCGCTGCTGTCAAATGCCACTCGCAGCGTGAGCCGTGAGATCAAGGACGGCTTTGTGTCCGTCCCCAAGGGCTGCTATATCCAGCTGGAGAAGAAGGCGGCCAAATACATTTTGGAGAATATCCGCGCCTCCTATGGCAATACGGCTGGGTTGGTGGCTCGCGCAGCCTCCTTCACGGAGGACAGTGGGTTGGAGCTGACGCTCAAAAACTTCTTGGATTACTACCATCTCGATCCGCGGGCGATCTACAAGTTTTCCTCCTTCTCTCGCATTTATGCCAGAGCGGATGCCATCGAGGACTTTTCAGAACCACTGGAGGACATCCTGACCAAAGCGTTTGCAAAGCTTGCTGTGATCGACTCCCGCCGCTGGATTTTGTTCCTGTTGGACGTCCTTCCGCGTTTGGACAACCTTGATTTTACAGCGCTTCCGGATGCAGAAAAGCGGATGATGCAGATGTTTTATATCACCGTCTGGGGTAAGGTGGTGGAGGACTGGGACGACGAAGAGGTGCTTAGTAACCTCTATGCCCTGTCTGACAGCACGGTTCTGCTCGGCGAGCTCTTGGAGCTGCTGCGTTATCGCTTCGAGCAGATTGACTTTATCGACGAGCCGGTGGAACTGGGCTTCGACTGCCCATTGGATCTGCACTGCACCTATACCCGCGACCAGATCTTGGTAGCGCTGGACTTTATGAAGCCGTCCACCGTTCGTGAGGGCGTGAAGTGGCTGCCGGAGAAAAACATCGACGTGTTCTTTGTGACGCTGAACAAGGCGGACAAGGACTATTCGCCAACCACCATGTACAACGATTATTCCATCAATGAGAGCTTGCTCCATTGGCAGAGCCAGAGCACCACAGCGGAGAATTCACCCACCGGTCAGCGCTACATCCACCACAAGGAACGAGGCAGCAAGGTGCTGCTGTTTGTCCGTGAGTTTAAGTCGGACCGTATGACCGGCGGTGCGGAAGCGTACACCTATCTGGGTACGGCGAACTACGTGAAGCATGAGGGTAGCAGACCGATGAATATCACCTGGCAGCTGGACCGCCCGATCCCAGCGAAGTTCTTGAAGAAGACAAATAAGTTGGTTGTGGGGTAAAGGAGTTTGTTATGAAGTTTATTCACTTATCAGACCTCCATTTAGGGAAAAGAGTAAATGAGTATTCGATGCTTGAAGATCAAGAATACATACTCAAAAAAATCATCAATATCGTTGATGCTGAAAAGCCGGATGGTGTGATTATTGCAGGAGATGTCTACGACAAATCTGTTCCCGCGGCGGAGGCAGTTCAGTTGTTTGACAACTTTCTCGTTCAGTTGGCCAAACGAAAGCTCGAGGTATTCGTTATTAGCGGAAACCACGATTCACCGGAAAGGATTGCTTTTGGTTCTCGCATTATGGATGCCAGCGGTATTCATATGTCACCGGTTTATAATGGAAAGATTGTACCTTTCTCTATGCAGGACGAATACGGTACGGTGGATGTTTATATGCTGCCGTTTATTAAACCAGCTCATGTCCGCAGGTTTTGTGACGATGAAATTACTACTTACACAGATGCTATAAATAGCGTCATTTCAAAGCTGAGTATCAATCATGGCAGTAGAAATATTCTGGTGACACATCAGTTCGTTACGGGTTCGTTGCGCTCTGAATCTGAGGAAATCTCGGTTGGTGGATCTGATAATGTGGACGCTTACGTTTTTGATCCCTTTGATTATGTCGCACTTGGACATATTCACTCGCCGCAAAATTGTGGCGCGGAGCATATTCGTTACTGCGGAACACCGTTGAAATATTCCTTTTCGGAAGCAAAAGACCGCAAGTCGGTAACAGTGATCGAACTCGCTGAGAAAGGAAAAGTGTCATATAAAACAATCGACCTTGTCCCGCAGCATGATCTTGTCGAGTTGAAAGGAACCTACGATGAGTTGACCTTTAGATCCTTCTATGAGGGTACAACATGGCCGGAAGATTATACGCACATCACGCTGACGGACGAAGAAGACATTCCGGATGCGATCGGAAAACTGCGCACGGTATATCATCGGCTGATGAAGCTTGATTACGATAATAGACGCACACGCTCAAGCGTGGAGATCAGTGGTGCAACAGACGTTGAAACTAAATCGCCATTAGAGCTCTTTTCTGATTTTTATGAACTGCAAAATAATCAACCGATGAATCCTGAGCAATTTGAGTACATGAAGTCGTTGATAGAAAAAACATGGGAGGGTGAACAATGAGACCTATCAAACTTACAGTATCTGCGTTTGGCCCCTATGCAGGAAAAACAGTTCTTGATTTGGACAAGCTCGGAGAGAATGGACTCTATTTAATTACGGGCGATACCGGAGCCGGAAAAACAACTATTTTTGATGCGATCACTTATGCATTGTATGGAGAAGCCAGCGGAGACAACCGCGAGCCATCCATGTTCCGCTCAAAATATGCCGAGGCAACTACTCCGACAGAGGTTGAACTTGTCTTCTCCTACGCCGGAAAAACATACACCGTAAAACGAAATCCAGAGTATGAACGTCCCAAATCCCGCGGCGAAGGATTTACGACGCAAAAAGCGGAAGTGCAGCTAAAATATCCGGATGGGCGCGTTGTCACAAAGCAGCGCGACGTGGATAATGCAATACGAGACATTATGGGCATTAACCGTAGCCAGTTTTTGCAGATCGCCATGATTGCACAGGGGGATTTTCTCAAATTGCTGTTTGCCCCCACAGAGGAGCGAAAGAAAATATTCCGTCAAATATTCAAAACGCAGTTGTATCAGGACTTGCAGGAACGTTTGAAGAAGGAGTCCGGTCAACTAAATGACAAATGCGATGCCGCTCGTAACAGTATCAAGCAATATATTGATGGAATTGCCTGTGATGAAAATGATGTCCTGAGTATTGAGGTTGAAAAAGCAAAGAACGGGCTTCTTCCTGCAAAGGATGTTATGGATCTGATTGATCGTCTCCTGACACAAGACAATGACAAAAAAACGGCTATTCAAAAGTCAATCTGGGATGCAGACAAAGCCCTCGAAATCGTCAATGCAAATTTGGGTAAGATTGAAGCAAAAGAACAAACTCAAAAAGCATTAGACCAAGCACAGAAGAATTTAATCGGCGAAAATGAGACCAATCTTGCACTGAAGGCTGCTTTTGATATTGAAAAGGGGAAAGTGTCGGAAAGAGAACAGCTTGCTGAAGAAAAGGCCAAGCTTGAGGCAGAGTTTCCCCGTTATGAAGTGTTAGCAGCCCTGGAAAAACAAATCAAAAATGACGAGGATACTATTTCCAAAAACGAGAGGCAACTGAAAAAAGACCGGGAGCAATATGCCATTGATGAAGCGGAGTTTAAAATCCTGAAAAAAGAGTTTGAATCCCTTGCAGATGCAGGAGAAGGCAAGGAAAAACTCTCTCGCCAAAAAGAAAAGGTTCAAGAAAAACTGACTAAGCAACAAAACCTTTCAGCATTATTTAAGGCCTTTCACAAACTTGGTGACAATTTGGATACTCTCCAAAGCGATTACAAAAAAGCCTCGGAGTCATCCGAGGAAGCAATTGCCGATTATGAAGCGAAAAACCGCGCATTTTTGGATGAGCAGGCTGGAATCATCGCTGAAACTTTGGAAAACGGTAAGCCCTGCCCTGTCTGCGGATCTTTGGAACACCCTTGCATAGCGCATAAATCGGCCAAGGCCCCCACGGAAGCACAATTAAAAAGAGCGAAAGAGAATGCTGATAAGGCACGAAAAGCAGCCGAAGACTTAAGCGGGAAATGCAAGGAAGCCAAAGGCATACTCGATGCAAAAAAAGCCGAAACGGAAAAGCTGGCTAAGGAATTATGGCAGGGCGTCGCATTCGAGGACGCGGAAAACAAGCTTCCTGAGGAGCAGAAAGTCGTTTCTGCAGAAATCGCTGCGCTTGACACAGCGCTTTTCGAAGAGGAAAAGAAAGTATCTCGCCGATCTGTACTTGCAGAATCGTTGCCAGAAACAGAGATGTCCCTGACGGAAAGAGATAAGGATATTACAGCTCGAAGCACTGCTTTAGAAGCTGATAGAGCATCGTTGAGTGAAAAGAAGAATCAGCGTAATGCGGCTAAGGAATCCTTGCGCTTTGATAACATAGCAGAGGCGCAGAGGAAATCGGAAGCTTTGGGAAAAACCGTCAGCGAAATGAAGGAAGCATATGACAATGCGCAGACTGCGCTGTCCGACTCGGATAAAAAAATTGCCGGCTATAATGCTTCAATTACAGAACTATCCAAGCAACTCTCTTCCGATTGTGATCTTGACAAAGAAGCAGAAACAAAGAAGAAAACTGGAATATCCGAAAAGAGAGCTGCGGATGACGATGCTGCCAAAGCGCTTCATACTCGCATAGAGTCCAATACAAAGGTGCTTGCTAATATTCGAGCAAAGGTCGGAGATCTTGATACGCTTGAGAAACGCTATACATGGCTGAAGGCGCTGTCAAATACAGCAAACGGCAATATCTCCGGCAAAGAAAAAGTGATGCTGGAAACCTATATTCAGATGACGTATTTTGACCGCATCATAGCACGTGCCAATACTCGCTTTATGATTATGTCCGGAGGACAGTATGAGCTGAAACGTCGAAAAGAAGCCGAGAATAACCGTAGCCAAAGCGGACTCGATCTTGACGTTATCGACCATTATAACGGCACCGAAAGAAGCGTCAAGACGCTTTCCGGCGGCGAGTCCTTCAAAGCATCACTTTCTCTTGCGTTGGGCCTTTCTGATGAGATCCAAGCATCCGCTGGCGGCGTTAAGCTTGATACAATGTTTGTAGATGAAGGCTTTGGCTCGCTCGATGAGGAGTCTATTGACCAAGCCATGAAAGCACTCCTGAGTCTGGTGGACGGAAATCGTCTTGTTGGTATCATATCTCACGTAGCTGATCTGAAAAACCGCATAGACAAACAAATCGTAGTCACAAAGGAAAAGAGTGGCGGAAGTAAAGCTAATATTGTTACCTGAGGAGAAATAGAGATGAAAGAATATTCAAGAGGCTCCGAGTGGAGAAGATGGGATCTACATGTACATACTCCTGGTACAAATAAAAATGACCAGTACGAAGGAACAACCATAGAGGAATGCTGGGACGGTTTTTATAGAACTATATCAGATTACGTTGGAGACGGAAGCGATAAAGTCAAATCAATAGTTTCTATTGGAATTACGGACTATCTTTCAATAGAAAATTATAAAAAAGTCATCGCTGAAAAAAGGTTGCCAGACACAATTAAATTGGTGATTCCAAATGTTGAACTGCGAATGACTCCAATGTCACGAAACGAAGGAATTAATATACACTTCTTGTTTAATCCTGTAGTAGTTGATGAACTGGAAGATCGATTTTTCTCTAAGCTCTCCTTTGAGTATAAAGATCGTCCGTATTCCGCGACAAAGGCGCAATTAGTCTCGCTTGGGAAAGCATTAGATTCGTCTTTGACCGAAGATAAGGCGTATTTAAAAGGCGTTGGACAGTTTATCCCTTCTGTAGATTCGCTAAAAAAACTTTTTTCCAATGATCCAGAACTGCGTGAAAATACAATCATAATTGTTTCAAACAGCAGTAATGACGGAGTAACCGGGGCAGCAAACAATTTTTCATATATTGAAGCGAATTCATCCGACTTTGACGCCACAAGACAATCAATATACCAATTTGTAGATGCCATTTTTTCTGGAAATCCTAGTGATATATCATATTTCCTTGGCGAAAAGAGTGACTCGCCTGATGAAGTTATTAGAAAATGCGGTTCTCTGAAGCCATGTTTTCATGGATGTGACGCACACACAAATACCAAGTTATTTGAGCCGGATAATCAACGTTATTGCTGGATAAAATCAGATCCCTCATTTAATGGCCTCAAACAGGTACTTTACGAACCGAAAGACAGAGTGAGAATTTCGCCTCTTATGCCGGAAGAAAAGTCCGATTATCACGTGATTGATCGCATCGTAATTGATGATCCGGACTTTTCCCCTGAGCCGATACAATTTAACGATAAGTTGTCTTGTATCATTGGTGGAAAATCGACGGGAAAGTCAATATTGCTTCATAACCTTGCTTTAACCATAGATAAAAATCAAGTTGAGGAAAAAACGGAGAAATCAAAAACAAAAACTCGTGTGTTAACGAAGGTTAAGGTGTTTTGGAAAGATGGTGAGGTGAACGAAACAGGTGTACAAAATGACTCTCATAAAATTGTATATATTCCTCAAACATACTTAAATCAACTGTCCGATGAAAATGAAGAAAAAACCGAAATAGACAGCATCATCGAAGAAATCATACTGCAAAACGATAATGCTCGAATAAGTCATGAGCAGATGCTGAAAGAAATTCGGGAGTATAAGCCTTCTCTGGATAAGAGAATATATGATGCTGTCCAAATTAATGAGGAGATTCAGAGTATTAAAAAAGAGATGGCAGAAATAGGATCTCGCGCAGGAATTGAAAAACAGCTTGACGGCCTAAAAAAACAAAAAGAAATCGAATCCAAAGAGCTTTCAATATCAGAGGAGGATATTTCAAAATATGACACTGCCGTATCCGAATTAACTAAACTTAATGTGCAACTTCAGACAATTGAAAATGACATTTCCATTGTTGACTCAATTGTCTCCGTGGTTACTCCCGTTGAGACGGATAAAGCCATGAGCGATGATGTTCGAAAAGATATTTCGGATGCAGTATCAATGATTAAAGAAAAAGCGGACGAGTTATGGAAGGAATATAAGCTTAAAATAATCCAAAAGTACCAGACTAAGCGGGAAAAAACTGTTACGGACATGAGAAATAGTGAGATCGTGGTCGATGAGTTGAAAGAACAAGTTGAGAGTAATGAGGCTATCACTGAATTGTCTAAGCGGATTCAGGACGAGGAGCAGAGGTTACTAATATTTCGAGACTACGATAAGAAAATTGATGAAAAGAGCGAAGAACTCAACAAGATTATATCAGATTTGGTTCAGACTTTTAAAAGATATGATGATATTCAAGAACGGTATGCAGCAAGTGTCAATGGCGAAGGAAGCAGTTTAAATGAAGGTAGTGAATTAACCTTTTCGGTTCTTATTCCATTCCGAACTGAAGCTTTTTGCCAAAGAATAAAGCAACTATTTGATAATAGGGTATTGAAGTCGAAAAAAGACATTATTAATGTTGAAGACTTCAATATAGATCAATTTGACGAAACTGCTCTAGAAAAACTGATTAAGGCGTGCTTAAATCAAACAATTCCTTTTTCAAAGAGCTTTACACCGGAAAGTGCGCTCAGAAGCATATTGGATAATTGGTATAATGTTACTTACAACGTCAAAATGGGGGACGACTTAATTGATGAGATGTCTCCCGGAAAGAAAGCCTTAGTTTTACTTAAACTACTGATTAGTTTGGCTGAAAGCAAATCTCCAATTCTGATTGACCAACCCGAAGACGACTTAGACAACAAATCAATCAGCGACGATTTAATTACCTTTATCAAAAAGAAAAAAATAGAACGACAGATTATCGTTGTCACACATAATGCAAACGTTGTTGTTTCTGGAGATGCAGAGCAGGTGATTGTTGCAAATCAGCGGGGAAATACTACGCCAAACAATAAATTTCGTTTTGAATATCGGACGGGGTCAATAGAGGATGATTTGCCAGTTTACGATGATTCCGGAACGATTATCGATGGCATATTAAATGCTCAGGGAATACAACAGCATATCTGCGATATATTGGAAGGTGGCGAAAAAGCGTTCGCAAAGCGAAAAAATAAGTATAACATAAAAGGGTAATAAACGTTTTGCATAAGGAAATTTCTTTATGGGCAAATAACATATGATGCACATTCCCCTATTAAGATAATTAGATATCTTTGCTTACCGCCGTCCTGATTTTTAGTCAGGGCGGCGGTTTTATACGGGCGCAAAATTGGTAAACTTGTCATACGACAAGTTATATACCGAAATCAACTTGACGTATGACAAGCGAAAGGATATAATGATTTTGAGGTGAGGTATACATGCAGCTGATGAAAGAAAAGCAGGACCTGACGTATTTGTCGTGGTCAGTCTATCGCAATTCTTCCGGAACCGCCGGTTCTTTTCTGAAAGCATACTCCGAACTCGGCGGAAAGAAGACCTATTACAAGCTCTCAAACTTCGATAAGGCACGTGGGGTCATTGGGTATGAGTGCGTGAACGAGCTGATCGTTGACCGGCTGCTGACCATACTGGGGATTCCTCATCTGTCCTATCAGCTGATCCATGCGGATGTTTCAGTGGATGGCAGAACCCATGAGGTTTATCTCTGCGCTTCGGAGGATTTCAAGGCAAAGAGCGAGTCCAAGACCGCTTTGGATGCCTACAAAGAGTTGGAAGCGCTGCCGGATGAGTCCGCTTTGGATTTCTGCATCCGTATGGGATGGGAAGACTATGTTTATCAGATGCTGATCGTAGACTATCTGATCCTGAACCGGGATCGCCACGGTGCCAATATTGAGGTGCTGCGCAACAGCCGAAAGAAGACGATTCGTCTGGCTCCCCTGTTTGACCACGGCCTCTCTCTGCTTTGCAGCTGCCCGGATGATGCTGCGGCGGCTGCGTTCGATGTGATGGCCGACAAGCCCTGCAACAACTTTATCGGCTCAAAGTCCACATGGGATAACCTGCGTATCATTCCGAAGGATAAAATGCCAAAGCTGACGCCGCTGCACGAGAGCGACAGGCAGATCCTCATGGAAGGGCTGGACGGCGTGCTCTCGCAGACGCTTCAGGACAAGATATGGGAAATGATTTGGAAAAGGTGGTGCGCGTATGAAGATTTTTGCCATTCGAGATGAATCAGCGCAGGAGCAGAAGGATCTGGCGTACCTCCTGTACTACGAGCAGGAAAAGCGGTTCTACATTGAGCTTCCGGAGAACGCGGACGCATGGGAGACACCACTGCTACTGGACTCCTTTGTGAAGCGCAGAGAAACCACAGTCAATTCTTATTGGAGCAAAATCTGGGTGGAGCAGCGGATTGTTCCGCCCGACCGCCAGAATATAGGCGAGATTTTGCGCGACAATCATCTGAAGGAATACGATGAGTACGAGCTATTGATGCTGGCAATGGGGCGATGCGCGCAGGACGATTACTACCTCGTTCCCATTGATGAGAAGGAGCTTCCGGAAGAAATTACGAAGCGCTTCTCCAAGAGAATTGAAGATGTGCTGCCGCTGGAGGATCATTGTCTGCTGGTGTTTTTCCGGGATGGCGCGGTGAAGAAGTGCGATTTGCAGAAGCACTTTGAAAAGACGAAGGCGTTTCAGATCCTTCTCAAGAAGCCGGACTATTTTCAGCATGTGCAGATGCAGACGGGAGGATACGGCGTTGCTTGGGATGTGAACATGACTGTTTCGGATACGATGCTCTACCGGATCGGCAAAAGTGTTCCTCTGACGGCGGCTGATTTCCGGAACTTTGCCGCCCACAGAGTCATCAACGCAGCGGAAGCAGCGGAGATCTTGGGCTGCTCCCGGCAGAATATCATCGACCTGACAAAACGCGGAAAGCTCCACCCGATCAAAACATCGGAAAAGAGTACGCTGTATCTTAAAAGTGAGATCCTGAAACGGAATTGGCAGTGATCATGCGTTATACCCCTTTATACCCCTTTTGAAAAGGGTATAAAGGGGTATAAAAGATTTTGGGCTATCGTGGGCAGGTTTTCGCATCAATTTAACGCTTGATACACCCAATGCCCGTTCGCGCGAGCTTTATATAGCTTTCCCTCTTCCACCAGTCCAGCCAAAATTCTATTCGCCGTTGCTGCCGACACCCCGCACAGCTCCCGCACATCGGCATTCATGATATACTCATGCGTCTGCAAGAACTGCTCAATCTTCTGCCAGCGCAGAGTTTTCTTGTCCATCTTTCCGGCGCTCATTGCATCACTCGTATGGATGGCGTCAATGAGCGATGCTTTGATGACAGAGAGCATAAATTCGATGAACGCGGTGGACTCGCCTGCATCGTTGCTGGCATTGATGGCATCGTAGTATTCCTGCTGATGGTCGTGGATGATGGACTCGACTGGCAGCCATGCAAACACGGGATCCCACTTGGAGAGCAGCAACGTGTGCCAGAGCCGTCCAATGCGGCCATTGCCATCAGCAAAGGGATGGATCAGCTCCAGTTCATAATGAAACACGCAGCTTCGGATCAGCATGTGCAGGTCGCTGTGCTTTGCCCAATCCAACAGCCCCATGACTAAATCAGGCACATACTGCGGCAGCGTGCCAAAATGCAGAACATGTCCCTCTTGATCTACAACGCCAACAGGCCGTGTGCGGAATATGCCGGATTCTTCTACAAGTCCGCGGGTCATAATACCGTGCGCTGTCAGCAAATCATCCACGGAATACGGATCAAGCTCGTCCAGCCGCTCGTAAATCTCATAGGCGTTCTTGACCTCGGCAATGTCCTTGGGCGGGGCAAGAACATGTTTGCCATTCAGAACGGCGGTGACCTGTTCTAGACTCAGCGTGTTCTGCTCAATGGCGAGTGAACCATGGATGGTGCGGATCCGATTGGTGCGGCGCAGATTTGGATTGCTTGAAAGATGATCGTGCGCGGAAAGTCTGCCGGTCAGTTCGGAGATTTCTGCAACGCCAGCGATCATTTTGTTTGTGATTTGAAACGGAGGCTGTTTCTTTTTCATACGCACCTCGCAGTGTTGGTTGTTATCCATAGTATAGCACCCATCACTCATTTCATCAATCATTTTCTCGACGCACATGAGCGATGCCCTCCGAACTGGCACAATCAGCGCACGAAAACCTCTGCCTATCCGCAGAAATTTTCAGATTCTTCCCTTGGGTACCTTTTCAAATGGATTCCAATCCGTTATAATATATCTACCAACCTAACGAATAACGCGAGGTGCCGCCATGAAAACGAAAGATACGCCGAAGCAATACGTCATCTACTCCCGCAAGTCCAAATTCACCGGCAAGGGCGAGAGCATCGAGAATCAGATTGAGCTTTGCCGTCAGTATATCGCCATGCACTTTGGCGAGGAAGCGGCGGAAAATGTGTTGGTCTACGAGGACGAGGGCTTTTCCGGCGGCAATCTGGAGCGCCCGCAGTTCAAGAAAATGATGAAGGACTCGCAGAAAATCGCCTTTGCCGCCATCGTGGTCTACCGCCTCGACCGCATCAGCCGCAACATCGGCGACTTCGCCAAGCTCATCGAGGACTTGGGCGACCGGCACATTGACTTCATCTCCATCCGCGAGCAGTTCGACACCAGCTCCCCCATGGGGCGTGCCATGATGTACATTGCGTCGGTCTTTTCCCAGCTGGAGCGGGAGACCATTGCCGAGCGCATCCGGGACAATATGCACGAGCTGTCCAAGACCGGGCGCTGGCTGGGCGGCACAACGCCCACGGGCTACGCCTCGGAGAGCCTGTCCAGCGTGACGGTGGACGGCAAGGTGAAAAAAGCCTGCAAGCTCAAACCCATCCCGGAGGAAATCCAACTGGTCAAGACGATTTTCGAGGTGTTCATGGAGACCGGCTCTCTCAGCAAGACCGACCAGTATCTGTTGGAGCACCGCTGCGTCACGAAGCGCGGCAAGCAGTTCACGCGGTTTGCCATTCGGGGCATTCTGACCAATCCGGTCTACATGATCGCCGACGAGACGGCGTATCAGTATCTGAAAGAAAACAATGTTGACCTGTTTGCCGAGCGCTCGGAGTTCGACGGCGAGCACGGCATCATGGCGTACAACCGCACGCTCCAGCGCCCCGGCAAGGCAAACCAGATCCGCCCCATGGAGGAATGGATCGTGTCGGTGGGCAAGCATCCCGGCATCATCGCAGGCGGCGATTGGGTGCGGGTACAG
>OJMM01001520.1_pt1 | contig 13489 bp, 8 predicted proteins | sample 1597231 | NCBI WGS metagenome assembly OJMM01 (sample SAMEA2452128, study PRJEB22498) | human gut metagenome | reverse complement strand
CCAATAATGTAATCGACAAGGAAGTAAGTTACTATTTGACGAAACAGAATCCTTACGGATTGCCATTGGACTCCCGCAAAGAGTATACAAAGTCTGACTGGATTATGTGGACTGCAACTATGTCTCCGGATCAGGCTACTTTTGAAAAGTTTATAAATCCTCTCTATAAATATATCAATGAAACGACTTCACGAGTACCTATCAGTGATTGGCATGATACGAAAACAGGCAAAATGACTGGTTTTAAGGCTCGTTCTGTAATCGGAGGATATTGGATGAAAGTACTAGTGAATAAGAATTCAAATAATCTGTAAAAATGCATACAAATATTTTTACCAATAAAATCCAATGTATTATGAAAATGAAAAGTAAGACCAAAAGTTGCTGTCAGTACACTCAATGGGTAGTACTGGCTTTACTTACACTTATCTTTGCAAGTTGCAAAGATAATGATGACGCAACAGGAGATTTTGATCCGAATAAGCCTGTTGTCATTTCTGAATTCAGTCCAAAAGAAGGAGGACTTGGAACCCGAATGCTCTTGTATGGAGAAAACTTCGGAAGTGATATTTCTAAAATAAAGGTAACTATCGGTGGACAAGACTCCAAAGTTGTAGGAGCAAAAGGAAAAAGCCTCTACTGTGTTGTGCCAGCTAAAGCTTATGATGGAGATATTAAATTAAGTATTCTCAACGATGAAGGTGAAGAAATTGCAAATACAGAAGCCAATGAGAAGTTTGTATATCAAAAGAAGATGCTTGTTACAACATTTCTAGGAACAATGTATGATGGAAACACCAAATATGATTTAAAAGATGGACCTTTTGATGATTGTGGTGGCTTTGGAGGTGCTGTTTGGTTGTCCTTTGATCCCAAAAATCACAATCATTTATATCTAGTGGGTGAACAGCACCCTACCCGTTTGATTGACTTTGAAAAAGAATATGTAAGTACCGTATATAGTGGATTAAGCAAAGTACGTACCATCTGCTGGACACATGAAGCTGACAGCATGATTATTACCAATGACCAAAATAATAATGATAGACCGAACAATTATATTCTTACACGTGAATCAGGATTCAAAGTTATAACAGAATTGACAAAAGGTCAAAACTGTAATGGTGCAGAAACTCATCCTATAAATGGAGAATTATATTTCAATTCATGGAATGCTGGTCAAGTGTTTCGATATGATTTTACAACTCAGGAAACTACCCCTTTGTTTACGATACAAGATAGTGGATGGGAGTTTCATATCCAATTCCACCCTAGCGGAAACTATGCATACATTGTAGTAGTTAATCAACATTACATCTTACGTTCTGATTATGACTGGAAGACAAAGCGCCTTACCACCCCATATATTGTTTGTGGTCAGCAGGGTGCCAAAGATTGGGTAGATGGAGTTGGTAAAAAAGCCCGCATGCATGCTCCCCGACAAGGTACATTCGTAAAGAATCCAGCATACAAAGGGAGCAGCGATGAATATGACTTTTATTTCTGTGATAGAGAAAACCACTGTATCCGTATCTTAACACCACAAGGTCGAGTAACGACATTTGCTGGTAGAGGCAGTAATGGAACTTCCGGATATAATGATGGTGATTTACGCCAAGAAGCACGCTTCAATCATCCTGAAGGAATCGTATACGATGAAGAAAGAGAATGTTTCTTTATAGGTGACCGTGAAAACCGCCGTATTCGCAAAATTGGCTACGAAGAATAATACATGATTAACACATACATTTATATGATGAAAAACTTTTTATTTATATGCATGTTGTTGCTTGGACTTTCTACCAGTGCTTTGGCACAAGAAAGCATTGTAGTAACAGGTGTCGTAACTGATACAAATAAAGAGCCCATGATTGGGGTTAATGTATCAATAAGTAATATACCCGGCTTAGGTGCCATTACTGATTTGAATGGAAAATACAGTATTAAAATGCCACCCTACCACAAATTGGTATTTACTTATATAGGCTTTGAAAAAGTAGAAGTATTAGTCAAAGAGCAACGAACTGTCAATGTCACAATGAAAGAAGCAAGTGCTAGAGAGATTGACGAGGTGGTAATCACGGGTACCGGTGCCCAAAAGAAGTTGACTGTAACAGGTGCTATTACTAATGTGGATGTAGATGTCTTAAAAGCAAATCCCTCAGGTTCTATGGCTAATGCCCTGGCAGGTAATGTACCGGGCATCTTAGCGATGCAAACTTCCGGAAAGCCGGGTAGTGTTTCTGAATTCTGGATCCGTGGTATTTCAACTTTCGGAGCCAGTAATTCCGCATTAGTTCTCGTTGACGGATTCGAACGTAGTCTGGATGAAATAAATGTAGAAGATGTCGAATCTTTTTCCGTATTAAAAGATGCATCAGCTACTGCTATTTACGGTTCCAAAGGTGCAAATGGAGTAGTATTAATCACAACCAAACACGGTAAAGCCGGGAAAATTAATATCAGTGCAAAAGCGGAAACGTTCTACAATATGCTCACCCAAGTTCCTGACTTTGTAGATGGATACACATATGCTTCCATGGCAAATGAAGCTAAAATCACACGTAATCTTGAGCCGCTATATAAAGCGGACGAATTGGAAATATTCCGTTTAGGACTAGATCCTGATTTATATCCCAATGTTAATTGGATAGATGAATTACTACGAAAAGGTTCATGGAGCACTCGTGCCACACTAAGCATGAACGGTGGTGGTAATACAGCACGATACTATGTATCAGGAAGCTATCTTGACCAACAAGGTATGTACAAAGTAGATAAAGCTTTGAAAGATTACAATACAAATGCAAATTTCCGTCGTTGGAATTACCGCATGAATGTAGATATAGACATCACTAAATCAACTCTATTAAAAGTCGGTGTTTCAGGTTCATTACAAAAGGCCAATGATTCAGGAGTTGGCAGTGATGCTATTTGGACAGCTCTTATGGGATATAATGCCATTATGGTTCCTAAATTATATTCTAATGGATACGTACCAGCCTATGGAAATGACAATGGAGATCGCTTTAATCCATGGGTTCAAGCTACAATGACTGGTTATCGGGAAAACTGGAAGAATAATATCCAGACTAATGTAACCTTAGAGCAGAAACTTGATTTCATCACCAAAGGACTTAGATTCGTGGGACGCTTCGGATATGACACAGAAAATAACAACTGGATTAACCGCAGAAAATGGCCGGAACAGTGGAAGGCAAAACGTTTCCGCGCAACAGACGGAACCCTCGATTATGACCGTGTAGCTGAAGAAAGAAAGATGTTTCAAGAGAGCGGTTCCGATGGCCTTAGAAATGAATTCTTTGAAGCAGAGTTACATTATAGCCGAGGATTCAAACATCATCATCTAGGAGGAACATTAAAATATAACCAGTCTTCAAAAATAAAAACGGTAGGCCTTGGAGATGATCTTAAACAAGGTATTGCCAGACGTAATCAAGGATTGGCAGGACGATTTACCTATAACTGGAATTATCGTTATTTCATTGATTTCAATTTCGGATATACCGGTTCGGAGAATTTCGTAGCAGGACATCGGTTTGGTTTCTTCCCTGCCATCTCAGGAGCTTGGAACATAGCTGAGGAGTCTTTGATAAAAAAACATCTTAAATGGATGAACATGTTCAAAATTCGATATTCATACGGTAAAGTAGGTAACGACAATTTGGGAAATACTCGTTTCCCCTACCTTTATGATATTGAAACAATGACTAAAAAAGATGGTGACAAAACTGTAGACACTGGTGGATACAACTTTGGAGATTACACGTTTGACAGATATTATGGTGGTATGCGCTATTCTTCTTTATCTTCGCCTAACGTTACATGGGAAATTGCAACAAAGCATGACCTCGGTATTGACTTCTCTTTTTTCAATGACAAATTATCCGGTTCTGTTGACTATTTTAATGAGAAACGCGAAGGAATCTATATGTTACGCGAATATTTGCCGGGGATAGTCGGTTTAGAAAGTAATCCTAGTGCCAATGTTGGAAAAGTGACTTCTGAAGGTTTTGACGGACATTTCACTTTCCGCCAGAAACTGGGAGCTGTTGGCTTAACAATACGTAGTAATATCACTTATAGCAAAAATGAAATAGTAGATAGAGATGAAGAAAACAACTACTACTGGTATAAAATGCAAAAAGGACATCGTGTAAATCAAGCAAGAGGATTGATATCTTTAGGGTTGTTTAAAGACTATGATGATATCCGTAATAGTCCGGTACAAGATTTCGATGGTTATAAAGTAATGCCTGGTGATATTAAATATAAAGACGTGAATGGTGATGGTAAAATTGACGGTAATGACCAAGTCGCAATCGGTGCAACGACCAAACCTAATCTTATTTATGGATTCGGAATAGCTGCAAACTGGAAAGGTCTAGATGTGAATCTGCACTTTCAGGGAGCCGGAAAATCAACTTATTTTATCGATGGCTCAACAGTCCATATGTTCAAGTTGGGAGATGGCTGGGGAAATGTCCTGTCAGAGATGGCTAATTCCAATCGTTGGATTTCAGCAGATATATCTGGTGATCCAGCTACAGAGAATCCGAATGCTGAATATCCCCGACTATCCTACGGACCTAATTCTAATAACTATCAGCAATCTACTTATTGGTTACGCAACGGGTCTTATCTACGTTTAAAGACTGTAGAAGTAGGGTATACGCTACCAACCCAGCTGGTAAATAAGGTACATTTTAACACTGTCCGTATCTTCTTTGTTGGCACCAATTTACTCACATGGTCTGCATTCAAATTATGGGACCCGGAAATGGGAAGTACGGATGGAAAGAGATATCCGCTCAGCAAAAATTTATCTTTAGGAATATCCGTTAATTTATAATACACGCAATGACATTATGAAGAAAATATACATTATTTTATCATTTATAATAGGGATAGGATTTACCCTCAGTTCATGTTCCGATTACTTGGACTCTGATTATCTATTTGATGAGCGTATGTCAATAGAAGATGTTTTTACAAGCAGAGCTTATTCTGACAAATGGCTGGCACGCGCATACTTCTTTTTGGGAGATAACCATCTTCTCGATGTAGCCAGTAAAGGATATGTTCCTTTCTGTTTTGCTGATGACATGTATTTCGGTGATCGAGATGACCGATATAAAGCATGGAAAAACGGTGAATATAACGAAGGAGGTTTAGCAGGAGAAAGTGCAGAAATCTGGAACAAATGTTATAAAGGCATTCGCCAAGCCTCTATATATTTGAACAATATAGACATGAATACGGAATATACAGCGGAAGAAATTGCTGACAACAAAGCACAAGCGCACTTTTTGAAAGCCTATTTCTACTGGATTATGTTGCGCTTGTTCGGTCCTGTTCCTATTGTGCCGGATCAAGGCATTGACTACATGGAAGATTATGATGCAGTAGCACAACCGCGTAATACGTATGACGAATGTGTGACCTATATCACAAATGAATTAGTTCTGGCTGCGCAAGCTCTCCCTTTAGACCGTGCAATACAAGAAATAGCTCGCCCCACCCGTGGTGCGGCATTAGCTCTTCGTGCCAAAGTTCTGCTATATGCTGCCAGCCCATTAATGAATGGACAAACGCCTGCTGATATTGCTTCAGAACTGGTAGATGATCAAGGTAATCGACTGTTACCAGAAGCTTACGATGAATCTAAGTGGGCGAAAGCTGCTGCCGCTGCCAAGGATGTGATAGAATTGAACCGTTACACGCTGTTTGTTTCTTATGCTACAGACAAAGGGGATATTGCATTTCCTGCAACGATTGCTCCTCCATACCACCCTGAATTCTCAGAACAAGCTTGGCCGAATGGGTGGAAAGACATCGATCCGTTCGAATCTTATCGTGCTATATTCAACGGAACAGTCAGTGCTTTTGAGAATAAAGAATTAATTTTTACCCGTGGGCAGAATACTGGTGACCAAAGCATTAATAACATGGTAATACATCAGCTACCACGTGTTGCTAAAGGATGGAATACACACGGACTTACACAGAAACAATGTGACGCATATTATATGAATGATGGAACTGATTGTCCCGGTAAAGATAAAGAAATCAACCGCGGTGACGGTTCGGAACGCATGTCCGGCTATGTGACGAAAGAAGACGTAGAAGCAGGTCGTTACAAACCTTTGTCAGAAGGCGTCTCTTTACAGTATGCTAATCGTGAGCCCCGTTTCTATGCTTCAGTAGCCTACAATGGTGATGTTTGGAATTTGTTGAACAGCAATAAAAATGCAGGAGAACCTCAAAACATACAAGTCTTCTATTACCGTGGAGACGGTAATGGGTATACAAACTCGATGTTTTGGTTACGCACCGGCATTGGAGTTAAAAAATTTGTACACCCGGATGATATGGGTAAAGGAGACAACAATGAAGAACTTATTAAAAAGAAAGTAGAACCGGCTATCCGTTATGCAGAAGTTCTGTTGATTTATGCCGAAGCATTGAACGAATTAAACGGGCAATACGACATACCTTCTTGGGATGGTAATAAGACTCATATAATCAAACGCGATATCAATGAAATGAAAAAAGGAATTCGTCCTATACGTATTCGTGCAGGAGTTCCTGATTATACCCAAGAAGAATATGATGACCCTATCGAATTCCGCAAAAAGTTAAAACGTGAACGTCAGATTGAATTGATGGGAGAAGGACATCGCTATTTTGATTTACGTCGTTGGCTAGATGCTCCGGTAGAAGAATCAACTCCAATTTATGGGTGTAACACTTTAGCAACTAAAGAAATGGCAGATGTATTCCATACACCGGTAGCAGTACCTTCATTACCAACAACCTTCTCACGCAAAATGTGGTTTTGGCCAATCAATCATACTGAATTAAAGCGCAACAAACGTTTAACTCAAAATCCAGGCTGGACTTATCCGGAATAATCTTATAAACTTGAAAAAAATGAAAAAGATATATTATTTACTCTTAGCCATGACTGTACTGATAGTATGTGCGTCATGCAATAATGAATGGGAATCTGAACAATATGTGCAAATGGTATCTTTCAAGGCACCAGTCAACGCACAAGGAGTAACTCCTATTTACATACGTTACAAGCCGGAAGGGAAAGTAACATACCAACTCCCATTGATAGTCAGCGGGTCAACCATGAATTCCAAAGACTTGAATGTGCATGTAGGATTGGATCTTGACACATTGGATGTGTTGAATGTTGAACATTTCGGCAGCCGTAAAGAACTTTTCTTTAAACCGTTGGAAAACAAGTATTACGAGTTCCCGGAAACAGTACAGATACCGGCAGGCGAATGTACAAGCTTACTGCCTATCGATTTTGCCCTGAAAGATTTAGATCAGGTAGACAAATGGGTATTGCCGTTAGCTATTCAGAGCAACGATCCATCACACAACTACCAGGCCAATCCCCGCAAATTTTATAGGAGGGCGATGTTACGTATTTCCCCATTCAATGATTATTCCGGGCAATATAGTGCTACTGCGTATAAAGTATATTTTAAAGGAAACGAAAAAGAGGCTATAGTTCCGGAATACCATACTTCTTATGTAATAGATGACAAAACTATATTTTTCTATGCGGGCCTTATAGACATTGACCGCTTGGATCGGAAATATTACAAAATTAAATTTGAATTTACAGAAGAGAAAATAGATCTTCAAACACGTAAGCTGAAGATTTCTTCTGATAATGAGGACATAAATCTGGTAGTGAAAGGGCAACCTTCCTATACGGTTGAAGAAGAGATGGATGCTACACGACCTTACCTAAAACATATTTACGTAACAATCAACAATCTGGAATATGAGTTTACAGATTATACTTCAGTTCCGGGTTATCCGCTTGAATATGTTGTAAAGGGATCTCTAACGATGGAACGTAAAATAAATACTCAAATACCAGACGAAGATCAGGCAATTGAATGGTAAATGCCAATTTTAATAAAAAGAAGAGTGAATTTTATAGAAAGTTTACTCTTCTTTCTATATTTGCATACAGAATAAAATACTGAGAATCAAATAACTTCAAAATGAAACATACGCAAATTAGCAGAAGAGAGTTTCTGAAGAATATCGGAATGACCGGAGCTGGAGTTCTTCTTGCAGCAAGTCCCTGGCTTTCTGCCTTTTCAGAAGCCGTGAACACCTCCAATGAAAAATGTCGTTTGGGGGTTATTGGACCAGGCTCACGAGGTCGCTTCCTTATGAGCTTTTTAGTCCAAAATCCTAAAGTTGATATCGTAGCACTTTGCGATATTTACCAGCCTTCGATAGATGAAGCATTGAAGCTTGCTCCCAAAGCAAAAGTATATGGTGACTATCGTGAGCTATTGGAAAACAACAACATAGATGCTATACTTGTAGCGACTCCTCTCAGTTCGCACTGTAAAATTGTAATGGATGCTTTTGATGCCGGTAAACATGTATTCTGTGAAAAAACAATTGGTTTTACAATGGAAGAATGTTTCCGTATGTACAATAAACATCGTAGTACGGGAAAAATATTCTTCACAGGTCAACAGCGTCTGTTCGATCCTCGTTATATCAAAGCTATGGAAATGATTCATGCCGGCACATTTGGAGAAATAAATGCGATCCGCACATTCTGGTACAGAAATGGAGACTGGAGACGCCCAGTTCCTTCTGCTAATTTAGAACGACAAATTAACTGGCGACTCTATAAAGAGTATTCAAAAGGACTAATGACGGAACTGGCCTGCCATCAATTACAAATAGGAAGTTGGGCATTGAATAAACTCCCAGAGAAAGTGATGGGACATGGAGCTATTACATACTGGAAAGACGGTCGGGAAGTATACGACAATGTAAGTTGCCTATATGTATTCGATGATGGCGTAAAAATGACATTCGATTCTGTTATTTCCAATCAATTTTATGGTTTGGAAGAGCAAATCATGGGAAATCTCGGAACTGTTGAACCAGAAAAAGGTAAATATTACTTTGAAAGTATCCCGCCGGCACCCGGTTTTCTGCAAATGATAAACGATTGGGAAAATAAATTATTTGACACTCTGCCTTTCGCAGGTACCAGTTGGGCTCCGGAAACGGCTAACGAAAACAAAGGAGAATTAATCCTCGGAGAACGTCCTAAGAGCGATGGCACTTCTTTGTTATTGGAAGCTTTTGTAGAAGCTGTTATTACTCGCAAACAACCCGCAAGAATCGCGGAAGAAGGATATTATGCGAGTATGCTCTGCCTATTGGGTCACCAAGCGTTACAGGAAGAAAAAACACTATATTTCCCTGATGAATACAAAATTAATTATCTGAATCATCAATCAAAAACATCCGAAGCAGTATGAAAGATACAATCCTGACCGCTCGACGAAAGAAAACAGAGTTGATTACACTGTTCCTGTGTTTTATTATTGCCAATTTGGTCAATTTATACTCTATATTTACGTATAATACTCCTTTGACGGAGATGATAACTTCATTTTTTTATGTGCTCATATTTTCTGTAGCGCTATATATCATCTGGAGCCTTTTACGTATCCTCTTTTATGGCATAACAGCACTATTCAAAAAGAAAAAAGAATAATAACAGATTTATAACATATAATCAACAGAATACTTAATCAATATCAATGAAGAAATTATGGTAACACGAAGAGATTTCCTGAAAACAATGACAATGGCTTCTGCCGGACTGGCAGCAGGAGCTGGTGAAATATTGAATGCACAAACATTGTCATCTTCAAAAAACAAAAACGAAAAAGTGAAGATAGCTTATGTAGGTATCGGTAACCGCGGGCAGCAAATTATTGAAGATTTTGCCCGGACCGGCATGGTAGAAGTAGTTGCCCTCTGTGATGTAGACATGGGTGCCAAACATACACAAAAGGTAATAGGCATGTATCCCAAAGCAAAACAGTTCAGAGACTTCCGCCAGATGTTTGATAAAGCGGGAAAAGAATTTGATGCCGTTGCAATTGCTACACCAGATCACTCTCATTTTCCGATTAGCATGCTAGCTTTGGCATCTGGCAAACACGTATATGTAGAAAAGCCGTTAGCACGTACTTTCTATGAAGCGGAACTTTTGATGCAAGCAGCGCTCAAACGTCCTAATCTGGCTACACAAGTAGGAAACCAAGGACATTCTGAAGCAAACTACTTCCAGTTCAAAGCTTGGATGGATGCCGGAATTATTAAAGACGTGACCGCCGTCACTGCACACATGAATAACGTACGGCGTTGGCATAAATGGGATACAAACATTTATAAACTCCCCTCAGGACAGCAACTTCCGAAAGACATGGATTGGGATACATGGCTCGGCGCTGTTCCATATCATGAATACAATGAAAAATATCATCAGGGAGAATGGCGCTGTTGGTATGACTTCGGAATGGGAGCTTTAGGAGACTGGGGAGCACATATTCTGGATACCGTTCATGAGTTTTTGGAATTAGGATTGCCCTATGAAGTAACTTTATTGCATGAAAAAGGGCATAATGATTATTTCTTTCCTTATTCTTCCACTATTCTTTTCCGCTTCCCACAACGCAAAGGGATGCCACCCGTAGATATCACCTGGTATGACGGACTAGACAACCTCCCTCCTATTCCTGCCGGTTACGGAGTATCAGGATTAGACCCTAATATCCCCACGACTAACCAAGGAGATGTTCCGGCCGCCAAATTGAATCCTGGAAAGATCATTTATACAAAAGACCTGACATTTAAAGGAGGAAGTCATGGAAGTACCTTATCCATCATTCCCGAAGAAAAAGCCAAAGAGATGGCAGACAAGCTACCCCAAATACCAAAGAGCCCGTCCAATCATTTCGAGAATTTTTTATTGGCATGTAACGGTATAGAAAAAACACGTTCTCCATTCGAAATCAATGGAGTGCTAAGTCAGGTATTCTCACTTGGTGTAATGGCTCAACGCCTCAACACTCAGCTGTTCTTCGACAGCCGTATCAAACAAATTACAAATAACGAGTTTGCCAATGCAATGCTGACAGGGATACCTCCACGCAAAGGTTGGGACGAATTTTATAAATTATAAATGAACATAACCACCCATTAAACCAGCTATAAACAATTTACTAAGAATAACATTAAAAATGAAAAAGAACTTCTTATTTACTTTACTTTTATTCTGTGCGGCTTCATTATCTGCGCAGACCTGGGAACCTCTTTTCAACGGCAAAAACCTGAAAGGATGGAAAAAACTAAATGGCAAAGCCGAGTATAAAATCGTAGATGGTGCCATTGTGGGTATTTCTAAAATGGGAACTCCAAATACTTTTCTGGCAACAACCAAGAACTATGGAGACTTCATACTTGAATTTGATTTCAAAATTGATGACGGATTAAATTCAGGAGTACAACTTCGTAGTGAAAGCAAGAAAGATTATCAGAATGGTCGTGTGCACGGTTATCAGTTTGAAATTGACCCGTCTAAGCGAGCTTGGTCAGGAGGTATCTATGATGAAGCACGCAGAAACTGGTTGTATCCACTGACTTTGAATCCGGCTGCAAAAACCGCTTTTAAAAACAATGCATGGAATAAAGCCAGGATTGAAGCTATCGGAAATTCTATCCGTACCTGGATTAATGGAGTACCTTGTGCCAATATCTGGGATGATATGACACCTAGCGGATTTATTGCATTGCAAGTACACGCAATAGGTAATGCTTCCGAAGAAGGTAAAACTGTCAGCTGGAAAGACATCCGTATTTGTACAACGGATGTAGAACGTTACCAGACACCTGAAACGGAAGAAGCGCCCGAACGAAATATGATTGCCAACACCATATCTCCACGTGAAGCCAAAGAGGGTTGGGCCCTACTTTGGGATGGTAAAACCAACAATGGTTGGAGAGGAGCAAAATTGAATGCTTTTCCGGAAAAAGGATGGAAGATGGAAGATGGAATTCTGAAAGTGATGAAGAGCGGAGGAGCAGAATCAGCTAATGGTGGAGATATCGTAACTACCCGCAAATATAAAAACTTCATTCTCACGGTAGATTTCAAGATTACCGAAGGCGCAAATAGCGGGGTTAAATACTTTGTCAACCCAGATTTGAACAAAGGAGAAGGCTCTGCTATTGGCTGTGAGTTTCAAATTCTTGATGATGACAAACATCCAGATGCTAAACTTGGAGTAAAAGGCAACAGAAAGTTGGGTTCATTATATGATCTTATTCCGGCTCCAGAGAAGAAGCCTTTCAACAAAAAAGATTTTAATACCGCCACCATTATTGTGCAAGATAACCACGTAGAACACTGGCTGAATGGGGTAAAACTGATCGAATATACTCGCAATACTGACATGTGGAATGCTTTGGTTGCCTACAGTAAATATAAAAACTGGCCTAATTTTGGTAATTCCGCAGAAGGCAATATTCTTCTTCAAGATCATGGAGACGAAGTCTGGTTTAAAAATGTAAAAATCAAAGAGCTGAAATAACTTGCACTGAAAAGCCGATTTCTAACATAAAATCAAGAGTAGAAGGGCATGCACAAAGTGGCATGCCCTCTTAATATTTCAATAAAACAAAATGCAGCATACAATTCAACACTTATACAAGACACATGGTGATGACGGTTTGCTTTATGCTTGGTTTTTATCCATGCATACACGCGTAGATATAATACTCTGCTGCCAGAAATCAGAAAATGAATTAATGCTTGTAGTTAATAGTATATATGACACTCTCCGACAACTGGAAAGAATTGCAAATTATTATGACCCTTCCAGTGAATTATCGCAAGTCAATCAAAGAGCTTCCACAGCTCCTGTTATGATCAGTCAGTCTCTTTACAGGATGATTTCATTGTGCACAGAATATCATAAAAAAACCTTAGGATGTTTCGATGTTACTATCCACTCAGATAATTATAATCAAGATACCATACACTCCATTCATTTATACCCCGAAGCACAGAGTGTCTTCTTTCAACAAGCAGGTACTACAATAAACCTTTCCGGATTTCTTAAAGGTTATGCTCTCGACAAAATAAGAGAAATATTAAAGGTTCACATCATAGCAAATGCCTTAATAAATATGGGAAACAGTTCTGTACTCGCTCTAGGCAATCATCCGGTTGGCACAGGATGGAAAGTCAGCTTTGACGATCAGGCAAGTACTACAAAAAACCATAAAACTCAATCCATACTCCTTAATAACGAATGTTTAACCACCTCCGGAAACAACTCGGATGATCGCAAACACATTATCTCTCCTTCAAGTGGCAAACCACTGGAAGGAGTAAGACAAGTGACAGTAGTAACGGATGATGGAACCACCGGTGAGATTCTCTCAACCAGCCTGTTCGTAGCAAATCAAAAACAGCGCGAGTTAATAATGAGCGAGTTTCTCCCCAAAAGAGTTATTGATTTGGAACTGTGCCAGATGGTTTAGGTAACGGAGTATTCACCGGTAAAGGGACTCCCAAATCCGGCATTCCATCAGCATCCCATCC
>OJMM01001514.1_pt1 | contig 13542 bp, 8 predicted proteins | sample 1597231 | NCBI WGS metagenome assembly OJMM01 (sample SAMEA2452128, study PRJEB22498) | human gut metagenome | reverse complement strand
GCTTGCTTCAACAGCTTTCGCTCAAAAAGCGAACTCAGCAGCTCAAATCCCAACATTCCAGGAAACTATGGGTAAGTACTTCCTGGTAGGTGCTGCCATTAATACAGATTTGCCTAATGGACAAGATCCTGCAGGTGAGGAAGTAGTGAAGAAACAGTTTAACCAGGTGGTTGCCGAGAACTGTATGAAGGGCGAGAAGAATCATCCGGAGGTGAATCGCTTTGATTTCACTGATGGCGATAAACTCGCTGACTGGGCAGAGAAGAACGGCAAGACCTTGATAGGTCATTGTCTGGTTTGGCATTCTCAGCCACCTAAGTGGATGTTTACCGATGATAAGGGTAATCTGGTAAGCCGTGAAGTGCTTATCGGCAGAATGTATAACCATATTATGAATGTGGTTACTCATTATAAAGGTAGAGTAAAAGGTTGGGACGTTGTGAACGAGGCATTCGAGGATGATGGCTCTTACCGCAAGTCTTTATATTATAAGATTATCGGTCCGGAGTTCATCGAACTGGCTTTCCGCTTTGCGCATGAGGCTGATCCAAACGTAGAACTCTACTACAATGATTATTCTACTTCGAAGCCAGCTAAGCGAGAGGCTATCTGCAAACTGGTTCGCGATTTGAAGGCTAAGGGTCTCCGTATCGATGCAGTAGGTATGCAGAGCCACAATGGTTTTGATTATCCTGACTATGCTGAGTATGAGAAGAGCATCGAGGCTTTTACTGGTGAAGGCGTGAAGGTGATGCTGACTGAGTTGGATATGAACATGCTTCCTAATCCGGAAGGATTCGGCGGAGCGGAAATCAGCCAGAAGTTTGAACTTCAGAAAAAGTACAATCCATACGTGAAGGGACTTGACAAGAAGGCACAGAAACTCTTCAACCAGCGTTATCTTGATCTCTTTAAGATTGTAGAACGTCACAAGGATGTCATCAGTCGTGTTACCTTCTGGGGTGTCAACGATGGTCACTCTTGGTTGAATGGCTGGCCTATCCCTGGCAGAACCAACTATCCACTGCTCATCGACCGCAACAACGAGGTGAAGCCAGTGGTGAAGGAAATCGTAAAACTCTTTAAGTAAAATCTCTTTAGATAATATTGTACATCTCTTAAAATAATAAACAACAATGAAAGCAAGATATTTGTTCCCAAAGGATTATATGGCAGATCCATCTGCCAATGTGTTTAACGGTCGCCTGTATGTTTACCCATCTCATGACTGGGATAGCGGCGAAAGCTTCGACGATGATGGCGGTCACTTCCAGATGAAAGACTATCATGTTCTCTCTATGGACGATGTGATGGAAGGTGAGGTAACCGATCATGGTGTGATTCTCGATGTGAAGGATGTGCCATGGGCTGAGAAGCAGATGTGGGACAACGATGTAGTAGAGAAGGATGGCAAGTACTATCTCATCTTCTCTGCCAAGGATTATAATGGCGTGTTCCATCTCGGTGTGGCTGTGGCTGATAAGCCTGAAGGTCCTTTCGTTCCGAATGCCGACCCAATCCGCAAGTCATACAGCATCGACCCTTGTGTGTTCAAGGATGATGATGGCAAGATTTACTGCTACTTCGGTGGTATCTGGGGCGGTCAGCTTCAGTGGTACAAGGACAATAAGGCACTGAAGGATGAGCATCTTCCAGAGGGCAAGGAGAATCCATTGCCATCTCGTGTAGCCATGATGACTGATGATGTGCAGCAGTTTGCAGAAATGCCAAAGCCTGTTGTCATCGTTGACGAGGAGGGTAAGGTATTGCCAGCTGATGATCCACATCGCTTCTTCGAGGCTAGCTGGATGCATAAGTATAAGGGCAAGTATTACTTCAGCTACTCTACCGGTGATACTCATTATCTCTGCTATGCTGTAGGTGATAATCCTTATGGTCCGTTCACTTACAAGGGCGTCATTCTGGAACCGGTAGTAGGTTGGACAACCCATCACAGTATCTGTGAGTACAAGGGACAGTGGTATCTGTTCCATCACGACTGTGTGCCATCAAATGATACAACCTGGCTTCGCAGCGTAAAGGTGGCTCCTCTCTTCTATGATGAGGATGATAACATCTTGCCGGTTCAGCCTGAATAAGAGTATTATAAGTTTAGATGACATACGTTTGAGTTGACTTTTAGGTTTATAATAGTTTTGATGAATAGTTGATATATAAGTTAATGTTAGTTTGGAAGAAACGGCATCTTCGTGAGGAGATGCCGTTTTTGCGTATGTTCCTATTCTTTCTTTTCTTCTCTTTCCGTTTTCTCTTACTTTCCATCTAATGTTATTTTTAAGTTATTTCTATCATTTTGTAGGAGATTTCGGATATTTTTATTTACCTTTGTGCCCGTAAATCATAAAAGAATAATTTATGTTGAGATTACTTTTAAGGCTTTGGTGGTTGCAGCAGCGCCGTAACTTCCATAAGAGAGATGCCTTCGTGGCGTGCTACATCATCTTCCTGTATGTGGTGATGGGTGTGAGCTTCTTTCTCAGCTTCACCGAGAATGGGGGAGAACTTGGGGGCGAAGACATGCCTGCCCTGTTGGGAGCCGGTATCGTTGTCGGTATGCTGATTCCTGACATTATCATGAAGATGGTGATGAAGCGGGATATTACGGCGATGGATGATTACGTGAAGTCGCGCCCTGTGCCGGAGAAAATCTGGAACAAGTTCCTGCTCACTACCAATCTCGTGAGCTTCTGGAACTATGTGCTTCCGGTGCTTATGCTTCCGGTATTTATCTATTTCCTGCCTGTAGGTCAGGTTATTGCCAGCTTCTTTCTGTTCCTGGCATTTTCTTATATTGACGGCATCTACATCACCTGCTACCGCAAGGCAACAGAGTGGATTCTGAAATGGCCTTTGGTACTGGGATGGATGGGAATGTTTGCCGTGCTGATAGGGTATATGCTTGTGGCTTCCTTCTTCCCGGTATGGATGGGATGGATAGGTATCTTCTTCCTTGCCGGAGCGGTATTCGCCGGACTTACCATCTATCTCTATCACGAAAAGATTTATAACGAGCAGAAGCAGAAGGTTTCCAAGTTCCGTGGTTTCAGCCATATCAACCTCTTCAGTCTGCAATATATCGGCACATTGAGAGCAAAGCGTGTCCGTACGATGGTGATTATGATTACTGCCATCTTCCTTTTCGATGCCTATCTCTTTGCCTTGCTCCCGGCAGAAGCGGGACAGGAAATGGGGGACAAGGTGGCTATGACTACCCTCTATGTGGCTGGTGCCATCCTGCTGCCATCGGTGGTGTTGTCGCAGTGGACCTTTGGCATTGAGGCAAACTTCTTCCATGGTTTGATGACCAAGCCTGTCAAGGTTAAACAGATGCTGCAGAATTGCTTCTATTATTATATGGTGGTGAGTGCTGTCGCCTTGTTGCTCACCCTTCCGTTCCTTTTCTTGGAGGCAGGAATCGGAATCCATGTGCTTATCAGCGGTTTCTGTCTGGCAGTATTCATCAATCTCTTCAATCTGCCTACGGCACTCTTCTCTTCCCGTCTGGAGATATTCCAGACTTCCATGTTCAGCATGCAGGGAGCGAATCTGAAGATTAATCTTTATGCTATCGCCTTTCTCTTCCCGCTGGCTGGTGTCTGTGCTGTCTATTATTTCTTCGGTGAGACGGCATGGTTTATCACCTGCGTAACGCTGTCAGTCTTCAGCATCGCCATCCACAAATGGTTCATCGCCAAGATAGCTGCCATCTTCGAGAAGAACAAGTATAAGCGCATGGAGAAGTTCATGGAAAGCTAAGTAAACATTAAACACTACACATTAAACATTAGAATAATGGATATCAAGATTCAGAATCTCAAAAAGATATATAATGGCAATACCGTACTCGATATTGATAATCTGGGTATAGCAAAGGGCGAGCTGATAGGACTCGTAGGTAATAATGGTGCGGGCAAGACCACCTTGCTCCGTCTGATTCTCGACCTGATTCAGGCTGATGACGGTTTCGTGGAAAGCAATGGACAGAAGGTGAACGAGAGTGAGACCTGGAAGGAATATACCGGCAGTTACATCGACGGCAGATTCCTCATCGACTTCCTCACCCCTGAGGAATACTTCGATTTCATCGCTGATGTCTATCACATTGACGATGAAACCCTGCAGGAGCGATTGGCTCAGTTTGAGGGCTTTATGCACGATGAAATCATGGGAACCAAAAAGTATCTCCGCGATTTTTCTCAGGGCAACCGCCAGAAGATTGGTATCATCGGAGCGATGATCATCAATCCGAAGGTTCTTCTCCTGGATGAGCCATTCAACTATCTCGACCCATCTTCCCAGATGACTATCGCCCACATGATTCAGCGCATCTGCAAGGAGCAGGGCATCACGGTCATCATCTCCAGCCACAACCTCAACTTCGTTGCCGACATCTCCTCCCGCATCCTCCTGCTGGAGAAAGGCAAGCTGGTGAAGGATCTTCCTAATGCCGATGGTGCTGCCATCGCCGAACTCAACGAGTACTTCGGTATTCAGGCGGAATAAACTTTTTCCGTTAATATTATACAAATTCCATGATATGATTTGTATAATTATCGTTAAATGCTTACCTTTGCACCCAAACGAAGAAAAAAGAATCAATGAGCAAAGGAAAATTAGCAAAGTTTGCGGATATGGAGCGTTTCGAGAACGTGTTCCAGTATCCATATAGTGTAGTAGATGACGTGCCTTTCGATATGAAGGGCAAGTGGCGTGAAATGTATTTCCACAATGATAATCCTATCGTGCTGGAGTTGGGATGCGGCAAGGGTGAATATACCGTGGAACTTGCCAAGCTCTATCCTGAGATGAACTTCATCGGTGTGGATATCAAGGGCGCACGAATGTGGACCGGTGCCAAGAAAGCGATAGAGGAAGGACAGAAGAACGTGGCTTTTCTCCGTACCAACATCGAGATTATCGACCGCTTCTTTGCTGTGGATGAGGTGCAGGAAATCTGGCTCACCTTCTCCGACCCGCAGATGAAGAATCCTCGCAAGCGTCTTACATCTACTTATTTCATGAACCGTTATCGCCGCTTCCTCGTGGATGGCGGTATCATCCATCTGAAGACGGACTCCAACTTCCTCTTCACCTATACTACTTATATGGTGGATGGCAACCATCTGCCTGTGCTCTTCCGCACAGAGGACCTCTATCATCAGGAGGGTATCGATGAGGAAACACGTAAGATTCTCTCTATCCAGACCTATTATGAGAGTATGTGGATAGAACGTGGCTTGAACATCAAGTATCAGAAGTTCGCCTTGCCACGTGAGGGTGAGCTGGTGGAACCTGATATTGAGATTCCGCTGGATGATTATCGCAGTTATCGCCGTGATAAGCGAAGTTCAAAGGATACAGCGAAGTAGATTTCTACAATGATTTGAATAAGCTTCCGCAATGCTTTGAATGCCTTTCCTCAAGCGTTATTGGCGTTTGAAGAATGCGTCATAAGTATCTGAAAGAAGTAACTGAAGTTGTTCGGAGATACAATAGAAGTTGTTGGAACAGTAAGTATCTCGAAGCGCACAACAGTTGATATGCGGTCGCACATCAGCTTTTGTGCGCTTGTCTTTCAGCTGTTATGCATGCGTAGAACAGCTGTTGTGCGGCTTTTTAATGGCAATTCTATTGATTGTCTTTGTTAATCAAGTTGACGACTACTTTTACCATTACATCTTTTTCCTCAGTTCTGCTTTCTGCAATCATCAGAGTCAGGGCAACGAGTGTGTTGTCGGCAATTCTCTTATGTCCATTTTCAGCATACAGAATGCCATTCTTCTCCATAAACCAAAGAAAAAGCATGGCCGCAATTCTCTTGTTGCCATCGCTGAATGAATGGTTTTTTACGACAAGGTAGAGCAGCATGGCTGCTTTTTCTTCTACCGAAGCGTAGAGTTCTTCACCGCCGAAGGTTTGGTAAATCTGGCCTATGCTGCTCTTGAATGAATCATCCTTCTCATTGGCAAACCATTTACTGCCTCCAAACTTTTCTTTCAAAGCATTGATGGCTTCCATTGCATTTTCGTAGGTGGCATGGAACGGCTCGGCTTGAGTCGTCTTGTCTATGAGTAATGTCTGATAATCATATTTGTCGAGAGTATCCAGGGCATAAACATAGTCGCTGATGACATTGAACAGTCCGTTATATTCGCCCTCGGATACTTGATCTTGCAATGTAATTGCACGTGACATCAAACGAACCACTTCTTTCAGTTCGTTGTAATTGTCTAGGCGCTTTTGGTTGATGGCGTAACCCTTGATAATGTATTGCTTCAAGATGGAATTAGCCCATTGACGGAATCTGGTACCATTGATTGACTTTACACGATAGCCTACGGAGATAATGACATCTAGGTTATACATTGTTGTTTCGTAGGTTTGGTCTCCTTCAATACCCATATGTGCAAATTTTGCACATGTGATATTTGGGTCGAGTTCACCTTCTTTAAAACAGTTATTGACATGTCGTGAAATCACAGTTCTGTCACGGCCAAACAACTCTGCCATTTGGCTTTGTGTAAGCCAAACGGTATCATTTTCTAATTTTACATTCAGCTCTATGTTGCCCTCTGGGGAACGATAGATTTCGATGGAAGAATTCCTCTGCTCCATACCTTTCATTATTAAAAGTTCTTATTCTAGTACCCAACTATTGGATAATTTGGCAAAGATACGATTATTATATGATTCCTACAAGGTTTTCTAGTATTTTTTTCTTCTTTTTGATGAAATTTGCGAAAGATTGAAATGGAAGGAATGTTTTGTTTTTGATTACTTCCAGATTAAATATCAGGGCTAGTCTTAGGTTAGGGATATGTATAGTATGTTATGTTCTTCCTATACCTTTTGTTAAATCCGGGAATAATCTTGTTGAATTCAAGAAAAAAAGGTGGAAATGCTTGGTGTTTCCACCTTATTTTATTATATTTGCAGCAAGTTTTTGAAGAAATGCAGTATTCTCAGGGACTGCATGGAACTGACGAAACGACTAAAAGAACAGAAAAGTAATAACTAACGAAATAAACGAAAAAATGATGAACTACAAGAAATTGGCTCTTGCCGTTGCGGCAGGAGCGATGGCAACTACAGTGATGGCGCAATCTGCACCTCAGCTGAATGCCAATAACATCGAAGAAGTAATCAAGGCGATGACCTTGGAAGAGAAAGCCCAACTCTTAGTGGGCGGTGGTAACGATGGATTCGTGGGTAGTGGTGCTATGCTCGGACATCAGAAGAAGTTCGTGCCGGGTGCTGCGGGTACTACTGTAGCCATCCCTCGTCTCGGCATTCCTGCTACCGTACAGTGTGATGGTCCTGCCGGAGTTCATATCGATGCTCATCGCGAAGGTGACAGCCGTAGCTATTTTGCTACCGGTTTCCCTATCGGAACCTGTCTGGCTTCTACCTGGAACACCGACCTGGTGCGCAAGGTGGGTGAGGCTATCGGTAACGAAACCCTGGAGTATGGCTGTGATGTTGTGCTCGGACCGGGTATGAACCTGCATCGCAATCCGCTCTGTGGCCGTAACTTTGAGTATTATTCTGAAGACCCAATCGTAACGGGTCTTATCGGAACCGCCTTTGTACAAGGTGTGCAGAGTCAGGGCGTGGGTGTAAGTGCCAAGCACTTTGCCGTAAACTCTCAGGAAACTGACCGTACCAAGGTGGATGAGCGATTGAGCCAGCGTGCTCTCCGTGAGTTGTATCTGAAGGGTTTCGAGATGATGGTTCGCAAGAGCAATCCTTGGACTATCATGTCTGCCTATAATAAGATAAACGATGTTTATGCCCAGGGCAACAAGGGACTCTTGACCGATATTCTCCGCAACGACTGGGGATATAAGGGAATCGTAGAGACCGACTGGATTGGTAAGCGTGCTGACCTTCCGCTGGAACAGGAAGTTGAGGCTGGCAACGACTTGATGATGCCGGGTTATCCTGCACAGGTACAGGATATTGTTGATGCCGTAAAGAATGGCAAGCTGGATATCAAGGATGTGGACCGCAATGTTCGCCGTATGCTCGAATATATCGTGAAGACTCCTCGATTCAAGGGATATAAATATAGTGGTGAGCCAGACTTGAAGGCTCATGCAGCCATCACCCGTCAGAGTTCTACCGAGGGTATGGTGCTTCTGAAGAATGATGCCGCTCTTCCTATCCAGGGCTTGAAGACCGTGGCGCTCTTCGGTGTCAACTCTTACGACTTTATGTCGGGTGGTCTTGGTAGTGGAGCCGTTAATGTAGGCTATTCTGTAGATATGGTTACCGGTTTGAAAAATATCGGTGTGGCAACTACTCCTCAGCTTACGGAAATCTATCAGAATTATGTGAAGTATGCCAAGGCTAAGTTGAAGGCAGACAAGAATCCGATGATGTGGTTCCTGGATCAGGGTCAGCCTAAGCTCGATGAAATCGAGATTACTGAGCGTTGTGTAGCTGGCGAGGAGCCAAAGGCAGACGCTGCCATCATCACCATCGGCCGTCAGGCAGGTGAGGGTATGGATCGCCAGATCAATGGTGAGTTCAACCTCAGTCAGACAGAGCAGAATATGATTTTCCGTGTATCTGATGCTTTCCATGCTAAGGGCAAGAAGGTGATTGTCATCATCAACTCTGGTTCTGTGATGGAGACTGCCAGCTGGAGAGACCGTGTGGATGCTATTCTCGTAGCTTGGCAGCCAGGTATCGAGGGTGGTAACTCTGTAGCTGATATTCTGACCGGTAAGGTAAATCCATCGGGTAAGTTGACCATGACCTGGCCTATCGCTGCTACCGATCATCCATCTACTGCCAACTTCGCCAAGGATTACGATATGTACACCTACAAGAACCTGCAGGATAGCAGCAAGGGTAATATCAAGGGTTACGATTATAGCAACCACGAGGAGGATATCTACGTAGGTTATCGCTACTTTGATACCTTCAAGAAGAATGTGGCTTATCCTTTCGGTTATGGCTTGAGCTATACTACCTTCGAGTTTGGCAAGCCATCTGTCAAGGCTAAAGGCAACAATATCGAGGTTAGCGTAACCATCAAGAATACCGGTAAGGTTGCCGGCAAGGAAGTTGCTGAGGTTTATGTCACCGCTCCTAAGGGCGCTTACGAGAAGCCAGCCAAGGAGCTCAAGACCTTCGGCAAGACCAAGTTGCTGAATCCAGGTGAGAGCCAGACTTTGAAGATGACCCTCGAAAAGCGCGATCTTGCCAGCTTCGATGAGGCCAACAGCCAGTGGAAGGTAGATGCAGGTAACTATCTCTTCAGGGTAGGTAGTGATGTAGAGAACATCAAGGGTACTGCTACATTGAAGGTGGCAGAATACACCGAGAAAACAAGCAATGCTTGCGCTCCTAATGTTCAGTTGAACTATCTGAAGCAGAAATAGTTCGTAGTTTGTGCAAAATGAAATAGATTAAACAGAAACGCCTCTATCCTAGAAAAAGAGATAGAGGCGTTTTTATTGTAATTCCGTTTAAGGAATAGACCACACAGCGCACGCAGATAGTTCGCTTTTATTCTAGCATTGTTCGGTTACCTCTTCGTAGATTTCGCGGCATCTCTTTTCCTTCATTTTGTTCTTTACGCCAACGGCAATCATATCCTCTACGGTCGGATGTCCACTCCCATTTACAGATGTTGCGTGTTCACCATTATATCCCTCGGTGCAATGGGTGAGGTCGTAGGCTGGGGCTAAATGCCAGTGCCATTTGCCATCGCTCTCTTTCTGAACCAAGAAAGAGAAGTTCTTGCAGTGGTCGTCCTTGTTGTCCATTATATAATTAAAAACCATGCGGCGGAACATCTCTTCCACATCCTCTTGGCTCTGGGTAAGATAACCGGTAAGTGCCAAAAGGTTAAGATAATCGAGAATGGGGTTGGAAAGGGAAACGTTGAGCAAGGCTCCAGCTGTGGCTACGTGAATGCGTTCGCCTGTTGGAGAAATGTCGAAGCGACGGCAGGCAAAATACTTGTTGTTTACCAGTTTGAACTCGGGTACTTGGATGCCACATTGCTTGGCTATCTCATTATAATGATACTCTTGCTTTCCCATATCTTGTGGGTCGTAGGTATGGCGAAACTTAACCAACCAATGACCATCCTCATTTGTAAAAATGGCTTTCGGGCGACAACCGCCACTATTACCACTATTATATAATAGCAATCCTGCGTCATTATCCTGTTGCTCCTTCAATACTTCCAAGGCTTTGGCTTGTAAAAGGTCAAAGTCCTCTATCTCGTGTCCAGTCTGGATAGAAGTTATAGGTTCGTAGGTCAATGCCCCCATACCTCCATTGCCCACGATGCTCAGTCGGTCAAGAGCAGATAGCTCAAAGTCGTTGATGCCCTCTTTTAGCAAGGCTTTATGCAATAGGTATCTACCATATCCATCGGGAAGGCTGTCTTCGAAGATGCCAAAGTTCCCGTTGAAAGGGGTGGTCTTGGCAATGAAAAGACCAGGCTTCAGTGGCAATTCCAGCGGAGATATACTAAAGCCAGATGCCAACCACTGATTGTCATACTCGAATGTGCATACTTTTTCATCGGCACTCAATGACAGTGTGCCGACTTTCTCCTGGTGATATTTCACGGCTAAAGATTCTATATGTTTCATTGTCTGTAAGCTTTTTTCTTGTTAGCGTTTCTTTTTATCTGTTGCAACTCCTCCATGGTGGAGTACTTGGGTTGCGAGAAGACGTTCTTGATTTCTGAGGTGTAGTCCAAAGCTATGGCGATACCAATCAGATTTTTGAGGGAGATGAGGCCCTTTTGTTCGAATCTGGTGATGTTGCTGACGGCAACGCCTGACTTGTCTGCCACTTGCTCACGTGTCAGATTCTTCTCTATTCTTCGTTTTCTGAAGTCGTTTGCCATCTCCTTTGCAATCTCATCAGGATTGTCGTGGAGGTAGTTATCTAATATTGCTAATATATTATTTGTTTCTTGCATAATTATGGGGATAATAACAAGATATTATCAGTTGCAAAGATACAAATAATAATGTTATGTTCCAAATAAAAATCAACTAAAAAAGTTAAAATCCCTTATAACCTTGTCTCTTATCCTTAAAAGCAAAGAACTCCCGTCTCTTTTCTGAGATGGGAGTTCTTGTTTAGAAGGAATACTGGGCGGAAATCATCAGTTCGCGAGGGCGAAGATAATAGCAGTCGGTCAATGTACTGATGCCGCTATAGATGGTTTCCATATAATTCTTCTTATTGAATAGGTTTCGAAGCTCTGCTGAAAGGCGGAGCTTTTTCATTCTCCATACTGCCGAGGCATCGCCAAGGAGGGTGTTTAGGTGGTTGCCCTCTTGCAGCTCATTGTGATAATGTACGAGCGAGAAGGAGAGGTCCACATGGCTGATGGTAGCGGTGGCAGATACGCTTTGACGCCAATTAAATAACGATGACTTCGCCATTTTTTGACGTTTCGAGTTGTAAAAAGAGAATTCTCCCTCATAGCTAAAGGCACACCAGGACGGCGAGAAGTCGATGCTAGGCTTCACTGTATAGTTGTCGGCGGTGTAGCTGATGGCTTTGCCGCTGCTGTATTGCTCCCCCTTGCTGTAGTTGTAACTGCCCTCCAGGCGGGTCTTCAAATGAAGGTCGTAGAAGCCCTTCGATATGTAGAGTGATGCCCCTAGGTTGTTGCTCTTGCTGTCCTGCTTATATAATGAGGTATAGTATTTGCCATCCTCGATGCGTAGGTCGGATGCCGTATTCATCCAGTTTTTGCTGGCATTGACCGATGCGCTGAAGAAGATTTCCTTGATAGGGCGCTTGTAGTCGTAACTCAACTTGCCATAAAGAGAGCGAGTTATCGGAATGATGTCGCTCGAAGCGTACCAAGAGCGATAACTTTGACGATATTGCTTCATGGCGTAGTTGGTGGCATTGCCTGTTCCAGTACTGTATCCTGTGTAGATTGTCAACTCTCTACGGAAATCCAATTTCTTATATAAGTAAAGGTAGGGTGATATGGTAAGTAGAGTTTTCTGTGGATAGGTGAAGCGTTCCCACATGAAATCGGGAGAGAACGACATACGGAACGTCTCGGTCTTGTATTGCCAGTAAGGGGTGAACTTCCCTGTGATGTTAAGACTGTTTTTGCCGATTTCATCGCTTCTTTTCTGATATTTTGCATAGATGTTGTTGAGGTCGATACTCATTCTATATTCCTGTATCCAGTGGAAGCGATTCCTCATCCACTGTAAGGCGTGGGCTGTATGCCAAAGGTTGGTGCGGATGCGATTCCGCTCTTCGTTAACGTAGAGGTCCGCCACACCATGGTGATAGTCGGCAGTGCTACGCCAAGAGAGTTGACTTTTCTTGAAGACGAAGAGGCGGTAGATACTTGTCGAGAGGTCGAGCTTTGGGATGCGGACACGTTGGGTAAGCGTGTCGTTGATGTTTGACAAACCGTCGCTTTGTGCTGCGCTGAGGCTGATGCTCTCGTTGCCATAATGTTCAGCCTTGTTTACCTTGTTCTCCCATTGCAGATTGAAGGCATCGCTGATCATCGTCTTTTGGTTGTGCTCAGTGGTAACTGTGGGAGCTTCGCCGCCGAGGTCGTAGATACTCATGTTCTCTCGCTCTTGTCGGGTTACCGTACGAAGATAGTTGGCTTCTATGCGAGTCTCTGCATCGTCCTTATTCTTCTTGATATGGTTGATGGAGTATTTTTGTGAGGTGTTGAAGCGCAGGCGTTCTTCGTCGATAGGAGCGTCAAGCGATGGTACTGATATCCATGATGGAAGGGAGGCTGGAGCCAGACGATTGCTGTAAGATGCGAGTTGGTTAAGTGCATAGCCGAGATTTTTACCTGTTCTGTCGTATTCTGCATCATACATCATCTGTTTCTTCTTGCCAATTTGCATGATATTGATGCTTCCGCCTACGTGGGATGGATGCCCTACGAGTAAGTAGGGCTTGAGAGTAGGCATCAGTTTGTCGCGGGCACTATCCTTCAGGGCGATGTTCATCGCTACATTATCTGTAAAGGTCTTGTTCTGGAGCGCCTTGATAGGTTGGTCATGCTCGATGACTTCGGCCTTTTTCACATCTTTTGCCTTGATGTTTTCTTCCAATTGGTTATATTTGCCACCGGTCAGGTCGAGACCTTCCACAGTGAATCGGTTGATGGGCTTACCATTGTAGTTGATACGGCCATTCTTCTCTATATCCACGCCTGGCAGCTTTTTCAGTATATCTTTCAGGGAGTTATCTCGTTCGTTGGCAAAGCGGGTGAGGTCGAAAGATATGGTATCCCGCCCTGTGATACGAGATCCTTTTACTTGTACTTCCTTCAAGACAAAAGCTGTTGAAGCCATACTGATGATGGTTTCTTTTCCCGATGAAACCGCCGTTTTTTGCTTTTTATAGCCCATATAGGAAGCTTGCAGCATATCGCCAGTTTCCTTTTGTGCTATGGGAATCAGGAAAGTTCCGTCCTCCTTTGTTCTTGTAAACTTCAAGGGCTTTCCATTGCGCAGCAGCGTAACCGATACGTTGGTCAGA
>OJMM01001507.1_pt1 | contig 13592 bp, 9 predicted proteins | sample 1597231 | NCBI WGS metagenome assembly OJMM01 (sample SAMEA2452128, study PRJEB22498) | human gut metagenome | reverse complement strand
GGCTAGACCGATCCCTTACTTTCCCCATGGCGTACACGGCTGGCTCTTAGTATTTGTGGCTACGATCGTTTTATCGATTATTCTCACAGCCATTGATGCTATTAATTCGGTAAACCTCATGAACCAGTCAGGCGCGGTAAGCTGGGCGATTATTTCACCATCCATTGTCATCATTGGCTTATACATGTACTGCCTTTGGATGATTGCTAGAAAACGTGAGGGCTGGGTAGTTAAACAAACGATTGTTATTTTATGGGTAGTGGGGCCGATTTCTTTATTCCTTTTAGGACTTATTTTCGGAGCCGATATTGACAATAATTCCGTAATCCGCTCCTGCCTTTACGCTGCTCTTTGGACTTTGTATTTCCTTTTTTCAAAGCGAGTAGCCTGCACCTACGGCACAAAAGCTGTGGATTCCTACATTAAGGTGGCCATTGAAATGGCTGAAGCTCAAAAAGCTCAAAAAAAGCGCGAAGAAAAAACTCACAAAAATCTAACAGTAAATAAATCGTAATAAAAAAAAGCCTTCTGAATTTTCTCAGAAGGCTTTTTTATTAGTAGAGTAGCTTCTTAGTATCCGTATTCTTCACGGTTACGTTCAATGGCTTCTTTTTTCGATTCTTCGTCGGTATAAAAGCCCAAGCGGTGGTATTCCATCTTCGGACGTTCCATGTACCCTACGCAACGGAAAGTAAATTTCACATAGGCACCCTTTCCGCCCATCTCACGCGTCGAACGTGTGATAGCCTGAAGAGGCTGCATACCTTGATTTCTTTCAAGACAAAGATTAGTCGCCTTTTTACGGGCATTTTCACTGACCATCACTTCTTGCTCAACCCAAGGTTGCTGAAGCTCAATTTCATAAGTCGCTGAGTCAAGTTGACGGATATTTTCCTTTTCCTGGTATTTTTCGGGAATAGCGCAGCCGGCAAGCATTGAGCAGCATAAGCCAGCTGTAGCAATCAGAACCAATGAGCGCATAGCGTTTAATCCTTTATCAATCAGTCCGTTCATTGTACCGTGTTTAAATTAAAGAAGCGGAAAGTACCGGATAAGCCGTTGAGTCGAGCATTTCCGTACCGTCTGAAATAAAAACCATGTCTTCACAGGGTGAAGCAATTTTAATCAGAACAGCTCCGTGACGAATACTTTCTTTAAAAGACCTACTCTTTTTACTTAAAAAAGCAAGAGGAAGCGTCCCTCTGGGGGTTTGAAGCACGAGCTCAACGTGCTTGCGGGCTGTATCGCGATAGAAAAAGAGGGGGGCGGTTTGACCGAGCGAAGCGTAATTTTTAACAATTTCTGCCGCAGCAAAGCTGCTTAAGATTTCCGGATAGGTGTCGCTTGCAAATACTGCATCACCGCTTGAAATCCCCAGAAGAAAACACAAAAGCCCCGTATCGGCAAACGCTATTTTAGAGCGCTTAACCTGACGCCTTTCAGAAAGATTAAGAGAAGGCACATCAATCAGCACACCGCAATCGACTAAAAAATCTGTCCAATAAATCGCAGTGGCGTAACTGATGCCTACTTCTTTAGCGAACTTAGAGTGATTAAGCTCCTGCATATTGTGCCGGGCAAGCACTTTCAGGTAATTGAAAAAGAGTGTGTCCTTATAGGCATGAAGCACTTCTCTGACGTGTCGAGAAAAAAACTCTCCAAGCCAGCTTTCATAAAACGCCCCCGTCGATAACGACAAATCACTTCTGGGTAAAAAACCATTGCGAATCAAGTCAAAAAAACCAGGCTTAGGGTACGTAATTCTGATTGGTGCGGGCTCTACCCCCAAGGCCTCAGCTTTACGCCCTGAGTATTCTCTTTGTGAAAAAGGCGTCAACAGGCGAATGCAAACCGTGCGTTTTTCTTTAAGAGCATTAAGTTTTTCCTGCGGAACATAACCCACAAGGACAATATAAGCACTTTCGTCTGCCGGCAAATAGTCCAAAAGATCCGGACAGTATTGAATTGAATCAACAATTAAGCGTTTACCGTAGACACCAAAAAAGTCTTTAGGTTGAGTTCGGGCTAAATTCTGAGGATAAATATCCTGCAAATCAACGTAAGATAAATCCGTAAATACCGATTTCACCAAAGTAGTTTTGCCGACTCCTGGCATCCCCCGAATAAAAAATAAGTTAAATTGCTCTTTTTCAGCTGTTAATACCGGCGCGAGTGAGCGGGCAATATGACTTGCAATGGTCATGTGAAATATTGAATAAAAATTGAAATGATATTTTTATTTTATCAAACTCATAAAATTCTTTTCCAAGCCGATAACCTTAAATCCATTCTACTCGTACAATTTGGCAACGTGATGGTAGTTAAGACATAATCGTTCGAGACCCTTTATTTTGTTCATTTAAGAATCGGAAAAGAGTTATGACAAAGAAGTGGACTAGAGAAACATCATTGGCTTTTATGCCTTATCCAGAGGCCAAAATTGAATTTGCCCCAACCGGAACGCTATCTGGCATGACTTTTACCGTTAAGGATATGTTCGATGTTAAAGGGTATCCAACCAGTGCGGGCAATCCCACTATGCTGGCTTTATCGGGCATTAAAAATCAATCTGCCCATGCTGTTTTGAAACTTTTAAATGCTGGAGCAAAATTTGTCGGGAAAGTTGTAACCGATGAACTGGCATTTTCAGTCATAGGAGACAATATTCACTTTGGAGCTCCAATAAACGGTGCAGCGCCTAATCTTTATGCAGGCGGTTCATCATCGGGTTCTGCTTCATCGGTTTCTTGCGGCCTATGTGACTTTTCTCTGGCTACTGACTCTGGCGGATCTGTGAGGGGACCGGCAAGCCAATGCGGACTTTTTGGCATTAGACCCAGTTTTGGACGCATTTCGCTCGAAGGCTGTGCGGGACTGTGTCCGCCTTATGATACAGCCGGAATCTTAGCCTCCGAGTTTACTGTTTTTGAAAAATCTACTCGTGTTTTAATCGAAAGCGATCCGATCGAAACAAATGATGTCCCTCAAATAGTCATTCCTGATGACATCTATGAGCTCTTCGGAGAGAAGGTGGTTTCAGAAATAGACTCTGTTGTCGAGCTTGCAGAAAAATTATGGGGCAAAGCAGAACATGTGAAAGCTGCCCCCTTTAACCTGAGTCTTATTTTGAAGGCTTATCAGAAGCTTCAGGGCAGAGAAGTTTGGAAACACTATGGCAACTTCATTGAAAAATACCATCCCTGTTTTGGTCCTGGAGTTAAAGAACGATTTGAGTTCTCACACAAAATGAGTCTTCTCGATTTAAGCGAAGAAGAGACAATTGCTCAACAGACTGTAGCTTATTTAAACGAGCTTTTAGCGGGAGGAAAAATACTTTTATTACCGACACTTCCTGGCTGCGGATTAAAGAAAAGTGCATCGTTGGAAGAGATGAACGCATTCAGAAACAAAATGAGTGCCTCATTTTGCCTGGGTGGTTTAGCGGGACTACCCTGGATAACGCTCCCCTTGGCTCAATTTGACAACGCACCGATGGGAGTGTCAATAGTGAGTAGTTTCAATCACGATGCATGGCTTCTCACTCAATCAAAGGTTCTTTTTGAGCAATATCGACGTACGAAAAATGATTAGATGCTTTAGAAGTGCCTCAATAATGCTAAGAGTAACGGAGATAAAATTATCACAAGCTTTGGTCAAAGCTCTGTAGTTAGCCTAAAAATTGAATTGACGACTAAAAAGGTGACGCCAATGGATACCCAAATTAAATTAGTTCAATACGAAACAAAACAGTCTCACTCAACCCTGATGCAAAGATTTTCTCTTCAAAAAGCCCAAGAGGTTTTAAATTACCATCAGTCTTTGCCTGTCTATAACCCAACGCCTTTAAAAGAATTGAAGTCCTTTGCTAACCACTATGGCGTCAATCACCTTTGGGTAAAAGATGAAAGCTATAGATTTGGTCTCAATGCATTTAAAGCCCTGGGAAGCTCCTATTGCATGGCAACCTTATTGGGTGAGCGTTTAGGACTCTCTAAGACAGAGCTCTCATTTAATTCCTTGACAACGCCCGAAGCTAAAAAATGCCTTGGAGAGCTTACCTTTGTAACTGCCACCGATGGCAACCATGGTCGGGGAGTAGCCTGGAGCGCAAAAATTTTAGGACATAAAAGTATTGTTTTAATGCCAAAAGGCACTGCAATCGAAAGACTGGAAAATATTAAAAAATTAGGAGCTGATGCCTCAATTACCGATTTTCCATATGACGACACTGTTCAAATGGCTGCAAGGCTCGCCTCAGAAAAAGGTGGAATTTTAGTGCAAGACACCGCATGGGCTGGCTATGAAGAAATTCCCACGCGGATTATGCAAGGTTATTTGTCGCTTGGTATGGAAATCGTCAACCAATTAAATGGTCTTCGTCCTACTCATGTTTTTCTTCAGGCTGGCGTTGGCTCTATGGCAGCTGCCGTTGCCGCCTTTTTTGCTCAACAATACGGCAAAAACCGTCCGAAGATCATCATCGTAGAGCCTCATGGCGCAAACTGTCTATACCGTACCGCCCAAGCTAACGACGGAAAAATTCATGCATATGAAGGTGAACTTCACTCCATTATGGCTGGTCTTTGCTGCGGAATTCCCTGCACAGTCGCCTGGGAGCTCATGCAAGAATGCTCCGATTACTTTGTCTCAATGCCGGACTTTGTAGCCGCTGATGGCATGAGAATCTTAAGTGCCCCGATGAACGATGACCCCAGAATCATCTCGGGCGAAAGCGGTGCTTCGTGCTTTGGTCTTGTGGCCGATCTTTTAAGAAAGCCGCAATATCAAGACATCAAGAATTCAATCGGGTTAGGCAGTGACTCCAATATTCTCTGCCTTTCTACAGAAGGCGATACGGATCAAACAGGTTACAGAAAGGTTGTCTGGGACGGTGCCTACAGTAGCATCTGACTTTTTAGAGGCCGCGTCATAAATAATTTTGATTCGGCCTTTGCATAATATTTTTGGGAAATTATTTACAGAGTACACTAAAGGCTCATAGTTCAACGATTGGAATCATTCATGGCTGTATCGACTGAAGATTCTTCCCGCACCGGTCTTTTGAGCGCCCTGGGTGCGTATTGCATCTGGGGCCTTATTGCGCTTTATTGGGCTCTTCTGTCTGAAGCCGGTGATGTTGAAATTCTTGCCCACAGAATTGTCTGGTCTTTGATTTTTGTCCTTTTTTTGATTGTTGCCAAGCATCAATTGGGCGCAACGCTTTCTCTATTCAAATCACTAATTCTGCATCCCATTGAAAACAAGACCTTACTGCTTATTCTTGCCACCGTGTTTGCCTCAGCCAATTGGCTCGTCAATATCGTGGGCGTCACTACAGGCCGAGTAGTGGAATTGGGCTTAGGAACATTTTTAACGCCATTGATGACAATGGCAATCGGAGTAGTCATTTTCTCTGAACGTATTTCCAAAGTTCGTGCACTAGCTATTGCGCTGGCTGCAATCGGTGTTGGTGTTTTGATCACTGGGCTTGATCGTTTTCCCTGGATTGCTATTTTGGTATCAACGACCTGGGCAACTTACGGAGCTCTGAAAAAGAAAATTGTCATTGAACCCTTAAAAAGCGTTGCAATTGAGCATATTTTGATGCTCGGACCTGCCTTAATCTATTTACTGAGCTTTGATGGGATCTTTGTCCATCATTTCTTTGAGAGTTTCTCTAGCGGCTTAAGCTGGGCTCTGATGGGAACAGGTATTGTCACGTCGGTGCCTATGGTGCTTTTTTCACTGGCCGCTCAACGACTACCCATGACAGTGCTTGGCATCATTCAATTCTTGAGCCCCGTACTCACATTCCTTTTGGGAGTCTTCGTTTTTAAAGAAGATGTCACTTCAGCCGAAATCATTGCACTGGGCTTTATTCTTTCGGCTGTCGCTCTTTATATAGTTGGCAACCGCAAACATCACACTAGCCCAAACGGTTAATTCAACAATGCGCTAGAACCGATAACTCATGCGGGCATTAAGACTTAAAGCCTTAAGATCCTCACCCACACTGTAGCCTCCGGCAAGCTCCAAAGATAGACGCTCTTTGCTAAATCCTGTTGCCACATGCAGAGAAGTTAACCAATTGCTCACTTCGCCCTGGGCCTTATAATGACTGTCAAGATATGTAAACGCAGTATCAAACTCAGGATCGGTTAAATAGACTGTGTCCAGTCCTAAGGTATTAAAAAGCCGATAACCGTCAAGTTCTTTATTCATTTGCCATTGAGCGGCGAGCCTCAAAAGAAAAGTGTCAGACTTGCCTTGCTCATAGCTCACAAGTCCAGTTGATAGAGTCGTCAAATCAAAACCATCCTGTTTCTGACGCAAATAGCCTGTCGCTGCTGTCGCGCTTAAAGTTTGGCCCTCTGATAATGGGTAAGTCAATCTAGAATGAGCCTCTGTATATAAATATTGCGACTCAATTGTTTGACTGTCAGCACCAAATTTGTCTTTAAAGTCCCAATCAGAGCGGTTTTTGCCGACATCGGCCCTAAGGCCGGCAGAAAACGAATCATTGAAGAAATAGTTTAAAGAAAGCCCTAATGCGTAACGTGAGCCCTTAGCATCAATTAAATGATTGTCAGCCTCGGAACGCTCTTTTGCAACTGCCCAGTAGCCAGTGAATTGATAACCATCCTTTTGGGTTTCGGTACTGACGACAAGACCTCCGCCATCGGAATTAAAGCCTTGATCCGACTTATCGTTCAAACTGTAGTACCATGGCTTAAGGCTGACTTTTGGAGCTTCCTGTTCAGTAAAGCGCAATGCCGGTGAAGTCAAAGCCTGCAATGTCATCAAAGAATTTAAGTCTGATGTCAATGCTATATAGCGTGATCCGTGTCCAAGACTTTTTTCAGGATTCACAGTCAGTCTGGCTGTTAAATGGTTAGCGTCAGTTCCCGAATACTGCAAATCAACCATATTGGTAGCACTTTCAATTGAAGAGAAAAAGCCGTCTACCATATTAAGATCTGAGGAAATCGTTTGACTGTCTGTATAAGTACCAATAATTGTCCCAAGATTTAAGTCCACATTGAGCTGATGGGAGTCAGTCGGTTTTAAATAAAGAGTGGATTGGGCAGTAAAGCGAAGTTTTGAGTTTGCCTCCGTGCTGCTTGAATCCGAAACAATGGCAAAAGGCACAAAGTGATCCAGATAATTCAGGCTCAAAAGCCAATCGTCGATGACCACCTGACCATTACCGGATAAATTGGCATAAAGCCCATGTCTGTAGCGTGTCTGAGCTTCAGATAAATCAATTTCTCCTCGGTTACTGACATAAACCGTACCGAAATTGTCAGCCGATGCAGCTAAAGCGGCAGCTGTATACTCTTTGGAAGTCGCTATTTTAATTGAGCCATTATTAATAATTGAAGTTTGAGCAGCGGAAGATAAACCTAAGAGTCCTATAGCTCGGGCTGACCCGTACCATTGAGTATGAGCTTCTATTGTCCCTGCAGTATCAACTCCTAACACATAACCGTTATCAAAATTCATTTCAAAAGAGCCGATACCGTCTTGAAAATGTGTTGAGGTGCTTTCTTGCAGATTAATCAGTCCAGAAATAGATATTTCGCCATTATTGACTGCTGAAGAACCCAACCCAAGATAATCCTGTGCTCTCATGCCTACTAAAGAGATATCTGCGTCGACATACGCGGTTGCATTAATCGTCGGATGAATCTCCCAAGCATAGGAACCTTTGATATCCAAACTCTGATCAGTAGGTCGAGCATTATCTGTTGTTAGATACATCTTAGCTTGAGCACTCAATTTGGAATTAATTTTTGAGCTCAAACGGATCTGTGCATCATTTTGAACGTAGCCAGCCCATGCGTCCATACCGATGACATTGGTAATTGCATCGGCCCGTACCATATACGAATAACTTGGGGCTAAAACCGAAATAGGAGAATCCTCTTTGGTGGGGGCTGGATGTGTCCAGTCACCATGAAGAGTTTCCGGTACATTAAATTTAGCGGCCAGTTGCACATCAATATCGATATTGGAATGTTGTTGGAATTCAAGAGATTCAGTATTAACAAAGTGCTCAAAAAATGCTGAAGGACCGCTTTTAACATATTTAGTGACGCCTTGAAAGTCCTGCTTTGCAGCCATTTCAAGAAAACTAACCTGAGTAGCCCCCAACTCGACACTCATGTCCCATTTATCTTTGAAATCTTCAGTGTTGAAATCATAGGTTTGAGTGTATTGAGCTGCACTGGCCGTTAACGGTGCGACCAATGCAATAACCAACGAAATAGGGAGATCAACGGTTCGGGGGTAGGAAAAGTGCAAAGAGGACATCATCGAATTGCTCAAATAAACTCGAACCATTCTAACAAAAAAAAGTTTCCTAAAAAATGTTATCTTAAAAATTTATTATTTAATTTCAAAGAGTTATTAACATTTCAGTTATCTTTTTTTTAATTATGATGATGCGCTCGTTTTTCCCGATTGCTATTTAGAAAAATTCGTCCTTAAATCGATTGCGTTAACAAAAAAGGAGTTTGAAAAATGCCTCAACAAAATATTCCTCCGTTAGACGAAAAGGTCTTTGAAGCAGTTAAAGCTTTAAAAGAGGAACCTGTGATTGGGAAAGCGCTTCAGAAGGCGTTTGACGAAACCGACGAAGCGATGAAGGAGCAGATTGAACTCTGCGAAATTCCAGCTCCAACTTTTGAAGAAAGCGTTCGAGCTGAAGAAATCGCACGCCGGATGAAAAAATACGGTCTTAAAGATGTACACATTGATGAAATCTGCAATGTTGTCGGTTTGCGCCCTGGTTCGGGGAACGGTCCTGTGTTAGCTCTAGGTGCTCATATGGATACCGTTTTTCCTACAGGCACAGACGTTAAGGTTCGTCAGGAAGGTAACCGCTATTTTGCTCCCGGCATCGGAGACAACTGCTCAGGCCTTCGGGCGTTGTTGCATGTTTTGCGTCTATTTAATGAACTTAATATTGAAACCGAGGGCGATATTTACTTTGTTGGAACAGTCGGAGAAGAAGGAAACGGTGACACCCGTGGTTCAAAGTTTTTCAATGAACACCATAAAGTTGATGGGTTTATCGCGATTGATAATACCGATGTCGGCCGAATTTTGAAGGGCGCAATCGGCTCTCATCGCTGGCGTTTTTCTATTGACGGCAAAGGAGGTCATTCCTACGGAGCCTTCGGCGATACGCCAAGCGCTATTCACGCCATGTGCTTAGCAGGGGCAAAAGTTGCCAAACTCAAAGTGCCGGCCAATCCCAAAACGACCTTCACGATCGGCATGATTAAGGGCGGGCAGAGCGTTAACAGCATTGCGCCACACTGCGAGGTCGACGTTGATATCCGAAGTTTAGATAACGAAATGCTCCTTCAAACCGAAGCAGCCATTATGAAGTGCTTTGAAGAGGGGGTAGCAGAAGAAAACGCTAACTGGCCGGTGACCGAAGAGGCCAAGATTCTAAAACTTACTAAAACCCAAATCGGCAATCGCCCAGCAGGAATTCGCCCGCCAGAATGCCCGGTACTGCAAACTGCTCGTTCTGCACAAAAGCTTTTGGGTATTGAGCTCACAAACTATGGCTATTCATCTACTGACGCCAATGCATCGGTTAGCCAAGGTGTACCAGCAACCTGTCTTTCAGCTGGAGGTGCTCAAATCAACACCCATACGGTCAAAGAATACTTCGATAAGATTGATATTCACCTTGGACCCCAGCTCATATTCCTCACAACTGCAGCTCTTGTAGGGGCATTGGGCCACAAACCCACCTTGCCTATCCGTTAATTCTTTAACAGCTTAGGGGTCCGTCTTCTCTTTTTAAAGAAGACGGACCTATTCTTTGTGCTTTTAAAAACGCCAAGTGGCTTCTAAGCCGCCAGCAAGGCTATGGCTATCAGAGGATTCCCACTCCGATTGAATGAGTGCGTTCAAAGAAAGACCATTTTGGGCTTCAATGCCAACTTTAAGTCCTGCTTTGAAGCGATTTTTTGAATCCCACTGAGCTCTGCGGTCAAAGCTCCCGCTAAGGTCTTTTTGATTAAAGGAGAGATCCAGCCCACCTGCATCAGACAAAATTTCTCTGCCATAAGCAAGCTTCATCTGCCAATAAGCCTTATTGGGCTCAAAAACTGCTCCCTCAAACTTAACACCTAATTGAGCCTCTAGAGAATGAAAAACTGATGAATCAACAGACAAATCGGCTATACCTGCAGAATCTTCTTTAAAGCTAGGCATATAAAGCGCAAAACCCGAGAGTCCGGCGTAGGGAGCAATAGTAATGGAGTCAAGCACCTTAAACTTCAATCCCGTGATACCCGAAAGCCCGAAAGACCAATACTGAGGATCAGCCTCGATACTGTCATAAAAATTGCCGAAATGAACTGTGCGCTTTTCTTCGGCATTGATATAGCCCAAATGAGCTGACGTTTGAATAAAAGCATTCGATTGATTCAAATGAGATTTTTCCCAGCTACCTGCAATCCAAAGCCCCTGGGCATTAAGTTCTCGGGCATGAGCGCTTTTACCGTCACTATTAAGTGCTACCAATGAAAGGCTGCTTTGTGTGTCACCAGACTTTTTCACCCATCCGCCGGCCAATCCTGCTACATCCATACGGCTGTGACCAGCCATTGCTGCTGATGCAGTCGCACCAAATGGATTCACCCAAGCGTAATCGCCGTCGCCCTGAGCTATAGAAAGTTTCGACTCTGATGCGCTCTGAGCCAGTCTTTGTAATGCAATCGCAGAAGCTACCATATCAATCAGTCCGTCACCAGTTAAAGCTGCAGCGGCTTCGTTAATGGCTGAGCCATTGGAATCAGACCAGTCGAGGTAAGCAAAAAGCTCTTTGGTTTCGTCTGTTACAGCTTGTGCCGCGCTGGTATCGAATATGCGAGCAATCTTTTTTGCATCCCCTTGTGCATAGCGAGAGTAGGCATTCGGTGCACGGTTGACTACCCATCCTTCGGTGTCATCGCTAATGACAAGAGTAGGAGAGACGGGAAGCTCAGAGGCACTCAAATAGTGATAGGTTAAGTTTTCTGCTGAAAGCGACTCAGCATCGATAATAATCGGCGAGTCTTTATCAACTGTCACATGTCCATCTGGCATCCAACCGCCTTCAGCAGTCGCTACGATAGCCGAACCTTCTTCAAACTTAGCAGTGCCGTCAACGCTCATCGGAACAAAATGTCCGTCATGAACGGTTAGAGTCAAAGAAGCGTTATCAGCCTGATGATAGTCTCCGGAAATTGAAACAGGGTTTAGAACAGTCGAAATTACCCGACCTTTATTGTCAAATAGGGGAGTCGAATAACTGGTAGGCATCAAAAGATAACGTCCGCCTTCAACTGTAGCATTGGGTTCAATAGCAACACCGAGCACCGTTGCAACACCTCCGAAATGAAGATGCGTATCATTGACCTCAATGGTGAGTCCCTTAGGTCCCCAAATCAAATCATTAAACACAATTTCGCTTGAAGAGCTTGGCTCTCTAAGAGAGGCCGATTGTAAAGCTGATCCGAAAGTTAATGTCGTGACTAAACGATCGTTACTCTGCATGCCCGTGTGGTCGCATCCATAGAGCGTTTTTTTCATATCCCAGAGAGAAATGATATCGCCCTTAAGTTGAGTACCTGATTCAATAACTATATTTTTGACAAATGCGTTGGGCGAAATATAGATACTCGCCATATCACCTTCGACTCTGCCTTGAATTCTGAGCTCTGAGATCAATGGACCTTTCAACACATCAGGGATTTCATTTTGAGCATACCAGCCAAAACTATCATCGTATACATCAGCGGTATAGGAGCCGTAATAACCGAATTGATCTCCGAGCTCATTGGAACCGAAATCAAATGCGAGCGCAATGCCGCCTTCTCCAAGTGCTGAGACCGAGGCGCCGGACTCAATCGCGAGCTCATGGTTTTTACCCCATGAAAAAAGAATGCCTTTACCTCCGAACCCGTCAGCTTTAACAGTTGTTCCAGAGGCAATAGTCAACTGATTTTCTGACCCGTCAACACGAGCACCGATTGCGTAAGAGCCTTCGGTCATTAAATCAGCTCTTTGAGTCACTTTGTTCTTTGAGCCGTAAATATGCAACCCTATGCCCCACTCTTGGGTACTGGCGAGTCCTTTAATCCAATCAGTTCCGTCTTCATTTCTTGCCCAATAACCATTGTGATTTTCAAGGGTTCTGCCGTCGGCGTAAAGCGAATAACCGTAAAAGCGTTTCCTGTCAAAGTCAAAGCCGATATCTTGCAGCAACGCCAGTTCCGCTTCCATCAATATCATCCAGTTTCGGTATACCTGGTGGCTCATTAAACTATTTTGTAGTTCTATATGACTGCCTTCATAATATGGCTCATAACCTTGGTAACCTATCGCTTCAAAACCGTTAATTGGCAAACCCGGAACAGGATCTGAAGTATTTTCAGAATCTCCCCACACTTCAATCGGCCAGGCTAGCAGTGCGCCGTCAAGCACTTCATCGACATTTTTACCCCTAAAATACATCCCTGAAGACAGATTTTTGTAATCGACATAAATCGCTCCGGGATCCAATGTTGATAAATCAGGCCGAGACTCACTTGCATCCAAAGCTACTATCGGAATAAAGTCTTTATCTGTATACGAGGCAATTGTTTCAATACTTCTGTCATAAACATCGTACAAGTGTTTAGTGTATTGCGTCAGATCTGATTTTTTTATAGCAACTTGACCGGTATCGTCAATATCCGTAAATAGGCTAAGACCAAAAGCATGAAATAGTTCATGCATCATTGTGCCGGGCAGATCAGAATCAATCCCATTAGAGGGCAAAATCTTAAGTTCGCTGTTATCCCAAACCGTATCTGGTAAGGTATTGTTCACAGAAATATAAGCCTGATATTGACTTTTAGGCTTACTCCCCATCCATGCCAAAGCCAATTCAGTCAGATCAGAATCCGGGAAACTGAACGCCGATGCATTACTATCGGCTTCAGAATAGGGAACGACAAAAATATCGATAGGTCTTTGAGCTCGATAATCGTTTCCTAAAACTTGCCAAAAGTATTCAAATCCGCGTTCCAATCCGAGAATTTCGTCAGGCAAATCGCACGTTCAGCCGGTGTAAAACCTAAAATCTCAGTGAAATCATAGGTTGCCCCAATATCGGCAAAATGTAAATTAGCATAGTGAACACCTGTCGAAGAAATGACAGGCGTTGTTTGAATGGCTAATGCTGCCGTCGGTGCAGCGGACATGGCCGAAACAGCAGAACAAAATGCATAGAAAAATGCCTGATGTCTTAAAAAGCGGGCAAGAGAAGCAGACATGCAATACCTCTAATTGATGGCTTAATATTGAAATTGTTGAAGTATCTTATGCTATTGTCAATCCTTTTTTCTGTCTTAACCTATGATTTAGGTGTTTTCCCACCTTGTTTATAACCAAAACTTCCTAGGCAATATTTGCCGGGCGGGAACAATTTTTCTCCCGTCTCAACAAAAATTGAGGAGTTTTAACATGAAAAAGACTTTGCTTGCGGCTAAAAAACGTGTTGGCGGACTTTGAACGGCAGGGGTACAGAATGAAAAACGGCG
>OJMM01001501.1_pt1 | contig 13606 bp, 11 predicted proteins | sample 1597231 | NCBI WGS metagenome assembly OJMM01 (sample SAMEA2452128, study PRJEB22498) | human gut metagenome | reverse complement strand
ATCGGGAAAAACGGAACAAATCATCGATACCTTTGACACACTAAGAAGTGAAGGACATAAGGTACTTATCTTTTCTTCCTTTGTCCGGCATTTGGAGATACTTGCCGAAGTATTCCGCCAACGGGGCTGGAAGTATGCTCTGCTGACCGGTTCCACCAACAACCGACCTTCCGAAATCGCCCATTTCACCGAACAAAAGGATGTGCAGGCATTCCTTATTTCTTTGAAAGCAGGAGGAGTCGGCCTTAACCTTACACAAGCCGATTATGTATTTATCATCGATCCCTGGTGGAATCCTGCAGCCGAGTCACAAGCCATCGCCCGTGCACATCGTATCGGTCAGGATAAACAGGTTATCGCCTATCGTTTTATTACTCAGAACAGTATCGAGGAAAAGATTCTCCAATTACAGGAGGACAAGAGGAGACTGGCGGAAACGTTTATTATGGATAGTGAGGCACTGCCTGCACTGAGCAATGAGCAGTGGGCGGATCTGCTGAAATAAAGATCTGACAGGGTTTGCGGTTCGATAGGAAGGACAAAGAAAGATCGACTTTGAGTCTATCCTCTGCATCTTTTTCTGCGATCCATGTATTCTCGCAACAAAGTCGGGGTAAGACAATAGGCAAGTTGCGCCCGACTCCATTTATAGCACTGCTGAAACACCACCATAGCGATCATGATAAAAAGTGCGGCACCGACAGTCGCCTGCAAAGGCAACCAAGCCAGCCCTTCACGTGGCAACAGAAGCGGTATAAACGCCAATGCTCCCGCCGGAGCAAAGAACTTCCCCGTCCATTCGAAAATAAGGAACAGAGAAACAGCAATGCCCAAAGCAACCAGACTTTCCGGCAAATGAAGGTAGTGATAACCTATCAGTTGGAAAACAGTTCCCAAAGTCGCAGCGGTAGCCAAAAATAAGAATACCTGTGTAGGACGGCTTCTGAAACCAGCTTTTGAGTTGACCATTTCCGCAAAGGTGACCATCAGCGGAGGTAATATCAAGTACGGACAATCCAGACTAATAGCCAGTAAAGATATCAAAGCAACAAAAACAAGCAAAATCCCCCATCGGGCGACGTCTTTCCCTGTCGGCTTCCGCCCAGGCGTATGAATGATCTGACTTCGAAACCCGTATTTCTCCATCATCTTCTGGATAAACACAGCCAGTACGCACATGATCAAAACAGCTGACGGATAAACAATGCTTTCCGTATGCAGCAAGACCGGCAGCACACATGCCGAAATAAGAGGAATCAGCGTTGTCCGGCTCACCAGCAGGCAAATCCCTGCAAACGCAAATGCCAGACAAAGATTGATGAAATAAGGCAAGGGTGAATAGCGTACAATGCAGATGCCGGCAGCAGCACCGACAGACATCAAGAGTACAATCTGCCATGGTTTCACACACCACACCCATTTATCGATAATCAACAGACCGATTGTCAATGCCACCATTTCAGGAAATAAAATCTCTTTTTCGTCCGTCCATCCAGCAATACCGACCATCAGCACAATTACTGCCAACGAGACGAAGTATCTTACTAGTTTCTTATGTTTTATCATTGAGCGAATTCTTTATTTATGCCTTAAGAAGCCGCAAAATTAATAAAAAAAGGATGACCAGCCTAGTACCCCATGCCAAACTGCCACAAAGGAATCACATTCATAAATCCTCTCTCAATATCATCTTTGACAACAAAACCTTTATCTATTCCCTGAATTTGCTTCTGCCCTTTCTTTTTCCCTCCTACCTCAAAGGTCATATCATCAATTAAGAAATCGGAAACAGGAGAAACCACAACATCCGAAAAAACTCTGGTTTGATTTAAGAAGAAAGTTTCCCTGATATTACCAATATTAGAGTTATCCTGAGCCAGATTATAGATAAGATTTGTATTATCCAAATAGATCTTATCCACTTTCCCCAATCCTCGCACTCCGCCTGTGGCATCTCGCAATTGCGCTATCAGACCCGCTTCCTCAATATAAAGACAATAATCAGAAATATTATTACGACTCACTTCCAAAGCTTTAGCAATACTGCTAAAGTTCGGTTTAAACGGTACACTTTTAGCTATAATCGCAAGAAGTTGTTTTAGTTTCCTCCCTGTAGAAACATTCATATCTGCAAACTGAGGAATATCTGATTCTAAAGTCAAATTTATTATTTGCCGCAAACGTATATCATAATCATTTTCCAAAGCAAACGGATAATAACCTTTCTGCAGATATTCATGGAAAAGCGGAAGCGGATGTTCCAAATCAGGAATATCTACTTTATGCAGTACAATATCTTGTAAAGTATATATTTCGGAAGGTATATGGTGAAACAACTGCAAATATTCACGAAAAGAGAGACCCTGCATCTGATACATCACAGCACGACGACTCAGATCGGAGGCTCCTTTATTGATGTCCAGCACTGACGAACCGGTAAACACAACATTCAGCTCAGGATGATAATCATAAACAAGTTTCAGCTCTTTCGACCAGTCTTTATATTTATGGATTTCATCTATAAACAGATATTTGCCGCCCATCTTCACAAACGCGTCAGCCAGGTCAAGAAGGCGATGGCTGGCAAAATAAAAGTCTTCTGCCGTCACATACAATGACTCATTCAAGTTCAGATTCTCTTTGATATGCTGGAGTACCAGTGTCGTCTTTCCAACTCCTCTCGGTCCGGTAAGCCCTATCATGCGGTTATTCCAGTTGATTCGGGAATAAATATAACGATGAAACTCTATGCTAGTTTCCCGCACTAACTTCTGATAATACTCAAATAACTTCTCCATATACCTTACTTTTCAGACAAAGATACAAAAATTGCACTATAAGAGTGCATTATTTAAATATATTTGCACTCTCATAGTGCAAATATCTCCATATACGTTGCAGCAATCTATTTTTCTCCTATCTTTGCAACTCAAAACAATGCGACATGAAATACAAACTCATAGTGCTCGACCTCGACGGCACACTCACCAATTCTAAAAAGGAAATCTCTTCCCGCAACCGGGAAACGCTGATACGCATACAAGAACAAGGTATCCGTCTGGTCCTTGCATCAGGGCGACCGACTTACGGCATCGTACCGCTCGCCAACGAGTTACGCATGAATGAGTTCGGCGGATTTATCCTGTCCTATAACGGTGGAGAGATCATCAACTGGGAAAGCAAAGAAATGATGTACGAGAATGTACTGCCCAATGAAGTCGTTCCGGTACTCTACGAATGTGCCCGCACCAATCATTTAAGCATACTGACTTACGACGGAGCAGAAATAGTGACCGAAAACTCGCTGGATCCGTACGTACAAAAAGAAGCCTTCCTCAATAAAATGGCGGTACGGGAAACAAACGACTTCCTGACAGACATCACGCTTCCGGTAGCTAAATGCTTGATTGTGGGAGATGCCGACAAGCTTATCCCCTTAGAAGCCGAACTTTGTCTTCGGTTGCAAGGACGTATCAACGTATTCCGTTCAGAGCCTTACTTTCTCGAACTAGTCCCGCAAGGAATCGACAAAGCCCTGTCTCTTGCCGTATTATTAAAAGAAATAGGAGTAGAACGCAAAGAAATGATAGCAATAGGCGACGGCTACAATGACTTGTCCATGATAAAGTTTGCAGGACTAGGCATTGCCATGGGCAACGCACAGGAACCGGTGAAGAAAGCGGCGGACTATATCACTCTGAGCAATGAAGAAGACGGAGTGGCGGAAGCACTGGAACACTTTTACTATAAATTTACGTAGCATCATATGCTCACAATTCCTTTTTCAACCGTACCTTCATAACCTTTGACTGTATGTCTTATACTCTGTTTCAGCAGTATGCAGAGTAGCTATCGTATATCAATCTTACCATTATATAGCTCGTTGCACTAAAGTGAACAGTTCTTTCTACTAAAGTGATGAGATCTTTCCACTCCAGTACACAGGCCTCATCACTCTTGTGGAAAGAAGCGGATGTTTATTACATAACGCAGTGATGTCAGCAAGAGGATCTGCGAATATCGACTACTTAAGTTATCAGAACAGGGCCAGCAACATATAACCAAAGGTCATCCTACTTTACGTTTATCAATATGGTTCATATAAATAAGCAAATGGTTTCATTTCCAACTATCATGAGAACAATGATGAGAAATACCCCCCAAAAAGATGCATTATAGCCATTTTTGAGTTAACGAACGTAAAAAACGAATGAGAAATACCAATTTTGAAAGGCATTTCTCATTCGTCACATATCTGATTATAAAGGAATTGCCCAAAAATATGAGAACAATGAGAACAATATTAAAAAAATCCGTTCTAGGATGGGGATGCAAATTATAGATGTATGCTGTCCATATACTCATGATACGTACAGCAAGAAAAGCTGTACCAATAAGCGAACACACTCTTTACAACTATATAAGAAAGCTGCGTGAAGTATTGTCCAAAGACAAAGAGATCTCAATCACAACACAGAACAATGGCTATGAGTTACATATTTCAACTTGAATTATCGTAATATATCAAAGATTTATTCTAATTTTGTGGTTTTAAATCGAATAAATAGCAAACGTTATGGAACATCAACTGACCATTTACAACACGTTAGATAGAAAAAAAGAGTTATTCGTACCGCTCCACGCACCTCATGTAGGTATGTATGTGTGCGGACCGACTGTTTACGGTGATGCGCATCTGGGACATGCACGCCCGGCCATTACTTTCGACGTACTCTTCCGTTATCTCACTCATCTAGGATATAAAGTACGTTATGTACGCAATATCACTGACGTAGGTCATTTGGAACATGATGCCGATGAAGGAGAAGACAAAATTGCCAAGAAAGCCCGTCTGGAAGAACTGGAACCAATGGAAGTCGTTCAATACTATCTGAACCGCTACCATAAAGCAATGGAAGCCCTCAACGTGCTCTCTCCAAGTATCGAGCCTCATGCTTCGGGCCATATCATCGAGCAGGAAGAATTGGTGAAAAAAATCCTGGACAACGGATTCGCTTACGAGAGCAACGGCAGCGTATACTTCGACATCGAGAAATACAACAAGAAATACCAGTATGGCATACTCTCACACCGCAACCTCGACGACGTGATAAACGAGAGCCGACAGCTCGACGGAGTGGGGGAGAAGCGCAACCAGGCAGACTTCGCCCTCTGGAAGAAAGCGTCGCCGGAGCATATCATGCGTTGGCCAAGTCCTTGGAGCGACGGATTCCCGGGATGGCACTGCGAGTGTACGGCGATGGGCCGCAAATACCTCGGCGACCACTTCGACATCCACGGCGGAGGAATGGACCTCGTGTTCCCACACCATGAGTGTGAGATAGCACAGGCTGTGGCAAGCCAGGGCGACCAGATGGTGAAATACTGGATGCACAACAACATGCTCACCATCAACGGACAGAAGATGGGCAAGAGCCTCGGAAACTTCATCACCCTGGAGCAGTTCTTCACCGGCAAGCACCGTCTGCTCGACCAGGCATACTCGCCGATGACTATCCGCTTCTTCATGCTTTCGGCACACTATCGCGGAACAGTTGACTTCTCTAATGAAGCACTGAAGGCAAGCGAGAAGGGACTGGAGAAGCTGCTCAACGGCATCAGTGACCTCGGTCATGTGAACGTGAGCGACAAGTGCGACCCGGAGACAGAGAAGGTGGTGAAGGAGCTGCGCCAGAAGTGCTACGACGCCATGAACGACGATTTCGCCACACCACAGGTGATCAGTTATCTCTTCGAGGCATGCACCGTGATCAACAAGCTCATCGACCATAAGGCAACAATATGCAGCGAGTGTCTCGACGAACTTACTTCCACTATGCACACCTTCGCCTTCGACATCCTCGGACTCAAAGACGAGCGTGCCGACAGCAGCGATGCCCGTGAGGAGGCTTTCGGCAAGGTCATGGATATGGTGCTCGACCTTCGTGCCAAGGCAAAGGCTGCCAAAGACTGGGCTACGAGCGACCAGATTCGCGATGCTCTCAAGGAGGCCGGCTTCGAGGTGAACGACACCAAGGACGGTGTGACCTGGAGACTGAACAAATAAATAAGATAGATAATACAATCTTGGAACTATAAACAATGCGGATTGCTTATCCTGTTGGCAGGAAGGCAATCCGCATTATTGTTTATCCCAAATCTGTCATCAACAGATTAAGCCCTAATGACCGTTTGGGGTTTAAAGGTATTGCATCAATACATCCCAAACGGCGATGATATGGCACACACTGCCGGCGAGGACGAAGAAATGGAATACGCTGTGCATGTATTTGCGCTTGTTCAGACTGTAGAACACGGCACCCGTGATGTAGCTCACTCCCTCAGCGATAATCCATATCACCGCAGCCTCGCTCACATTGTTTATCAGTGGTTTGAAAGCCACGAGGATGCTCAATCCCATACCCACGAAACACGCCGTCTCCAGATTACTGTGGTCCTTCAGTCTTCTGAAACTCATCACCGTGCCCACGATGGCACACGTCCATATAAACACGAACAGTCCCCATCCCCATGCGCCGTCCTCTCTCAGTGCCGTCAGCGTCAGTGGCGAGTAGCTGCCTGCGATATGCCAGTAGATGGCGGCATGGTCCCATTTGCGCAATCTCTCTTTCCATACGCTCCGTGCGCTCAGCGCATGATACACCGTTGAGGCTATATACGAGCATAGCATACCGAAGAGATATAGCGATACGCCAGCCGTAGCCCATGCGTTCTGATGACCGATACAGAATATCAGGAACGCGATGCCTACGCCCACGCCCATCACCACACCACCGAAATGCGACCACGAGTTCCACAACTCTTCCTTATGTGAAAAGTGAATCTTCATTGTTTTCTTTTATTAATTGCTTTTGTTGTGTCTAAAGTTGAAATGTTTCTTGGCTGCAGCCGCAGCTTATCCTGTCAGAAGATGATGCAAAGATAATGCAAGGCGAGATAAGCGCAAAGCGAAAGTCTCAAAAAACTTCCTGTTTCCTCTCTTTCGTATATATAAATCTCAAATCCGCAACTAAGCCTTTCAACGTCCTTCTTGCGTGTACACATCCTCTCATATCCCCTTACCCCCACAATGCGACTTGAGGCAATATGCAGTATCATACCCATAAGTTGTAGGCGTTATCCAAAATCTGTCTGAAATGTTTTCTTGCTTCAGCTCCTTTATCGCTCTGAGGATAGTGTCTGAGCTACAAGTGCGAATTGTCGGATGAAGCGAGAGATGGTTCATCAAATGAGTAGTGACATCCTGGGGTACATGAGCCACCACAGAAGTAGATGCTCATGAGAGAACATGACAATGTGGAGTCAAATTGCTCCATGATCCGAAAACATTCCTCCAAAAGGAGTGAGTTTCTCAGATATAATTTGTATCTTCGCCATGTCATATCGTTGAATTCTCTTGCTTATTTTGCGACACTAAGATAAGTGAATTCTTCGACATGGCAAAATCATAGGCCGCTCGGCTCAGACACTATATCCTAAGTCTATCGCATCAACCAATTCCGTCACAAGCGCATTGTTATGTGTAATTAAGAAAACGGCATAAGAATGTTGTTTTCTTGAACGTTTTGCAAGGTAAGACTTTTTGTTTAATCTGGCAAGTTTTTAACTTATATTATTTTACTTGTACTTTGGCTTGTATTGATAAATTTTTGCTTATATTAAATAATGTGAGGATAGTTTATTAATGTGTATATAGTATAAAAAAAGTAAGCAAAACAAAGAAAATAACGATAAAACGAAAGAAAATTATTAAAAAAGCTTGCAGGTTAATATATATTTACTACATTTGCAACAGAGAAAAAGATAAGTACAGGGTTCCCTATACGGATAATCTGTACATTTGTTAACTAAATTAATGTCGCTTATGAAAAAAATCTTCACAGCGTTAGTAGCAGCTTTGTTTGCTACAGCGTCTTTTGCACAACCCCTCGCAAAAGTTCAGGCAAACGGACCGTTTGCCAACAGTTCGCTGAGATATCAGCCTAACATCAAGAAGCCGGCAGGCCAGCCAATGAATTTTATTATGCCTACGGTAAGCAATCAGACAACTCTTTCTGCACGTGTGTGCAAGGCTGCAAGCGAGTCGGAACTCATTACTGAGCAGCCGGCTGGCACATTGCATGACAATCTATATGGTACGAGTGAGGGTTACTTGGTAATGTTCGGATATGTATTCCATATAACTTTGGATGGCACAGTAGAGCGTTATGTTGAGGGTAGCAACGGAGAAGTATATATCCAGAATGCTATCTGCACAATACCATCTGGCTCTTGGATAAAGGGCTATAAGGCTGAGGGTGACACCATCAAGTTTGATTTTCCTCAGAAATATTATGCCCAGGACGCTATTGATGCTAATGGCAATCCTACAGGCGAGAAGGAATATTTCTATGCTTATCGAGCTGTGATGAATCAAGAGGGCAGCTCTTTTGTTCCTGATCCTACATCTCAGACTATGAGCTACGTGCTCCGCAACGACTCACTCATCCGTGTAGACAACCACGATAATAATGTTTATCTTGCACTATGTGCCGACGATGGCGGTTGGTGTGGATACGCCGACTACTATCAGGTATGGAGCAAGATGAATGAGACAGCAAGTGTTCCTCCAGCTTCAGCCGAAGTTTCGAAGTATCAGGTTAGATTCATCAATAAAGATGGTCAGGACGACGCTCGCATTATCAATTTGGCTATTGATGGCAAGGATCTGTATCTTGGCAATCTTTCAGAAAACGCTCCGGATAATTGGGCAAAGGGTAAGATTGATGGTGACAAGGCTGTCTTCGAGGGTAAGATCTACATGGGTGTAGACCCAGTGGAGCAGATACATTCCTTCTTCGCTCCTTTGGGTAGTAAGAAGATTTGGAACGAATTGTATGGAGTGGAAGTTGACAGCTTCTACTTCGAGAAGTCTATATCGTTTGATTATGACGCCGTTGCCAAGACATTGAAGTCGGATGGTATGTTTGATGTTAACAAAGGTATGAATTCTGTATACCCAACTATATCTTATGGGGCTCCGCAGATGGAGCCGTGGGTAGAGGTTCCTGGAAGTCCTAAGGATCCTGTCTTGCTGCAGTTCGTGCCATTCGATGAGGCCCAAGGTTGTGGTGTGCTCCAGTTCTGGTTTGACAAGAATTCGGTTGACGGCAACTTGCTTGATGCCCAAAAGCTCTACTATAATTTATACTTCGATGGCGATTTGTTTACAGCATATCCAGATGAGTATACGAATATTTCTGAGGAGATCACCGATATCCCGTATTACTTCTCAGACAATTCGTTTGACTTTATTGCAAATGGTAACATGCACACATTGTACTTCTACATGACTGGATTCACAAAGCTTGGTATTCAGACTTTCTATAAGGATGGTGACAAGGTTTACAAGTCAAATCTTGTAGAGTATGAGATTGATGATGAAGGCAACTTCACTCCTGTTGAGACAGCTATCAAGGGCATGACTGCCGACAATGGCAACGTGACAAGCGTAAGCTTCAGTGATCTTAGCGGTCGTCGTGTAAGCAACCTTGCTAGTGGTGTATACCTCAAGACCATGAAGATGGCAGACGGCACACAGAAGACTGTGAAGGTTGTCAAGAAGTAAGATTGACAGAATAAAAAAATAAAGAGAAGAGCCTTTTAACATAAATGGGAAATTTCATTCACCCTATATATTATATAATGTGTATAGCGGGGGTGCCATTTTCTGTAATAATAAAAAAACACGAAGGTTATGAAGAATAACAAATGTATACTCAATTCCATTCTGCTTGTGGCGGCTTTGTCAGGATTCTGTGACTCTGCTTATGCTGACAACGGCAAGATTGTATTCAGTGGCAATATGGGTTCGTCGTCGTTGGTGGCTTATGGCACACAGAAGAAGGAGAACTATGATGTGGCTGTGATGCTTGCCGACAAGAGTCTAAAGGGTAAGAAGTTAGAGGCTATACGCGCTCCGTTCCAGAGTAGCGACAATATAAGCAACGTGAAGGTGTGGATTAGCAAGAAGCTCACGGTTGAGAGCAATAAGAATGTGCCCGATGTGATGAGTCTCGATGCTACGTTTGATGGCAATACAGCTTCTGCCACTCTTGCCACTCCTTACACTATCGATAGCGACACACTGTATGTGGGCTATTCGTTCAACGTGGATGCGACAAGCTCTACCACCAAATATCCAGTGGTTTTGGTTGCGGATAAGAGTGATGCAGGATTCTTCCTCCATACATCGCGTACTTACTTGAAATGGAAGGATAAGTCGGATTTTGGTTCTTCGGCTCTTGAGGTTGACATTTCTGGCTTTGAGGCCAATGCTGCCAATATCTCTGAGATAGGAACGGTGTATGGACTGGTGAACACAACCACCGATGTTACTCTTAGTATAAGGAACCATGGTTATAATGGCGTTAAGTCGTTCAGCTACAGTTATACGGCAGGCGACGTGAATGGTTCGGGTTTGGTGGAGCTTGACAAGCCGCTGCCAGCTATCTACAACGCTTCAACTGATGTGACCATTAAGCTCAGTGAGATAGCTGCAAAGGGTACCTATCCACTTAAGTTTACTGTTGACAAGGTGAATGGCGAGGCTAATAGCGAGGCTGTTGCCAATGAGGGTAAGTTTGTGGTGGCCAACGTTATGCCAAAGCACAATCCTGTAATGGAGGAATATACTGGTACATGGTGCGGATGGTGTCCGCGTGGATATGTTGCCTTGAAACTTATGAACAAGTATCATCCCGACTTTATCGGGCTTTCTTATCATAACGACGATGCAATGGAGGTGATGTCTTCTACTAACTTCCCGTCAAGTGCGCCTGGATTCCCAACAGCGGATATGGACCGTTCGTTTAATGCTGCTCTTGATCCTTATGTCGGAGTCTCAAATTCCGGCCTCGGCATTGAGGATATTTGGAAGGCACAGGCTAAGAAGATTGCTCCTGCATCAGTTGCTGTTGAGGCAAGTTATAAGGATGACATGAAGAAGATAGCCACTAAGGCAACATTCGTATTCCTTGAGGATTTGACAGATGCTGATAAGTATAAGGTTGAGTTTGTGCTCGTAGCCGATGACCTTCATGGAACAGGTTCTACATGGGAGCAGCATAACTATTATACAGAAGACAATGTCGGATCAATGCCTTCGCCTGAAGCAGATCCGTTCTTTGCAGGAAATTCTGTTATCCCAGGTCTTCATTTCGATGATGTTGTAGTGGCAACAAGTCGTCTTACAAGTGGACTTGTGTCGCTGCCAGCAACAATCAAGACTGACGAGCCGATTGAGGTAGAGGGTGAGTTTGAGACTGCAAAGGTTGTCAACACTTCGGGAGAGTCGCTAATTCAGGACACTTCAAAGATGCGCGTTGTTGCCTTGTTGCTCAATGCCGATGGCACTATCGCAAATGCCGCCAAGGCAAATGTTGAGGGCTATAGCACTGGCATCTCTACCATCAACAACAATGAAGGCAAGACTGATGTGCCGGTTGCAGTATACGATGCTCAGGGTCAGCGTCTCAGCTCTATGCAGAGAGGTTTGAACATTGTGAAGTATGCTTCGGGCAAGACTGTTAAGGTTGCGAAGAAATAAGACAGCAATAGGCTTTTAACGAGAAGAACAGCAAAGGGCTTAATTGGAATTTTTTCCGATTAAGCTTTTTTTGTGTTGCGATGTTCGATTTCTTCCACTTGCGTTATATTTAGACACTTATCTTTATATATAAAATAACGTACTCAATGCTTTGCCTTACCGATCCTTATTGCTGCCTGCCAGCTTTTACCCAAACCTTGTGGCTACCTTTTCCTTTTGATTCGAAAGGAGCCTCGTTGCCTTGAGACAGCTTTTAATTGGAACTCGTGATGATTACAGGCTCTCTCGCTTTGGCTACTACTTTGAGAACATAGTAGAATTCGATGCAACAGGCATCGACAAGACTACAACCTCTACCGATGTTGAGGAGGTAGCTCGCTATTCAGTAAATGGTCAGTGATTGTCTGCTCCAACCAAGGGATTGAATATCGTGAAGTATAGCGATGGTAGCTTGAAGAAAGTTGCTGTTAGATAATGGGTGGCAAGCATCCTTGTGAGACAATATTTTTTTCTCTTTTTGTGAGTGGTGTCGATAACCGTTTGTGGGTGAATTCATCTATGTGCAATCTGTATAAAAATACGTGAAGTAGAAAACCCTCAGTCCTGTCATTCCGCTCGTTGTAACATGACACTCATCTAAAGTCCGATTGCAGCTATAAGTGTATGCAACGGACTATGAAAATCGGAATTACATATATTGTGCATATATATAAAATACAGCGTATTTTTGTTGATGTCGGTCAATATTTTGAGCATTTAAAGGTGTAAAATGTAACCAAAGGATTGCAAACGTTTACGTAGTTTTTGGTCATAAAACTTATAGTTTTTTTGTTTTAAATCAATTCTTGTAATATCTTTGCATCAACAAACACTGATTTTCAGAATTACATGCTACATTAATACTAACAGCTAAGACATTCAAAAATGATGAAAAAGGGCTTCGACGTGGTGTCGAGGCCCTTTTTGAGTAGTACGCCCGGCATGAGTATTGTTCTGAAATCTTAAAACATGCAAGCCTCGGTGACTTTTTGGGGGTAAGCAATTTCTATTCTTTGTCTTTTTTGCTTGCATTCCTTATCCGTGGTATAAAAATGTTATGAATGATGTTGTCTTCGTAACAAAATTTCGTATTATGAAATAAATAACTGTCATTTTATTTGCGTGTTTTAAAATGTTGTTTTACTTTTGCAACCGCAAACACGAATACACTAGTATGTTGCTATTAATTATTGCAATTTTCAAACAAATTGTAAGAGGGGATTGAGAAAAAGCCGTGTTGGCTTGTAAATAAAAGAAATAGATCCTTCGGGTAGAAAGTTGTTTAAAGGTATCAACCAAACATTATAATATGGACGCAAAACAAGGATTGTATGCCTCAGCCTACGAGCACGATGCGTGCGGCGTGGGTATGGTGGTAAACATACATGGAGGCAAAAGTCATGAGTTGGTGGATAATGCTCTGCGCGTGTTGGAGAACATGCAACACCGTGGTGCCGAAACTCGTGACAAGACAGGTGACGGTGCTGGCATTATGGTGCAGATTCCTCACGAGTTTATTCTGCTGCAAGGCATTCTCAGAAGCATTGCTCAGAAAACATTTCGGCACGGAGATAAGCACCATCGGAGGTATCGGACTGAAGGATATCGCAAGAGAATACACAGAGCTCAACCAGGCAGCTTTCTTCCCCTCTCCTGTAGTGAAGGCAGAAGAGAAGTATTTCCTACCCAACAACGGCCTTTTCAGTTATAGAAAAGACGGCATAGAGCATGCCTGGAACCCCAAGACTATCACCAAGCTACAGCTCGCCACACGCTTGGGCAGCTATAAGCAGTTCAAGGAGTGGGCGGCAATCGTCGACACCCATTCCGCCACGGGAGATGCCGAAAAGGGTGAGCGCCCCATCTTCCTCCGCAATCTGCTCACCTTCAAGAAGGCAGCCACGCCGACACCGCTCGACGAGGTGGAACCGGTGGAGAGCATCGTTCGCCACTTCGTCA
>OJMM01001496.1_pt1 | contig 13627 bp, 10 predicted proteins | sample 1597231 | NCBI WGS metagenome assembly OJMM01 (sample SAMEA2452128, study PRJEB22498) | human gut metagenome | reverse complement strand
TCTCTCTGGGACGGTCTTCCAGCGCCCACTGGTTGATGGATAGTTTGTGTTTGCTTTCCATGATCAAATCACTTACTTATAAAAATTCTTTTGAAACGCCTCGAATTCGTCCTTTCCTCTTATACAACGCTGCCACCATGCACGCCAGAATCCCGTTCCATAACCAATTAGTTGTATAAAGGAAGCAGTAATTGACAGCATTCCAATCCATAAACTGCGATTTCTGATTGTCGAATCCACGCAAACCACCAAGGAATAGAGCAGTAAGGGAAGAGGTGCTGCCAACATGGCGGCAAATCCTAAAAACAGAAGTGCCATCTCGCCTATCGCACACCCGGGAACCGTTTTGGAATATAGTAGATAAAAAGCTAACAAAACGAGCCCCAACCCCAAAAGAGTCAGTAATAAAAGCAAAGAGACTCCCAGCGTGAACACTGCCGGTAGCAAATGCACCAATTTCAACGAATCGGGATATTTCTTATAAAGGTTAATGCGGGCAATGCCGGAGTTATGGACTTGCTTAAAGAACTTCTTCAAGTCTGTCCGACGTTTGTGATATACCCACGCATCGGGGAAAAGACGACAAGTATAGCCACCTTTAAAAATACGGATACTGAAGTCGATATCTTCCCCGAAGCGCATTTTAGAGAATCCCCCCAAAGCTTCATACACTTCGCGACGAATCCCCATATTGAAGCTACGAGGATAAAACTTGTCCATCTTCTTTTTTCCGCCACGGATACCTCCGGTCGTGAAGAAAGAGGTCATGGAATAGTTAATTGCCTTCTGAATATCAGTGAAAGAATCGTGTGCACGGTCGGGGCCACCAAAAGCATCGGCAGGAGAAGTGGTGAGCTCCTTCTCTACCGCATCGAAGTAGCCTTCGGGAAGGATGACATCAGAATCCAATATAATAAGGTATTCGCCTTCGCTACGTTCTGCTCCGTAATTACGGGTTTGTCCCGGACCGGAATTGGGTTTAGAGAAATATTTTATATTCAACCGATCTGCATACCGGTCTACTACTCCTTTACAGGGAATGGAAGAACCATCTTCAACAACAACAACCTCAAAACCCTTAAAGTGTTGTACAGTAAGACTTTGCAATAATTCATCCACTTCATCGGGACGATTATAAACGGGAATTATGACGGAGTAACGCATATCAAAAACGGGATATAACTATTTGATATGCAAAGTAAGACAAAAAAAAGATGGACTCGAAATCGAGTCCATCTTTTTTTTGTATATCAGCAATAAAATTATTACTTATTCAGGATATCCATTGTATCCGATGCGATCAACAGTTCTTCATCTGTTGGGATCACTACTACTTTCACTTTAGAAGCAGGAGTAGAAATGATTGCTTCTTCACCGCGAACCTTAGCATTTACTTCGTTATCAAGTTCGATACCCATGAATTCCATATCCTTACAAACTTCACGACGACATTCCATCTGGTTCTCACCTACACCACCAGTAAACAGGATAATATCCACACCGCCCAATGCAGCAGCATAAGCACCGATATATTTCTTAATACGGTAATAGTACATCTTCTCTGCAAGGATAGCTTTCTCATTGCCAGCCGCACAAGCAGCCAAGAGTTCACGCATATCGCTTGATACACCCGAAATGCCCAGTACACCGCTCTTCTTGTTCAACAGATTGGAAACACCGGTTGTGTTCAAGCCTTCTTTTTCCATGATAAATGTTACTGCACCGGCATCAATATCACCGCTACGAGTACCCATCATCAAGCCTTCCAATGGAGTCAAGCCCATAGTAGTATCCATACATTTACCATCTTTGATAGCAGCGATAGAACCACCGTTACCAATGTGGCAAGTGATAATTTTCTGTCCTACCGGATTTACACCCAAGAATTCACATACACGTTTTGACACATAACGATGAGAAGTTCCGTGGAAGCCATAACGACGTACACCATATTTCTCGTACAATTCGTAAGGGATAGCATACATGTAAGCATAATCCGGCATAGTCTGGTGGAAAGCTGTGTCAAATACGCCTACCTGCGGAATATTAGGAAGAATAGCGGAAACTGCGTTTACTCCTTTCAAGTTGGCAGGATTGTGAAGTGGAGCCAAGTCGTTACAAGCAGTAAATGCTTCCAATACCTCTTTATTCAGCAATACAGATTCGCTGAAACGTTCTCCCCCGTGTACCATACGATGACCTACGGCATTGATTTCATCCAATGACTTGATAGCTCCATATTCAGGGCTAATCAATGTATTCAGGATAAACTCCACACCCACTGTATGCTCCGGAATATCTTTTTCCAGGATTTTCTTTTCACCATTCGGCAAAGTCAATTTCAGGAATGAACCCTTCAGACCGATTTTTTCAATACCACCTTGAGCAATTACCTCTTTGGTGGTCATGTCGAACAATTTGTATTTAATAGATGAACTACCACAGTTCAATACTAAAATCTTCATATCGTTTTATTATTTAATATCCGTTATTTATTTGTTAGCTTTTGCTGCAATAGCTTGATTAGCAGTGATAGCAATCATACGGTAAACGTCTTCGATAGAGCAACCGCGTGACAGGTCGTTCACCGGGCAAGCAATTCCCTGGAGAAGCGGGCCGATAGCGTCAGCATGTCCCAAACGTTGTACCAGTTTATAAGAAATATTTCCTACTTCCAAGCTCGGAACAATCAGAACGTTTGCCTGTCCGGCTACGTCTGAACCCGGAGCCTTACTTGCACCCACTTCAGGAACAAGAGCAGCATCTGCCTGCATTTCACCATCCAAGTCGAGAGTCGGAGCCATTTCTTTAGCGATCTTCGTAGCTTCCACGACTTTGTCTACCACTTCATGTTTTGCAGAACCCTTCGTAGAGAAGCTCAACAGGGCAACTTTCGGATTTTCGATACCTGCCACAGCTTTAGCTGTTTGAGCTGTGCACACAGCAATCTGAGCTAACTGGTTAGCATCCGGTACCGGAGTAACAGCAACATCGCCCATTACCAAAATTCCATTCTTTCCATATTCAGGAGCGTGAGTTAGCAACAACATTGCACCTGATACACAAGTGATTCCGGGCGCTGTCTTGATAATCTGCAAAGCAGGACGCAATACATTACCCGTCGTATTCTCAGCACCGGCGATCTCACCGTCAGCGTCACCCGCCTTGATCATCAAACAAGCCAAGAACAAAGGATCTTCAACTAGAACCGCAGCCTTCTCGGGAGTCATACCCTTCTTTTGGCGAAGTTGGAAAAGCAAGTCTGCATACGCGGCTTTCTTCTCGTGATTTTTCGGATCGACAAGAGTTGCCTCACCGATGTGGTTCAGTCCGAAACCAGCCGCCAACTCCTTGATCTCAGCGGGGTTTCCAATTAAGATAATGTCTGCTACACCGTCGGCCAGTAATTGGTCGGCAGCTTTAAGAGTTCTTTCCTCGGTACCTTCGGGAAGAACAATACGCTGCTTGTCAGCTTTAGCGCGCGCAATAATGTCTTGCATTAAATCCATAGCGGAAGATATTTTATATTATTTAATAATTGTACTCGTAATCCGGCTACAAAATTAGGCATAATGCAATATAGAGTTTACAAAATAGGCAAAAGAATTACAGGTAGAGATACCAGTTTCAGATCTTTTAACAGTAATTCGTCACTTCCCGCTCCCCGGAGAGTATTTGTTGCAGTTCTTCCGCTGTCACATTCACACTTAACTTACCTTTATGGGCCACGGAGATCTTTCCTCTCTCCTCCGAGACAATAATAACCAGCGCATCTGTCTCCAATGACATCCCCAACCCGGAACGATGGCGCAATCCCATATCCTTGGGAAGGGTAGCGTTCTGGGCGACCGGCAAGATACAACCGGCCGCCTTGATCCGGTTATCGGCTATGATCATGGCACCATCATGCAACGGGCTGTTCTTAAAGAATATATTCTCGATCAAGCGGGCATTTACATCGGCGTTGAACATCTCGCCCGTATGCTCATAGATAGTCAAGTCCATATCTTGCTGGATCACGATCAAGGCACCCGTCTTTTTCCGGGCCATATTCATACAGGCCAAGACAACAGGGGCGACAAACTTCCCTTCTTTCTCCGGATCGCCTCCTCGCTTGGAAAAAAGTTTCCCTAGGAATTTCCAGCCCCGGTGCGAACCTAACGCCAACAGGAAACGGCGGATCTCGTCTTGGAAGAGGATTACCAAAACCACGAAACCTACGCTAATAAACTTATCCAAGATGGCCCCCATCAACCGCATCTCCAATACCTGCGAGATCAAGATCCATACGACGATGAATGATACGACTCCACTGAATATAGCCAATGTGCCCGAGCTTTTCATCAACTTATAGGTCTGGTACAGGAAGAAAGCCACCAGCAATACGTCAATCAAGTCTTTTATACCGAAATGCATCCACATAGTTAATTGAGAATTGAAAGTTGAAAATTGAAAATTATTTGTTGGTCATTTGACCTATGACGCGAATGGCTTCCACTGCTTCCCGCACATCATGTACACGAAGGATATTAGCGCCGTTCAAGAGAGCGTACGTATTCAATACAGTCGTTCCGTTCAAGCTATCCGCAGGGGTTCCACCCAGTAATTTATAAATCATGCTTTTACGGGAGACTCCAACTAATAAAGGCAACTCAAAAATAGAGAACTCCTTTAAATGGCTCATCAATTGGTAATTCTGCTCCAACGTCTTACTAAAGCCAAAGCCGGGATCGAGGATGATATCATTCACCCCTAAAAGCCGAAGCTGGCGTACCTTCCGGGAAAAGTACAGCATGATCTCCTCCATCATATCCGGGTAATCAGTATGCCTCTGCATAGTTTGAGGGGTTCCACGCATATGCATCATGATATAAGGCACCTTCAAATCCGCTACCGTTTGGAACATATCCGCATCCAACTCACCGCCGGAGATATCGTTAATGACAGCCACTCCATATTCCTCTACGCAACGACGGGCAATCCCCGCACGAAACGTATCTACGGACACCGGGATATCCGGGTAATGCTTATTTAATATATGTAAGGCAAACTCCAAACGGCGCATCTCTTCCTCCGGCGTAACCTCAGCGGCATCCGGACGGGATGAATAACCACCGATATCGATCCAATCCCCTCCCTCCGATAAGATTTCCCGGATACGGTCCTCGATAGCGGTCTCGGTCTGTTTGCGGCTGCCCGCATAAAAAGAATCAGGGGTAATATTCAAGATTCCCATCACCAACGGTGTCGCTAAAGAAGTAAGTGTCCCTCTAATATTGAGCATTTTATCTAACATGATCTTTCCTTATTTCCAGCAAAGATACAGGTTTCTCTCTTAAAATCTCCTTCTAGATTCTTCATTCTTTATTTAATTGCTACATTTGCGCCGAATTAGACAGGAATAAATATTTAACGCGATACAGTCATGAGTATTATCGACCTCTATGATTTATTTATACATAACCCTCAAATAACGACAGATAGCCGGAACTGTCCGAAGGGTTCTATCTTCTTCGCCTTAAAAGGCGATAAATTCGATGGAAATCAATATGCCGGGAAAGCCTTGGCATCCGGCTGTGTCTATGCCGTCATAGACAATCCCGATTATTATATAGGCGAACGCACGATCCTTGTTGATAACGTGCTGAAGACCTTGCAACAATTAGCGCACCATCACCGCAAGGTACTGGGGTTGCCGATCATCGGAATTACCGGAACGAATGGCAAGACCACGACCAAAGAGTTATTGGCTGCCGTACTCTCAACGAAATTCAATTTGCTATATACCGAAGGTAATTTCAATAATCATATTGGCGTTCCCTTGACCTTGCTCCGATTGACTCATGACCATGAGATGGCGGTTATCGAGATGGGCGCCAGCCATCCGGGAGACATCAAGGAATTAGTGGATATCGTCCATCCTAACTATGGCATCATCACGAACGTAGGCCGTGCCCATCTGGAAGGCTTCGGTTCTTTCGAGGGTGTGATCCGGACAAAAGGGGAGTTATATGATTATATCCGTCGCTCCAAAGGCAAGATATTTATCAAGAAAGAGAACGAGTACCTTCAGTCTATCGCCAAAGGCATCGAACAAATCACATATGGAAACGGGGATGATGCTTTCGCATCCGGACAGGTAGTCAGTTGCGATCCTTTCTTAGTGTTCAATTGGAAGCAACAAGGAAAGTTGCATACCGTCGAAACACATATGATCGGTAGTTATAACCTAGATAATGTATTGGCCGCCGTCGCCGTAGGCCGCTTCTTCAAGATCCCGGCAGAGCGTATCAGTCGTGCTATCGCCGCTTACGAGCCAACCAATAACCGTTCCCAATTCAAGAAAACCGAGAATAACGAATTGATTATCGATGCTTACAACGCGAATCCGAGTAGCATGAAAGTAGCTCTGGACAATTTCATCACCATGCCCGTACAGCCTAAAGCCATCATCCTTGGAGATATGCGCGAGCTTGGACCAACTAGCGACGAATTACACGCGGAGGTTGTCGAACAGATCAAGAAAGGCCAGTTCGACAAGGTGTTCCTCTGCGGCGAGCATTTCTCCAAGGTAGGCAAAGAGTTCTCCCCCTTCGCTACCACAGAGGCTATGACGGAGGAGCTTCGGAGGCAGCCGTTAAAGGGCTATCATATCTTGATCAAAGGCTCTCATAGCATGGGGCTGGAGAAACTAGCGGATATCCTATAAGCTATCATCGAACAAGACAGTTTTCAACTTTTGATACAAGAAGGAGAGAACCAATAAGATAACTCCCAAGATTATAAAGACGACCACTTTCCCGATCGTAGGCAAGAGCCACAGATCTACCAACACCAACTTTAGCAATACGATCGAGAAAGTGGCCAAACTAATCATCCGGACAACCTTCAGGTGCAATCGCATTCCCACCGCCATTTGCATAAAGCCGGCAAGACTCAACGAGATAGAGAAGCCTGCGCTTAATTCATCCGGCAAGCCCAACTGATTCAACAAATTATTCGTTCCCACGGCCAGTAATATCGTAGACAGCAAACAAATATATAAGGTCATCCCATGCGTACGCTTTTCTCTTGCGTCAAATGACTTATAATAGTACCGCCCCAAGACAAAAATATGCCCCCCGATTAAAAGCAAGGAAACCCATAGCAGGAACCGGGGAATAAAGAGATCATCATACCCGACCCACAAAGACATTCCTCCGAACAGGGATAAAGATAGCCCCAAGAGTAGTCCGTATCCCCCCGCATTTCTTGACACAGGCAAATAGCTTTTCCCTAATAAAACATTCGCAGCAAATAAAACCGCCACCGTAAATGTCTCGATATAGCTAAAGGACACGATCGAAGGATCTACATATGAATAGAAATCGAAAACAAAGGCTATATATAATACGACACATCCCGTCAAGAGAGGCCCTTTCGTAGATATCCTTGTCGGACGTACCAACCAAGCGTCTACCCAATACGATAGCCCCGTAAAAATACCGGTAGCGAACAAGCCATTTATAAATAGGGAAGAATCTCCGTACCGAGCCTCCATACATCCGTGGAAGACATCCATTCCGTAAGAGCCCAGCGTCAAGACCGGAAGTACCCAAGCGAATATCTCGTAAACCCGCAGACGGAAACGACTATAGAACCAGAGAATAATCATTACCTCTGAAGCCCAAAACAAGGTAATAAAGGTCCCTTCCAGTTGGATCGGGATCGTCACCGATACGAACGTAAGAGCGATACCCAATAACGTATGCATCAAGAAAGTGAAAGGTTCCCCTTTCCGTTTGATCCAAAAGAAAAGAGCGAAGTTAATAGCCGCAACAAAAAGGGTTACCAGACCTTTGCAATTCCGCTCAAGCTCCATATTCTGCAGGAGACAAAGGGCAAAGAACAGGAATACGAAATTGTTCAATCCGATCACTCCTAATAAATATTGATTGATCCCCCGGATATTGATTCGTACGATGGAAGCGACCGATAATAAGAAGATCAAATAGAAGGCGATAGAGAAAATAAGTAAATGTGTTAATTGGACACTTCCCATCAAATCCAGATCCGCAGCATACGTATAACCCGCAAAGACGATCCAAGTCAAGGCAAAACAAATTACAGGCAATTCCCCCCACTTCTTATAGATAGATAGCCCGAACATTCCTAGGTCCAAGATCATGACATAGGTAAACAGCACCCAATAACTTCCATCTCCGCTACCCACTAAGAATGGAGCGATAAATCCACCCACCAAAGCGATAATCGCCAGTTCCCCACGATTATAGAGTATAGATAAAGACGACATAAATCCGGTAAACAGCACAAGCAGAATAAAAGCGACCGTTTGGCTAAACAGCCCGTAATAATGATAGGCGATCGCCACCGTTACATAGAAGATCGCGAAAGCGCCTCCCGCCAGCAAAGAGCTAAAGGTACGATAGGAATCCTTCAAACGCCAAGCCACGAATAGAAGTAATCCGCCCATCCCAAAGCCAAGGATCGTACGCAAGGTCTCGTTTATCCATTCCTTATCTATCGCATACTTCACGAAAAGCCCCATACCCAAGACGAGTATCAGGATACCAATTTTACCGAATAAGTTCTCACCGATATATTTCTCATAATTGACAGGCTTCCGCACCTTCTGGGGTTGAGGATTTTTAGCAGGTTCGACAATCGCCCTTACCGGTTCAGGTTGTACGAAAACTTCCGGCTCTTTCAAGATCTCAGGCTCCGGTTCCTTTATCTCGTCCACAACTTCCGGACTATTCTCCAAACGTTTACGCAAGGCAGCGATCTCTTTCAACAATTCCTCCGTTTTCTCTTGTGATTTGGATATCTTATTACGCAAGTTTATCCAAATCATGATCAGTAATAGAAGTATCAGTAAGGTATATTCCATAAACTCTAAAATTATAAGCTTGCCGCAATATACGCATTTATTTATGTAAAAGCTTTCCGAACCATAAAAAAGTCCCGACGATACGAATATCGCCGGGAGCAATTTTTTATCCGGTTTCCTTCCTCACGGAAATACTATCGGAAGAACTTTTTTACTTTAGTATTAACCACACGTTCCCCCATCACGGGATACTTTGTTGCGTGGAAATTATTTAATTAAATATATTTAGATAGAGACGGGACGTGCCCGTCTCTACTGTATCATTTCGAATAAAATAATTATTTAACAACCACCTTAACAGCAGCCTCACCCTCTACAGCTACAGCTACGATACCTGCCGGTACAGCGATTGTAGCGTTATCAGATGAAAGAACTGTCTCAGCAACCACCTTACCTAAGATGTTAGAGATAACAACAGACTTGCCAGCGGCACCTTGGATTGTTACAGTACCATCGTTAGCGATAACAGAGATAGCAGACTCAGCAGCGATCTTGTCATTAGATGTAGGAGTGCTAGTTGTCATTACCTTGAATACTTCTGCTTGCTCAGGATCAGTTGTCCAATAAACAACATTGTTCAAATGAGCCAAATAAGCATTACGAGGTAAATATTTCTCTACATCATACTCTTCACCTTGCTCTTCAGCTGCTTCCTCATCATAAGCCGGATTCAAATATTCTTGAACAGAAAGGATCTTGTAAGCCTCATCGCTATACTCAGCAGCGACCTCAAATGCGACAGCTGCCGGATTCAAGTTCATCGCATTGATTGTATCACCCTTGATTGCGATAGAATCTATACCGCATACAGAACCAGCAATAAATGCAGCACGAACAGCCTCAGCGCCAGCAGCCTCATAAGCATAACCCTTAACCTCTGCAGAATCCAATGTATTCATCAAATAGTTTCTAGTTTTCACACCTTCTTCCGCAAATGCATTAGTAGAAAGATAATACAAAGGCATAGTCTCTTCGAAAGTCAAGCAAGCAGTATCCAACCACAAAGTCAAAGAATCATGCGTATATACATCGCTCTTCAAGATAGACTGTCCTTCTGCCTTCAATACAGCGAAACCATCTTTCTGGCTAGCGATCATCTTGTTATCATCCTCTGTATAAGAAGTGATCTGTACGTGACCGATATTCAAAGTAGCATATGTAGGAGCATCCTTCTTTGCGAACTCGAATGTAGTATTCTCAGTGTTGCACCAGCTAGCTGTATATAGCATTCCAGATCCAGCTAAAGCAGAGATTGCAGAACCATAATAACCATATTCTTCAGTATATTCAGAATAAGAAACCAACTTATATTCATTCTCTACACCAGTAGATAAGAAAGATAATGTAACAGGATAAACACTATTCTCTACATCAGGCTCACCCATTAAATAATAATCAGTTCCATTTTCATTTTTAGAGCATAAAGTAGCCTTACCTAAACGATCTGTTACATTATACTTGTAAACTTTCACTCCATTTGACTCAGCTACAGTTGAATTTGCCTCATCTAATTCAACCTCTTCTACCTTAAATCTATAAGCAGAAGCCAACTCACCGGCAGCTACATACAATTTGCCATCTTTAACAGTTACATACAAGTTCTCCAATAAATCAGATTTCAAACGGAATGACAATGCACCATTAACCAAATCTTCTTTAGAAACTTTCTTATAAGCTAACTCTTGAGCATCCTCCACTTTCGGGCCTTTTACCAATTGAACTGTATCTGTTCCAAAAGAATAAATAGCCTTCGCATCATCTATTACGCGGATAATAGCACCACCTCTAGTACTATTAGTATTCCACATATTAGCCAAATTATTAGTCTCAGTCAAATACCATAAAGCAGTAGGAACTTCTGTTACAGCACCAGCATGAACTGTACCGTTCTCACAGAAAGAGAATACATAGTATTTTCCTTTGTTCTTATTTGCGGAATGATCCTCATCAGACTTCGCATTGTTCATATCCTTAACAAAGTAAGTATACTCTGGATCCAATGTGGTCGGAAGCTTAACCTCAGCGAAAGTACATTTAGCAGCATCCTTAGTCCAGATTGTCAATTTCTCTGTACCTGCGAAGTTACCAAAAGCGATCATCTCACCATTAGCGGCAACCTCCATGTCATAACACATTTTTGACTTCTTCTCCGTATCATTTGCGCCTTTATATACAGGAGTAGCATACGGATAAAGGATCATCTTGCTATTATCGGAAGGATCTAAAACTACCTTGAAAGCATACAACTCTTTCGCACGACCATTCTCTAGGATCGTACCAGCTGTTACACCGGTAGCCTTATCAGCAGCAGCAGCCTCATCTTTAGGTTGTGCGTCTACAGTAAGTTTCCAGAATTTCTCAGAAGACAAATTAGAAGACCAAGAAGTAGAGTCCACAACTAAATACTTACCGGTAGTTCTATCCTGCAAAGTAACATAACCATCTAAACCGTCAATGTCTGTAGCGAACAACTCTTTGCCTGCCAAAGGATTTCCATCCAGATTTTTGTCGAAAGTCAAAGCGAAAGGAGAACCATACTTATTATTTAACAAGTCAGCAGTCATGTTTATCTTTGCTGGAGCTGCTACTGTAAAGTTAATCGCAGATGCAGATACAGCCGTTCCCTTTTCCAAAGTAACAATATCTGTTCTTTCAGCTTCCACATCATCTTTAGCGATGATAGAAACAACTGTCTTATTATCCAACTGAGCAGATAAAGTAACGGCAGTCACATTCTCCGGAGCGATAAACGCACCCTCATTTTTGAAGTTCCACTCAGCTTGCTTATCCAATGTCAACACTCTGCCTGTAGCGCTATTCGTCAATGTGTACGCCCAAGTATTCGCCAAAGAGACAAAACGATAAGTTACTTTCCATAAGGATTTTTGATAATCAGTGTTCTTGATATCCGCAGTAGGAGCATCAGCCAAGATCAAACTATCAGTCTTTGTATAAGACTCTGTGACAGACAAATATTTACCATCCTCATTGGTCAATTGGTAAACTTTGCCATTTTCAACCTTCGCATTAGCGGTAAAGGCAGTACATAAAGCCAAGCCCGCTACAAGAGTAGAAAACTTTTTGTTCATAATTCTAAAATTAATATTAATACTAGTGTTAATTAAAAGCTCTTTATATATGCATCCCACCTAAATGGGTACAAAACGACTAGTCTAAACGATCGTCTAAATCTTGCGTTTTTCAAGGGATAAAGGAGAAGGTTTGTTTATGGAATCGGTTGTTTCGTGATGGATAGCCTATTTGATTGATAAGAAAGCGGATAAGGGGTGATTTTTTTAACCTTGAAGGGTTGCAAGTGTCGAAGAAACGCGTACCTTTGCAAATGACTAGAAAAATCGATCGTTTAAACTAGTCGTTTTATAAACCTATCTTCATACGATCAATAGCATATACTATATTTTCAATAGAATTTACCCTTTTATCATATATTATATATGTACGAGCGTACATATATAATATAATTATCAAGCAATCAACAAATATTCCTTATTCCTTCAAGTCTTATAATAATGAAACTTTTGTTCACCTATGAAGTAACTTTAGTTCCATAAGCTTAAAACTATAGCTTGATGCCGATGCAACTAAAGTCACAAGGGCAAAACGCCTCTTTCATGCTTTTATTGGTCAAAAAAGAGAGTAATCTATGTATTTGAAAGCTTTTTTCATAAATTTGTCGCTTTATAATAAACTGAGTAAAAAATGAATACACACGAACTTTGCTGCGTAGGACACATCACCTTGGATAAGGTAGTAACACCTAAGAACACCGTCCATATGCCGGGAGGAACCTCCTTTTATTTCTCGCATGCGATAAAACATTTCGATGATATCGACTATACTCTAGTGACAGCCTTGGCTGAATCTGAGATGAAAACGGTGGAGGAACTACGAGCTGAAGGTATCGACGTTGCCGTGATGCCAAGTAAGCACACCGTTTATTTCGAGAATATTTATGGAGAGAACCAAGATAACCGTACGCAACGTGTATTGGCGAAAGCAGATCCTTTCACCGTGGAATATCTGGAGAACATCAACTCTAAAATCTTCCACCTTGGTAGTTTGCTTGCCGATGATTTCTCTTTGGAAGTGGTAAAGTATTTAGCGGGGAAAGGCTTAGTATCGATTGACTCGCAAGGGTATCTACGGGAAGTAAGAGACAAGGATGTATTTGCCGTGGATTGGCCAGAGAAAAAAGAAGTACTTAAATACGTGCACTTCCTCAAGGCTAACGAACATGAGATGGAGGTGTTAACCGGATATACCGATGCCGTGAACGCAGGAAAAGTTATCTACGATTGGGGCGTGAAAGAGGTATTGCTGACTTTCGGAAGCATGGGATCTATCATTTACGACGGTTCCACTTTCCATAAAATCCCCGCTTACATACCGAAAGAAGTAGTAAACGCTACCGGAGCGGGTGATACTTATATGACAGGATATCTCTATAAACGTGCCAAAGGCGCAAGCATAGAAGAAGCCGGACGTTTCGCGGCAGCTATGACAACATTGAAAATCGAAGGAATAGGCCCATTCAACGGCACTAAGGAAGATGTGTTGCGATGTTTAGAGACAGCGGAACAACGAATGCCTGAGTAGTTGAAAATTGAGAATTGAAAATTATTCGCTCTCTCCTAATTTTCAATTCTCAAGTCTCTATCTTTAATTATTCTTGAATGCTTTGCAGAATGTAGTCATTAGCAAGATACAAAGCCCTAA
>OJMM01001493.1_pt1 | contig 13664 bp, 7 predicted proteins | sample 1597231 | NCBI WGS metagenome assembly OJMM01 (sample SAMEA2452128, study PRJEB22498) | human gut metagenome | reverse complement strand
GGAGGCGTTACAACGGAGCGTGCACTCCCAAAAGAGCGTACGCAATTCATGTATCTTGGCCCGGTTCTTCCGGATGCTTCTGAATAATTCTAATGCAAGGCGTTTGCGTAATCCGGGACGTTTATTCATTCTTTGTCTTTTCTTTTAAGGTTGAACTTTATTTCTTTTTCGACAGAGCCTTTAAACCAACTTCCTGTGTTTCCCTTATAATCATCGCTGGAAAGTGTAAGGTTCGTAGAGTCTTTTTCGTATGAACCGTTTTTGGGACCGTCTATATCCGTCGCTATGATCCGTAATTTGTCGGTTGGAAATTCTTCAAACTGGCAATGAAAGACTCCAGCAGGATCTGTGGAAACAGCTGGTATCGTGTCAAACCAATGTCTGTTATCGCCATGATGTTCTACCAGACATTTTATTTCAATATCCGGAATCGGCATATTTTCTTGGTTTATGACTTTTCCTTTGATTGTAAAGTCGGCATGAGGAGTACCGTACATGGCGGCTCCCGGTTCAGAGTCACATGTGGAGAATCCCAGCAGCATTAGTACGCTGGTTAATAGCCAATTGAAACTTTTCAGGAAGGAGGAAGAGATCTTTTTCATACTTTTATAGCATTTGTTTATACTATATTGATGCAAATATACTTTTTATCTCTGGCAAAATCAATCAGAAACGGAAAAACAACGATATGGTAACTGGTATTCAATGACTTATAAGGAAAACCTATGAAAGCTTTACCAATGCTAAAATGCAGAAAAACGAAAGGTAACGAGGACAAACGGTTTTCAAATCATTACCTGGTAACCCGCTTAATTCGTGGAGAGTCGGAGATTGTTTCTACTACCTGCCTCATTTTGCGTAATAATATATAACTCACTGATAATTAATTTTGTGACAAAAACAAATAGGATCATGAGAAGTACATTCAAAGTGCTGTTCTACGTGAACGGCAGCAAGGAGAAAAACGGTATTGTTCCTGTTATGGGACGGGTGACAATCAATGGTTCTGTAGCCCAGTTCAGTTGTAAGCAGACCATCACCAAAGTGCTTTGGGACGCGAAGGGTAACCGGGCGAAAGGGAAGAGTAAGGAAGCGCGGGACATCAATCTCGCCCTGGACAACATCAAGGCTCAAATCATTAAGCACTACCAACGCCTGTCGGACAGGGAAGCGTTTGTTACGGCCGAGATGGTACGCAATGCCTTTCTGGGGTTCGTTACGGAATACGAAACACTGCTCGGTGTGTTCGACAAGGAGAACGAGAGTTTCAAGAAGCGTGTCGGCATAGACCGGGCAGAAAGCTCGTATCAAGTGCGGGTAAAATCAAGAAACCACTTGGCTGCGTTCATAAAGAAATGCTACAGGTGGAGTGATGTTTCCTTGTTCGAGCTTACCTCGGACTTCATCAAGGAGTATGAAATTTATTTTTCCACTGATGCGGGACTTCATAACGCCAGTGTGTGGTCAAACTGCATGTGGTTGAAAACAATCGTAGCGAAGGCTCATTATAACGGTCTGACACCGAGAAACCCGTTCGCCCAGTACAGTGTCAACCAGAACGTCAAGGAACGGGAATATCTGACCGAGGATGAGATCAAGATGGTAATGATACATGAGTTTTCAAACAGAAAGTTGGCTTATATCCGCGATCTGTTCGTGTTCGCCAGTTTCACTGCCTTGTCTTTCGTGGATATAAAGGAGCTGACCATTGATAGCATAGCGGAAGTGAATGAAGAGAAGTGGATATTGTCGAAACGGCACAAGACAAATGTCCCGTTCCAAGTGAAGCTGCTGGATATTCCCTTGCAGATAATCGAACGGTACAAGTATCTGTCGGAAGACAGGCTGGTTTTCGGGAAAATCAACTATTGGACGATGTGCAAACAACTGAAAAAGGTAATGGCGGAATGCGGAATAGAGAAGCAAATCTCCTACCATTGCGCCAGGCATCATCATTTATCCTACACGCTGAAAATAAGCAGTTTATAAGAATATATTTTTTAACAGGTAACGATTTAGAAACGAGCGAAGTTCTATATTTTTCTTGTTTTGCATTAAAACAAAAGAACGCTCTATTAAATGCAAAAATACAGAGTATTTCTATAATTGCCAAAACAATTGTTAGGGAAAAAGGAATAGCAAACAAGCTTTTCAAACGAAGAACAATACTGTGCATATTAGTTTTTAAATCATCCCTTGCCTTTGGAGAAAAGCTAGATGGACTGCAAAATATGGATAATGTCCAGTGTCTACTTTCTCTATCATTGCAGAATTTTGGTAAAATCGTTTATTGCTTTGACTTCTTATTTTCGATTATCGCTCCAAATCTATTGCAATACCAACAAATTTAAGTGAGTCTAGTAATTAAGTCATTTATCAATACATGGAAAGAAATGTATCCATCTTGGATTTTTTGTTTACTGTGCATTGTGATTGCACAGAATTGCGCTATCTTTACAAAAGATTATAAACCAATTGATTTTTAGAACATGGTTAATATATGCAATAGTGAACAGCATGTTGTTTTGATGAGGATTTTGGATGCTCGTAACAGACCGTCCATAACCCCAGATATGCCCCTTTGGAAACTTAAATTAACCGAGGAAGAATATACAAACTTAAAGGAGACTCTTGTCCAAAATGCGTATCGATTAGAAGATTTTGGAATAGAGGCGGCCTTGTGTTACGCTGAATGGTGGAGAAGAGACTATAATGGAGGAATTCCTTCCAGAGAAGATGTTGCAGTCGGATTAGGACTGCCTCATTATTGTTGGGAGCAACTATATAAAGCTGCACGTCATGGGCTTAAAAGTCATGGATTTGCATTTATTCACTCTCTCAAGGGGAATGAATATTTTAGAACTTTACTAAATCAAGGAGGTCTTCCTGTAAATTACATAAAGAACGGAACTAATCTTAGCGGGTTTTCACGTTTTCTCATTGGATTGGTTGAAGAATTGTCTTCAATAAATATTGATTGGGATGATAATAATATAGATTTAATCAAGAATTTTAATTGTATAGCTTATCTTGGGAAAGCGTTCAAAAATGACAATATTTACGATGTTTCATTACAGATTGCTCATGCAATCATATCCGAAGAAGACCGCTGGCTACCATATGATGATACGGATTCCTCTTTGTCGGAACTGACTAAATCCTTAAAAAGAGAATACCGGCGAGTTAAGAGTGAACATAGAACCAAACCACTTTCTCTAAGTTGGAAACTTCGTTTGACCTCAAGTAAAACTGCAAATCTTTTTGTCAATTTAAATATAGTAAAAGAGATTTCATCAAAATCTATTGAAGGTCTAAACTATCAATCGTGCTACACCTTCGATGTGTTTGTCTCTGGTATACTTGTTGGAAAATATGTAAGAAAATCCCTAGTTAAAGATGACAAAGGAGAGGTTATCGGTGCGATATATTCTCGTATAACTGTTGGCGTAGCAAATGATATAAAGTGGAGTGGAGAACCTGTAGTTGAAGTTAAGATCAGGTGTGACAACGATGACAGATTGTTTCCAACTTTATGTGGTAGTTATCCTCCGAATTTTGAATGCCCTCAGGTTTTCCAAATGCTTGATGATAATGTATATTCTTTGAAATCGACAGCGAATGCTGAAAATAATATAGCTGTTTTCTCTACTAATTGGAAGTGTGATGGTAGTCACAATCTATTACTAAATGGAGAACTTTATTCGGCGATTAAGTTTACTGATAAAGTAGATTTACACAATTGCATGTCGAATGAGGATATAACCATAACCAATGAGTTCACGCCTTATAGCGCTGAATTCAGAGGTACATATATACAATGGGTAGAGCAATCCAATTTTAAGTTATTGACTCGCATTCCAGTAATAAGCGTTTTTGACCAAACTGGCACTAGAGTCGGGAATATCAAGCCTAAATATCGTGTTCATAATAGTAAGGCTGAGTGGCGGAATTTGTCCAATTCATGCCTTTTGCCATTTGGGCTTGTTGATATCAAGGTTGAATTTCCTGACAATAAATACGTGATGGAAACATTTTATTTCATAGACGATATGACATTTGTCTCTCGCAACGAAACAATGTTTTCCACAGAGCTACACCTATATTCTCGCCATGTTATCTCTGCAAAAGTTGATGAATGCGAAAACTTATCTGTTGAAATGACGGATAAAAATACCTGGAGGATTTCCAGAGATGCCTGTGCTTCTAAATATTCTCCTACGTGTAATTTGAAAATAATTGCCGAGAATAATCCTCCTTTGAAAGTATCTGTTGTAGCACCGTTTGAGGGTATAGTAATATCTGATTTGGAAGGGAAAATTGTGCCATCGGGAAAAATCATATCTTATGATAACCTGAGATATTTTAATATAATCAGTCATGGACAGTCTGGTATGATAGATGTAACTTACAAATCTGATAAAATAAAGGATGACAATACAATCAAGCATCTTAAGAGTCCAGTAATTGAAGGTATAGTTCCATTATCCGATTATCGTGATTTGTTTGCAAGAATGTTTCAATTATATGGTGCAAATACTTTTGACCGTAGTAGTTCCATAGAACTAAAAATATGTGACAAACGCATCTATATAAGAAAATTTGTTCTTGATAGTGAGTTGAGTTCAGATAAAATTCGAATCACAGATTATACCAGCGAAGACACTTCCGATTTCATATATGACGGTGATGTATATGCATTGCCGGTTTCAGAAAATATAAAACCAGCTGAATTAGTGCAGATAAAGCTTGAGCCGTATAATCGACAAATGAACTTGTTTACAATTCCTGATGAGCTTTTGAATTCGGAAGCAATTCTTTTCTCTGGTCCCGAAAGTTCGCGCAGGCTTGTTCCTAAGTATTACAATTTTGAACAAGAAGATTACAGTTCGGAAGTACGTGGAGAGATGTCTGCTGCTAACACAATACTTTGGAGTGAAAGGCTTTGCAAGGATGATGTTTTTGCCGGCGAGTATTGGGCAAAGACAGTAAAAGCATTCCGTATTATTTCAGAATTTAATCTTCCATTTACCACATATAATGCTTTCAAAGCTATTGGTTGTGAACCTAAATTATTGGTTAACTTAATATTAGCTTGTTGGATTAATGGCGCTTCCGATGTTCTCATTCAAGAAATTGACCGTTTTGAAGATGAATTAAACATTGCAGTACATTGGATTCCGCACACTGTGTGGGGAGAATGTATTGAGAGTTTCATACGTTCGCTTCCTCCAACACTCATTAATATAATGAATACAAAATTAGGTGAGATTACAGAACTGATAAATGCACTTTTCAACGCTACACTATCTGCAGAAGTTGCGTCTGAACTTACCCAATATGTTGCGGGAGGGAATATCGGAAATGCCAGGATTTTCTCAAGAGCGGACATAAATCAATTTAAATCAAAAATACATGGGTGTACAGATAACAATATAGACCTACCTCTAACCCGATTTGTACTTCAAAATAAATATTATGTAGATCAAGAGATGCACAAGTCCTATCGTGTAATGATTGAGTCCGCAATGTGTGCTGCGGAAAACTTCGCACAAGTAAAAAATCGCACAAATCTTTTTTTATTGGAAAGTCGAGACTATGCTCGTATCATTAATTTTTACCGAAAATACTTTAAAGAAACCTACAGTGAGATATTCATTGGGACAGTAAAACAAATTGTAAACAAATGAATATGAATTATTTTTCATTCTACAATAAGGCCAAGGAATTATTAATAGATTCTCTTGCCTCTCTTTGGTTCAAGGGTCAAGCCCAAGAACAAGAATATATCAAGAGGATTTTGACTAAGGATGAGCCTCTTTTTGCAGAACCTGTATTCCAATCAATATTCCCTTGGGAGGAGAGTGCCGACAGTTTTGAGGAACATTCTTCTAAACTCAGATTGTTAACTCCTTCATTTGTTAATGCACTGAGTAGCGAAGAAGTTGACAAGGATTTGAGATTTCCATTAGACAGGCATCCTTATAAGCATCAAACAGAAAGCTGGAGAACTATGCTTTCTTCTCGACCACAAACCATTGTCGTGACTACCGGAACAGGATCAGGTAAAACAGAGTGTTTTATGATACCAGTGTTGCAAGATTTGGCTAAAACCAATGAAAAAAATTGTGTTCAGGCCATATTCCTTTATCCTTTGAATGCACTGATGAAAAGCCAACAGAAACGTATTCATGCTTGGTGCAAAGCTCTTCCCGAAAAGGTTACCTATGCGATATATAATGGAGAGACCGACAAAGAAAATCGGTCTGACAGATATACTGCATCTCATTATCCACAGCTCGTAACAAGGCCTCAAATAAGGAAAACTCCGCCTCAGATTCTCTTTACTAATCCAACTATGCTCAACTATATGTTGGTACGAGCAGAAGACCGTGAAATCTTGGAAAAATCCAAAGGGAAGCTCAAATGGATTCTTTTAGATGAAGCACATACTTATACTGGCTCTTCAGCCGCTGAATTATCATTGCAAATCCGTCGTGTACTAGATGCTTTTGGCGTAACTATTGATCAAGTGAATTTTGCTGTAACATCAGCGACTATCAGGGATGAAAGTGACCCCAAAACGACGATCAAGCTAAAAACTTTTGTGTCTCAACTCACTGGAAAACCATTTGAAGATATAAAAATAATTAGTGGCAAGCGCATTATTCCAGAACTAAACAAGGGAATTGCAGAAGATCAATTGTCCAAAATAAACAAAAAGTTTAGTATCGAATTGAGTTATTCTGATATTGAGAAGTTGAGAAAAAAGCTTAACTCTTCGCCGGTATTGAAAGCAAAGGAAATCGGTCGTATGCTTGATAAAGGAATTGGGAAAAATGTGGATACCTCATTGGAAATAATAGATGCTCTCGGGGAAAAAGTGAAAGGTATAAACAACGGAGGCGGCCTTGGAGCTTTATTGCCAACACGTGCTCATTTATTTGTTAGATCGATAAGTGGAGTGTATGTTTGCACCAATCCCGATTGTCAGCGTCATAAGGAATATAGATTGTCGATAGGAAGTCTGACAACATATCAAAATATGAATTGTCCAGTTTGTAAATCAAAGATGCTGGAACTTGCTACATGTTCGTCTTGCGGCTCTCCCATTATAGTGGGTGAAACAAGCACAACTAAGGGATTTAGGATGCACACCAATGTAATTGATCTTGACAAGAGTCTTTTCTATGAGCAAAAGGAAGATCTCATTGATTTGGAAGATATGGGAAATATAGAAGATGTTGAGCAAAATGAGGCGGATGGCTTTTCTCGCTTCTTTTTCGCCATTCCGAAGAAAGCATGTCTAAGGAAAAATGCGAATAGAACATATCACATCTTCAATCATCGGAATGGTAAAATAGAACTAGTCCCTGAAGACAATAGAAGCAACAAGTGTTTTACTTCTTTAAAAAGTGAAGAAAGTATTCCTGTAATATATCAATCTCTTCGACACTCAGGAGATAATCACGTTCTTTGTCCTCATTGTGGCAATAATCTCAGCGAGTTTAAAAACCTTGATTATCTCAGAATAAGTGCTACTCAAATTGGACGTACTTTAGCAACATTGCTTCTTGATAATGCTGAACCCATTGACAGTAATGACGCAGACGTTGTATATGAAGGCCGAAAGTATATAACATTTACCGATAGCCGTCAAGGGTCTGCACGTTCTGCGATGGGACTTAATCAGGATGTAGAACGTTCATGGATTCGAGCTTCCATTTTTCATAAACTTGCCGACATGCGTTTGAATGATGTGAAACCTGGTGGTCTGACTCCTGATGAGGAAGCAGAATACAATGCATATCTGAGTATTCGGGAACATCTTCCGACCTTACTTTTTGAAAAATTTAAACGACTTGAAGAAAAAAAGAATGGCACACCAGTAATCCCCAATCCAGAGGAGGTGTCATGGGGGCAAATAAGCCAGTCTCTTGAAAATGACTCAAATTTCAAGAAGTTGTATGAACATGTTGATAAAGCACGTGGCAGAAAAAATTTCAAGAATGCAACGGACTATCTGAAAGCACTTCTTGTCGACCAATTCGGATGGATTCCTAAACGGGCGAACTCATTGGAAACGATGGGATTCGTACGTCTTGTCTATCCAGCACTTAAAAATGCGAAATGCCCAGCACTCATTCAGAAAAGATGTACAGACACCGACTGGCAGAATTTTCTCAAGATTTGTATGGATTATGTCATTCGTGGAGGTCGTCATTATATGCTTTCTGGAGCTTATAAAGATTACCTTACACAAAATAAGTACTGTTCTCCTATATATCCTTCAAATTCAGAACTGAGGAAGAATGGGAGCCCTGTATCGAAATGGTTTAAAGTCAATGTAAGTTCAAAAGGGATTAATGAGAATCAGAATAGACTCGTTCTTCTTCTATGTGCAGTTCTAGGTTATGATGATATTTCTCAAATCAATCAGATAAAGATTGCTGACATCAACTCAATGCTTGATGCCGCATGGGATTTTCTGAGACAAAATGTTCTTGAAGCAACAGATGTAGAAAATCAAGGATATATGCTCGATCTCATGGGGGATAAAGTTAAGCTGCAACTTATCGAAAAAGGTTATCTCTGTCCTGTTGACAATGTTATTATAGATGCACCGTTCTGTGGCTATAGCCCAAGAATGAACGGTTACATCGGTCGTGAAAATTTCGATAGATTCAAAATCAAGACGGAGTTTGTAAATCCGCTTTTCCCATTCAAGTCTGCGGATCAGACAGAAAAGAATGTCATGGAATGGATTGAGAAGAACTTCTTTGAACAAAAGGCTGCTGGTGTGTTCGGGGTTATGAACTCCAGAGTATTTGCTTCAAAACCGATTTTTATATCAGCTGAACATTCTGCTCAGCAATCGTCAGAAGATCTTGACCGATACGAAAGAGAGTTTAATGAGGGGAAAATCAATATTCTTTCTTGCTCAACAACAATGGAGATGGGGGTTGATATTGGTGGTATTACAGAAGTCGTCATGAATAATGTGCCGCCAAAATCATCAAACTACCTTCAGCGTACGGGACGTGCAGGACGAAGAAATGAAACTAAAGCCTTGGCTTTAACTGTTTGTGCTCCCAATCCTATTGGAACTCATACATGGAACAATCCAGATTATCCGATTACACATGTAACAGAAACTCCGTTGTTAAAATTGGAAAGCCGTCAGTTGATTCAACGTCATGTTAATGCGATGGTATTCGCATCCTTTGTAGCAGATCAAGGGGGAATCAGGGTTACGGCAACTCTTAGGGACTTTTTTGTCACGGCAGAAGGGATGTCTTTCTTTGATAAGTTTCTAAATTATATTGATAGTGTAATCAGCGGAAAGGTTGAACGTCTTCAAGAACCATATTCAAAATTAATCAAGGGAACAAGTCTTGCTCAGATAACATTGGCGGATGCCGCACAAGTAGTCAAGAAAGACATAGTTGCTGTTTACAATGTCTTTGATGCTCATAAAGGAGCTCTTGCAAAGGCGATTGAATCTCTGAAGAATGAATCAGGAACGACCAATGCTATCAAAGCTATAGAGAAACAAGAGGAAAATCTTTTAAAGACCTCGATGTTGTCATATCTTGCTGAAAATTCTTTTCTGCCAAGTGCAGGTTTACCCTTAGGACTAGTTGAGTGTCTGCTAGGTGGTAAGGAAAAGGTTGACGGTAACTCACCGACATTGCATATAAGTCAGGCCATCTCCTCTTATGCTCCCGGTAATCCAGTAGTGAAAAACGAATGGGTCTATGAGCCCAATGGTATTCGTCTGAAGACAAAATACGATGACAGCACTTCAAGGTATATCATACAAAATTGCACTCATTGTGGTTATACAACTATTATCTATGGAAGTGCTAAGACGGATTGTCCCAAGTGCGGTCGGCATGGAACTATGCATGGCATAAAGGACATCTCACTATCGACAGATCAGCGTTTTACAGAGGTCGTTGAACCTGCTGCATTCTCCGTAGCATGGGATTCGACCCCGACACGAAAAATGGACTCTCTCGGCAGTATGAATTTCATTCAGCCTATTTTGCTTGAAATGGATGCCTGGCTTCTGAAGACAAATTCTGCAAAAATGTCTATCCGCTGTTCAACGCCAAGGTCTGAGATTCTCTTTTATAATAAAGGAACGAGTGGGTATGGATATGCTTTCTGTCCTTATTGCGGTAGAATGAAATCAGAAAAATCACCAGACTCCACAGAGCGGATGCTGTCGCACCATAAACATCTTCTAGCTTCGACCTCTTGTCCCGGTGGCGAAAATGACGGTGCTGCAGTAAGACGTCATGTGTTGTTGGTCGGAAGATACCAGACTGACTTTGTTGAGATCAAGTTTTATGACAAGGACAACAATCTGGTAGAAGACACAGAGACACTCTATTCTCTCGGCGTGATTCTTAGCCGTAAACTCACGGAGCTGCTCGGAGTCAACGATGGAGAGATTGAATTCGGCTATGATGGCATAAATCATTCTATTTTCATATATGATACTGCTCTCGGTGGTGCAGGTTATTCATTACTCTTCCGAGAATATAAAGATGAAGTCCTAAAAATGGCTTTGGAGACTCTTGAAAGATGCGACTGTGAACGGTCTTGCACGAAGTGCCTTATAGATCGCAGATCGCAATGGTATACGAACTATCTTAACCGGCCCAAGGCTCTAGAATGGTTAAGACAGGAAGTCAAGGCCCGTGTTGCCCCAAAGGAAATTATTTATTTAATGCCTGATTCTCATGCTGTGACATCAGACATCACGACCGAGTTTTATCAGCTCACACGGAACAAGGACATCTCTGGTATCAGAATATTTGTCGACGACAACATTTCTCAATGGGATGCGGAAACATTCCCATTTATAAAAATTCTCACAGAACTATCTCTAGAAGGAGTTGACGTTGCCTTTATACTGCCAAGCGTACCAGATGTAAAATCGCTCTCGTCAGCTGACAGTGCAACTTTAATTGCGGAGGTATTTAAAACCAACTTTAAATGTCTTGAAAACACACTGCCGACAGGATTATTTCCGTTGATGGTCGTGATTATGAATGACGGAATCGTCAAAACATACTTTGGGAAAAATATTGATACATCCTATTCTAAGAATTGGGGAAGTGGAGATGTATTCATAACCACACAGCCAAATTCATTGTCCTATGCCGACATAAATAGAATGCAACTGTTGAGCGCCTTTTCATCGGACGATTCTTCCTTTATGTTCGAATATAGAATAAGAGAACACAGCTCGTTGGGTCGTTTTTTTGATTCTCTGAAAGCTCCGGAAACTGGTAATTGGAATAGAATAATATCTAACCTACGAGGCAAGGCTGTTTCTATTGAATATTCTGATAGATACCTAAAAACGCCCTTAGGCTGTATGCTTTTGGCAAAAATGATTTCCAGTCTGAAGAATGAAGCAGACTTAGTTTTGGTATCAATTAAGGTTATCGTCACAAATATCGTCTCAATTAATGACTCAGATGTGGCAGTAAATGCTATAAAAGATTTTGCCAACGGTAAGAAGAGAAATCATTTCCTGAAGGATGCTATATTTGAACTGACCGGAATAGAACCGGAAATTCAAGATACAGGTTATGTTGAGCATGAACGGTGTCTGACGGTTAAAGCGGATAATGCAGAGGTCTGTATACGTCCAGATGCAGGTATAGCAAAAGGATGGGCACCATTTGGAAGAGATAACGCTGAATGCACCGACCGCGATTTCAGAGAAGATTGGAATATAGATCTCGAACTGTTCAATAAACAGCAGATAGGAAACGGAATACTTTACACCATCTCATATAAGCAACTCTAACAATGTCAGAAAATAGAAACGCTCAGTATCGTTATCAAGTGCTGGACAGATGCTTCAGTGACTGGAATAAGAAATATACTATCGAAGATCTCCTTGAAATAGTCAACAATCATCTTTATGAATTGGAAGGTTCGGACTCTACCATCAAGTTGCGTCAGTTACGAGGTGACCTAAATGCCATAAGAAAGATGCTACCCGATAACATCTATCTTGATGCCAAACCATTTGGAGGAAAGAAATGCTACTACAGATATTCTGAGCCAAACTATTCAATCTACCAGAATGGTCTATCGGTTACCGAGGTTAACTCTTTACGCTCGATAATTGAAATGCTTAGTAAATATCGTGGAGTTACTGGTAATGCTTGGCTTGAAGATGTTATCTCCAATCTAGAACTTCGTTTTGGAGTAAAATCGGATAGAGAAAATCTTATTTCATTTCAGTGTAACTCATGTTTAAAAGGGCTTGAATACCTTTCAACTCTCATAGACGCAACAATCAATCACCAGCCCCTCGAAGTAAGCTACACAACACACGCAGGCATTAGTTCAACGAATGTGCTTCATCCATATTATATGAAACAATATAATAACAGATGGTTCATATTCGGACGTATTAATGGGAGAGATTATATTGTCAACCGAGCCCTTGACCGAATTGAAGGGATAAGTAGAAGTGATGTACCATTCTGTAAAAATGACCTTGTGGATTTTAACTCTTACTTTGATGATATTGTAGGGGTATCGGTGCCTTATGAAGTACAGGAAGCCGAAACAATTATTTTGCAATTTAGTTCAGAACGATTTAAATACATTGTTTCAAAGCCACTGCACACCTCACAGGAAATTATTGATGAATACAAGTGCATAGTTACCATCAAAGTAATACCAACACGAGAACTTGACCAATTAATTCTAGCTTTTGGACCTGATGTTGAAGTCCTAGCTCCAGATAAATACAGAATGAGCATTAAGACTAAAATTGAGAAATGTCTCAACAAATATCGCTCTGTGCATTGCGATTGCATATAAAATTATACTTTTATAATAAACAGATATAACAGAGCAGATATTAACCAACATTATATGGAACGTGATAGTGTGCAAAATATTAAAATTGAACATTCTAAAAGAAAAGGCGTATCAAGCTTTGTATTGAGTAATGATACGCCTCTTTTAAGAGTCCTTTAAATCTACTCTTCAAAAAGCGAAAGTATATAAAATCTGATATATTTTTATCTGATTACGAATTTTGTATAGAAGATTGATTATACATATACACTCTTTATCTACGGCAGTATTATGGCTTTTTCATTTAAATATCCCATCTTTCAGGGAAGTATTAGTATTAAATGAAAGAGCTATATGGCTGTATAAAGTCTAATTTTTATCTTAACACTGGCCATGGGCTTACTTTTTAGGTTTGTCCGTAATAGACTTGTCCTTGATGGATTTCGCCTTGCTGTCCAGTTCTCTTGCGGCCTGATCCTTCAGCCGTGCCTGCTCGGTCAATGCTGCCTTTCTCTGTATAGTTTCCTCGTAGGCTTCCACGTCCTCACGTATCTGCCTGATTTGTCCGTTGTTCCGGTTCGGCCCGAAGAGGTTCTCAAGTTCTACAAGTTGTTCGGGTGTAGCCTCTCCTTTCATCTTGACATAACGATATTTCAGATCATTATCGACTTGCACGTTATCTGTCCTCACCGAAAAATAGAGAGCCACGGACAGAATCACGATTGTCGCGAACATCACGGAAAAACTCCCAAGGATGTACGGGGATTTTATGCTCAGGCTGAAATGATGGTTGATGTTGCTTGTCTTGACGGCATTCTTTCTGATTG
>OJMM01001484.1_pt1 | contig 13753 bp, 9 predicted proteins | sample 1597231 | NCBI WGS metagenome assembly OJMM01 (sample SAMEA2452128, study PRJEB22498) | human gut metagenome | reverse complement strand
GTTTGTGACTGCCGTGTATGGCGGAGCGCAGGAAGGCGTCGAGGCTTATGTCAATAAGATCGGAAGTGAACTGAAAGATACGATGGCAATGTGCGGTGTGGCTTCGCTGAAGGAGATCACACGGGATTGTGTCAGAGTGTGAGAATTACATATTGGGAAAGGATGAAACGCTTGTGTTCGTGGCGGGTGCCATGGATATGGGCGTTTTTTCTGTTGAAATGAGAAAATGGATAGATTTTGTTATATTTTTTGCTGAAAAAGTTCGGTTGATGTAAAAATGTGATATAATAGAAAATAAAAATAAGGGATTAGGGAAGAAATATAGGAAAGTGTACGGTTTGTGGGACGGCAAAAGAAGTAGTATATAGGAAAAAGTGTCCTAAAATGAAAAATTAAACCTGTACTTTGACAACTGAAAATGGCTATAAAAGGTCTAGTTTACTTTTTCTACAGCCCTTTCCAAGGCATGATATATTGGTTATATCGATTACTATCTGCTGGGAAAGGAGCAGATATGAATTATTACAATGCTAGCGGACAAATGGACCTGTCAGATCGAATAGCAATAGAAACTGGGATATGCATCGGGGAGTCATTCAAAAAAATAGCAAAAAGACTTCGCAGACATCCATCTACTATTGCACATGAAGTTAAAGAAAACAGAACCTTCATTAAAGGTAATTACCCGAATGGAAAAGATTGCCGCATGGCAAGACAATGCACAGTAAGGAATTTGTGCGGCTGTGATGAAGAAGCCTGTAATACAAAGTGTAGACTTTGCAGAGGAGTGGATTGTACCAAGGTATGCGATAGATATGTATCAGTTGCTTGCCATAAGTTTGATTCGCCTCCGTATGTTTGTAATAACTGTAAGGATAAAAAGCTTTGCAACAAAGATAAGTATATTTACAGTGCGAAATTCGCTGATGCAGCTGTAACTCGTCGTAGATCGGAGAGTCGACAAGGAGTTAGACTTTCTGATGAAAAGAAGGAAGAATTGGATGAACTTGTGACTCGACTTGTTAAGAAAGGCCAGCCTTTAACACACATATATGCAGAACATGAAAATGAAATGCCAGTGTGTTTGAGAACACTTTATAACTATATCGATGAAGGTGCCTTATCTATTAAAAACATAGATTTAAGAAGAAAGACAGGCTACAAACCACGGAAGAAAAAGTACAACGATATCAATGGATTTCACTCAATGGAGTATAGACAGTGTAGGACATATGAGGATTTTGAGTATGCGATGAAATTCAAATATTCAGAAGATGAAGTAACAGAAATGGATACTGTAAAAGGCGTTAGAGAATCTGGAAAGCGTTTGCTTACAATGATCTTTAGAAAGAACAACGTAATGTTACTATTCCTGATGCCAGATGGAAAAGCAGAATCCGTAAAAAGGGTTCTGGACTATCTCGAGACAGGATTGGGAATAGATGTTTTTAGACGGTTGTTTCCGGTTATATTAACTGACAACGGCAGCGAATTCAAGAAGGTAGATGAGTTAGAACTTACGCTGGATGAGGATGGCTTCCTAGTTTATAGAACAAGCCTTTATTACTGTGATCCAATGGCTTCATGGCAAAAAGGGTGTATCGAGAAGAATCATGAATTTATTCGTTATGCCGTGCCAAAAGGAAAAAGCTTAAACCCATACACGCAAGAAGATATGACTTTATTAATGAATCATATCAATAGTGTAAAACGTCCTGGACTTGGAAATAAAAGTCCATACGAGCTCGTAGAAGAGGATGATGAAGATTTCAAAGCATTAATGTCATTATTAAAAATGCACCTCATCCCGCCAGATGAAGTGCATTTAATGCCAGATTTATTCGTTAAAAAGTAATTAGACCGAAGCTGCAGATAGTAATCGATTTGTCAATAGGTATTAAATAGACGGGTCGCATTTACTTTTGCATAACAAGTAGCCAGCCGTCTGTTAATCATGCAAACAAATATATACCTGCTATCTGGAATGCCTTAATTATAGCATGATATTTGAATTTGAACATCCATTATTAGGGCTTTATTTGACCTCAGAACAGAATTTTGACTATTAGACGTATTTTCAGTTGGGTTTTAGTTTTTCATTCAAGGTAGGAAAAAGTGTATTTGGTATTAAGAGATAATAGAATGTAGAGAGGAAATAAAAATAATGCATCAACAAGATATTATTGAGATTCACAAGGGCTTACAAAAAGCATATATAGATAACGCAGTTAACTCTAATCTTGCCTATAGTCCACAATTTATAACAAATGATTATAAACGTGGAGTTAAGATACTTACGCATATTGAAAATCAGTTGATGCATTGTGATGAATTTTCCATTAGCGTAGCGTTTATTAATCGAAGTGGATTTGTGGAATTAGCAGAAACATTGAAGGAGTTAGAAAGACGTGGTATTCGCGGACGAATTTTAACGACTGATTATTTGTGTTTTAGTGAACCGTATGCGTTGGATAAGTTAGCTTCTTTAACAAATATTCAACTTAAAATATATCATGTAAAAGATAAAAATAATGGATTCCATACGAAGGGATATTTGTTTCGTGAAAATGGTATATATCGAATTATTATTGGAAGCGCAAATATGACACAGACTGCATTATCAACGAATATGGAGTGGAATACGCAGTTGGTAAGTACAGAACAAGGAGAGATGGCAAAGTCAATTGTTCAAGAGTTTGAGAGACTTTGGAAAGATGAATTATCAAAATCATATGATGAATTTATAGAAGATTATCGGAAAATATATAATCGCAAAAAGCAGATAGAACGATTAATTCGTGAGCAACATAAGATTGCGCTTCAAAACGATATTGTTGATTATGATACTTATAATTTAAAGCCAAATAAAATGCAGGAAGAATTTATAGGTAACATTCATGATCTTCGGGAACGTGGTGCGACGCGAGCGTTACTAATTAGTGCGACTGGAACTGGTAAAACATATGCTTCTGCGTTTGCATTAAAGAATGAAAAACCGAAAAAAGCATTGTTTATTGTTCACCGAGAGATAATTGCAAAGCAGGCAATTAAAAGTTATCAAAAAGTATTTGGGAATACAAAAAAGCTTGCGCTATTGTCTGGAAGTTCAAAGGAATATGAAGCAGATATTTTGTTTGTAACAATGTCTATGATGGCCAAGCAAGAGACATTAAATCGGTATAAACCGGGAGAATTTGAATGGATTTGTATTGATGAGGTGCATCGTGCAGGATCAGATAGTTATCAGAGAATTATGAGCTACTTTCAACCGAAGTTTTGGTTGGGAATGACTGCGAGCCCTGAGAGAACAGATGGGTTTGATATTTTTAATTTATTTGACCACAATATTGCATATGAAATTCGGCTTCAACAAGCATTAAAAGAAGACATGTTGTGCCCATTTCATTATTTTGGAATTACCGATATTGAAATTAATGGAGAAATTATGAATGACAAAACGGGACTGCGTAATTTCTCATATTTGATTTCAGACAAACGTGTGGAATATATTCTACAACAGGCAAATTATTATGGATATAGTGGAGAACGAGTAAATGGGCTTGTTTTTTGTAGCAGTAAGAAAGAAGCTCAGGAACTTTCCAAAAAATTTAATGCAAGAGGTTATTATACGGCTGCATTAGCGGGAGATGCTTCTGAAAAGCACAGAGAGGCTTGTATTGATCTTTTAACAAAAGAGGTATCGGAAGAAGAAATTCAAATCCATGAGAAAGCAATAAAAAATAAAGTGTCATGTGAGTTGGAAGAAATGCCATATCTGGATTACATATTCACAATTGATATTTTTAATGAGGGGGTTGATATTCCAGAGATTAATCAGGTCTTAATGTTACGCCCGACAGAATCTCCGATTGTTTTTGTACAGCAGTTGGGGCGCGGACTTAGAAAAGCAAATGATAAAGAATATGTTGTAATTATTGATTTTATTGGTAATTATATGAACAACTATATGATTCCAATAGCTTTATCTGGTGATCGAAGCTACAACAAGGATTCAATCCGCAGATATGTTTCAGAAGGAACGAGAATTATTCCAGGAGCATCTACAATACATTTTGATGAGATTTCCAGAACGAGAATTTTTCAATCTATTGATAGCGCTAGAACAAATGATGTTAAGCTATTAAAGGAATCTTATGAACAGTTGAGATATCGTTTGGGACGTGTCCCAACAGTTCTTGATTTTAAAAAGTATGGTGCTGTCGATGTGGGTAAATATTTTAATAAATTTGGCTCCTATTATGCTTTTCTAGTAAAATATTATGGCGAGGAATATGAAACAAGATTAAGTGCTAGAGAGGCAAATATTATTGAGTTTATTTCAAAGAAAGTAACTAATATGAAGCGTCCACATGAGTTGATGTTACTTCGACATTTGATGAGACAGGATGATAGGACTAGAGTTTATCTAGAAAAAATTTTTAATAACACATATGAACCGAATTTGGCAAAAAAGGTAGAGGATTCTGTTGTAAGGAATCTTACAAATGAGTTTCCAAAAGAAGAGGAACGAAAAAAGTATGAAGATTGTGTTTTGATTCAGCCACTGGAAAATGGATATCGGTTAGATGAAAAATTTCAGAAGTTATTAATTGCAAATCCCATATTTGCGCAGATGGTAAATGAGTTAATGGAATATGGCATTGAAAATTATAAGGAAAATTATTCGGATACTTACAAAGATACTAATTTCCAATTGTATCAGAAGTATACGTATGAGGATGTGTGCAGGTTATTAAACTGGAAGAAAAATATGAATGCACAAAATATTGGAGGTTATTTTTACGATTCTGATACTAAGACACTTCCAGTATTTATTAATTATGATAAAGCTGAAAATGCGATTGCATATGAGGATAGATTTGTTACACAAGCACATTTAATTGCTTTATCTAAGCATCCAAGAAAGATTGATTCCAGTGATGCAGATCACTTTTTTAAGAGAACGGATGAGGACAAGGATAATAAAATATTGTTATTTATTAGAAAGAACAAAGATGATAAAGAAGCAAAGGAATTTTATTTTTTAGGGGAAATATATGCGCAAGGGGAACCAATTCCAATTAAGATGGAAAAGACCGGGGATGATGCATTTGAAATAAATTATAAGTTGGATGTTCCCGTGCGAGAGGATATTTATGAATATATAGTAAGTGAGGCATAGTATGAAAACAATACGAGTTGTGGCTGCTGTCATAAAAGCAGAGAATGAAAATGGACAGCCGGTAATTTTTGCAACGCAAAGAGGTTATGGTGAATTAAAAGGAGGATGGGAATTCCCCGGTGGCAAGATTGAGGAAGGGGAAACACCACAGAAAGCACTTAAGAGAGAAATTATGGAAGAACTTGATACGGAAATCGCTATTGGTAAATTAATTGATACGATAGAATACGATTATCCGACGTTTCATTTGTCAATGGATTGTTTTTGGTGTGAGATTATTAAGGGAAATCTGGTGCTTAAGGAACATGAAGCAGCGAAGTGGTTGGGGAAGGATGAGCTTGATAGTGTGGAGTGGTTGCCGGCAGATGTGAAGTTGATTAGTCAGATAAAAAATAAATTAAGTGATTAGTAAATATTAAGAAAGGATTAGCTCGCAATGAAGAAGAAACGAAATAAAGAAATACCTCGAGAAAGTGATTTCATTTCTGAAGAAAGAATGATAGAAATACAGGCAGAGGCTTATTATAGAGCCATCAAGAGAATTAAGGATGGAGAAAAAAATAATAATATTAATAGTGTAGGGGACACATATAAAAAGAAATATAAATGGTATGAAAAAATACTTTTTATTTTAAATATTTTTCTTTTTCCATGGATAACTAATAAACGATTTGTTTTAAGTGATAAAATATATGATAGTGTACTCGTACTTGTTGTTTCAGCAATTATGCAATTTCTTGGAACAGTTGCATGGCTTATAGGTATTGGAGGAATTGTATATTTTTGCATTGTGTTGAAGGCTATAAAAAATATGCGAGTTTTAGGAGAGAAATTAGGAGTATGTTTTTTCTTAACCATTATGGGAAGTATTTTTATTCTAGCAGGCAATGCGTTTGGAAAAGAAACAAATAGTGAAAAAATATATGCATATTCTGCGAGTATATTGGCGTTAATTAGTTGTATTGTTAGTATATTGGCATTGATGAGAACATAATGGATGATTTTATAGGTTATGAAAGGAAAAGAAATAAGCGAATGATAGAAATTAGGGTGTTAAAGGCACATCAGGGAGATTGTATATGGGTTAGATGTATATCTAAAAAAGTAATTAATATCATTATTGACGCTGGACCGTCAACATTTAAAAATAACTTTATAAATCTTATTGAAGAAATTGAAAAAAATAAAGAAAAAATTGATTTACTTGTTTTTTCACATATTGATGATGATCATATAAAGGGATGTATTAAATATTTAAAAGGAATGAAAAATAAAATCATTGATAAAGTATGGATTAACGGTAATGGAAGTAAGATTTATTCTGATATGCAGGATCATTCGGCAAGCAATGTATTGAGTTTAGTTGATTTAATTAAGAAAAATGATATTCAAATAGAAACACCTATATTAGAAGGAGATGAATTTATATTTGATGGAGGAAAGATTGAGGTAATAGGACCAACAGAGTCTGAAATGATGAAAGTTGCAACAAAGATAGAGAATAGTAATAATATTATTAGAGAACATGCAGGTTATACATATACAGGAAATATTTCAGAAACTAAAGATGAATATCATAAGGATTTATCTGATACGAATAATGCATCTATTATCATGGTTGTTGAATTTGAAAATAAAAAGCTTCTTTTTACAGGAGATAGTACATCGGAAAATATTATTAGAGCAGTTGAAAAATATTACATTGATACAGTTTTTGACATAGTAAAATTGCCACATCATGGAAGTCCGCATAATGTATCCAGAAAATTAATTAATAAGGTAAAAGCTAGAAAATTTATTGTTTGTACAAATAAACCTTTAGAAAAGGTTGTATTATTGAGGCTGGTTGAAGAAAGGAAAACAACGGAGATATTATGTAATTATAAGTGGTGGGAGTCAGAATATTTTACAGAAGACGATGAAAAAAAATTTGTTAGTACTAAAAAAATTATTATGAAATATATAGGAGAAGAAAAAATAATTTTACAATGAGTGAACTGACAGCGGAAATAAAAAAATATGCAGTTAGAATAAAATCGAAAGACATAATATTAGGTAGTGGAGTGCTATGGAAAGCTAAACTAAGTAAAAAGAATAAATTATATGTTTTTACAGCAGCACATGTAATAAAAAATCGCAAAAATATTGTTGTAGAATTTTGGCATGATGATAGGAAGATGGAAGTACCTGCTGAAAAAATTGTGGTATCAACAGAATATCAGAATAAAGGGGTATGGAAAGATGTTGCGGTTATTATATTGGATTACGACTACCAGAATTTTCAAACATATAGGATTGCAAAACTATCTGGCAGTGACAAGATTATTTTAAATGAATCGAATTTAGTTATAATAGGGTTCCCTAAAAGTGGAGTTTTAAAAGATTCATTTAGATTGTCTGTAGACACATTGAAATGTAAATATCAAGGATATGATGATAGTATTGAAACTATAAAATATAAATTTACAGAATCAAATATTGATAATTCTGATAAGAATGAGGAACTTAAAGGCTATTCAGGAGGTGGAATATTTGCTCAGAATGGTTCTGAGATTGTATTGGTTGGATTGCATAAAGGGGCGCTTGGGGATAATGCTGCAAGAGGAAATTTGATTGGAACTGCAGCTGATTATGTACGAAAAATATGTCAAGAAAACGATATCAATGTGCCTGAAATTGAGGAAATTGATGGAAATCTTTCGGATAGAAAACAATATTTTATTGAGGAAATATTGAATGAATTAGAGGATGACGATTTTGATTCAATATGTGAAATATTAAATGGGATAATGGATCAGGATATGGTTCAAATAATTAAGGGAATGTTTTGCAACTTTTGTGAAGAATGTAATTACGGATCTTTATATCATCAATGTGTTTTTTTTAGGGGCTTTTTATTAGTTTTGGTTGTTTTTTTGAAAACTATAGATGAAGAGATCGATTTGCTATTGCCTAGAATTAAGGAAATGAATAATGTTCCAATATATTTTATATGTAGCGAGGGGAAAGGAATTAAAAATAAAGATGAACAAACACAATTAAAAATTAATCATTTTGTGTATGCGTTGAAGACAGAAAGAAAATTATCTTATAAATTGGAGACAGGATGTATCATTGTATGGGGGTCAAAAAAGCAACCGAGAGATGATCATAGAAAATGTAGCCGGAAAGAATTCAAAAAAGTTTTAAAGGATATTACTGGAATTTCGGAAAATAAACTTGATATAACAAAAATTATTTCAGAACCACAACCTCAGGTTATTATTCACATTAATGAAATAATTAATATGCTGAGAAAAGGTCAAATGGAACAATTGCATGAAAAGTTTATAAAGTATATTGAGGAGTTAAAAAGATGACGCAATATGTAAGGATGAAAGATAGTGAAGTGTTAAAAGATAATATTATAGATAGTTTATGTAAAATTGTATATTTGAAAAGAAGAGAGGATGGATATTATATACATATTGTAAGCTGTCAATTTTCAGATATGCAGGCATTAGAGATGAATTGGGAAGAATTGGTGAATAATGTGGCGGATGTTATTCAAAAACGATTAGATAAAATTATTGAAATTTATAATATCTACATTATTTTCTTTCAACCTAAAATTGAAGAGTCTTTAGTGGCAAAGGTTGAGCAAAATAAATATTCTTCTAGAAAAATAGTTATAGCAGAAAATATGCCGGAGAATATGTCTGATTTAGAAGAAATGATAGATATAAGATTGTTCAGATTGTATATAGAAAATAACGTTGATAAACAATTTTGCATAAAAAATATGGAATTTTTGGGTAATTGCAATGTTGAAGAGGGGGAGATCAGCTTAGAAAAGTATATTACCAAGTTGGCAATGGGAGAAAAATATGAAAAAAATAAGTAAAATAATTTTAGAAAATTTTAGAGTATTTTCTGGGAAAAAAGAAATAAATTTCAATAATTCACAAAATAAACCTGCAGATTTTATTTGCATTTATGGTAAAAATGGATTTGGTAAAACATCTTTATTTGACGGATTTGAATGGTTTTTTACAGGCGAGTTAGAATTGCTGAAAAAAGACTTAAAAAGTAATGTATTGAAATATAATGGGAATATTTTAAAATATAAATATGCAAAAGATGAAGAAAAAGCAGGTGTTGGAATAAATTATTCTGATGGTGATAAAGGATATAGGACTATTGTTAAAAGAAGTAATTCCGCTAATGATTATGGAAAAGGGAGTGCTACAGGTATATGTAGAGATATTATGGATAAAAAACAAATTTTACCACATAGTAAAATAGATAGTTTTGTGTATGCAACTAAACCATCTGAAATGTATAAAGAATGGGGAAATTTTTGGGACCCTGAAAATAAACAGCGTGAAATATTTGAGCTAGTTTATAATGTGTATAAAGATAACCGGGATAAAACAAAAATTTATCGTAAAGATTTACAAGAGATAAAAAATGAATTAGAAGAATTGAACATTGCAGTACTAGTTGAAATAAACAATAATTATATAAAACAATATAATGATTATAAATTAAAGGGTTTTCCAGATTTGGACTATGTAGATTATTGTGAAGATAAAAAAATTCTTATAGATAATAATAGATTTAAAGAAATTGGGATAAATTTATATGATAGTATTCAGACAAATGACTTTATACTTAAACAATGTGAATTTTTGATCGAACACTTTGATGAGTATCAGAAATTTCTAGAATTAGAAGATAGAATAATTATTAGGAAAGACAAGTGGAAGAGCATAATTGAAAAATGTAGTAAAAAGGAAAAATACATACAATATTTGGAAGAATTAAAAAAAAGTAAAAAGGAGTGTATAGAACAAAAAAATAAGATCTCTCAAAATTTTGATAAACTCTGGTTTGATGTTTATGAAGATTATATTGATAAAAAAAATAGGCTTGAGATATATAGTCAAAAATTAAATAGTTGTTATATTGATAAAAAAAAGATATGTAGTTATATTGAAAATTTCGAGAGTATTATTGATAGATGTAACCAGAAGAAAAATAACATAACATTCAAGTCTAAAAAATGGGTAAATTTACTTAAAGAATTAGAGAAAGAAGAAAAATTATTATTAAAAGAAGAAAGTTTAGATATACTTATAAAAAAGAAAAAAATATCGATAAACAAAAGGAAAATTATCAAACAGAATTAAATTTATTGAATTTTGCATGTATAGAAGGGTATGATAAATTTATAGAGAAATTGGCACTTGATGAAAAAAATCAATACAAATGGATAGGAGAGTGGGAGGCTGGAATAAATGAGTTTAAAGAAAAATTGAAAATAGCAGATTTGAATGAAAAAAAGTTACGAAAAAAATACAAATCTATGGAGGAAGAAGTAAACGAATTAGATAATTTACTGGTATTAGCAAAAAAGGAAATTGAAAAAAGTAATACTTGTATATGTCCAATATGTAAGAATAAATTTGAGAACAGTAAACAGTTGTTAAGTAAAATAGACATGTCATCTCAACAAACAGCGTTGTTGATAATAAAAAAAGAATGGATATCTTCCTATGAATATTTAAAAAAAATAGAAGAAAATTATAGATTCTATAATGAACAGATAAAAGCAGCATTAAAAGATGAGGATAATGCATTGAGGTTACAGATTGCAAAATGTGATGAGGAAATTTTGAAATGTAAAAATAAATATAATAGAATAAAAGAAAGTTTTCAAAGTATTGATGAAGCAAAAGAAGATTTGAAACAAAATATAGGTCAAGTGTTAGAAACAAAAATAGAAAGTCTTTCAAGTGAAAGCTTGAATAGGATGTGTTCAGAAGATTTATTTCTTATAAATAAAAAATTAGTAGAAACTGAAAATAAAATGGAGGAGCAACAAAAAAATATAGAAAACTTAAATATAGAAATAGAAAACAAGGAATGTGAAATAGATAAGATAAAAAAAGATATAGAAGGATTTTGGGGGAATCCTTTTAATATGCGAAAAAAGAAGATAATGGAGCAAAGACAAATATTTTCATATGATGATTGGGAAAGACTGATCTTCGAATATGATAATGAATTGAAAAAAATCGAGAAAGAAGAAAATAAAATCGAAAATATTCTGAAATATTATAAGATATATTATTCAGATAATATCGAAAAATATAGATCTATTTTGGAAAAACAGGTAATCACGTATGATAAATGGATTGTAACATATAAACAATATAAGGAAACCCTTTTTGAAAAAAAGATGATTTCAAAGAAAAGTATAATTAAGTATCAAAATAGAGTGATTAAAAATAAAGAATTAGGACAAAAAAAATATGAAATTTGGAATAGGATGGTATGGAATGAGTTTGAATATATTAATATAAAAAATTACAATTTTTTAATTGATCAGAAGTCAAAGTTACAGAATAAAATTATTTTCAGTGAAAAAAAGGAACAAATTGCAAAACAACTATATGATAAGGTAAAAAAACAGCTTGATGAGCACATAAAAAATGTATTTGGCGGTATTACAATTAGTCAGATATATTCTAAAATAGAACCACATAAACGTTTTACACATTTGCAATATAAAGTAAGCTTTAGTGAAGACAGCTTACCTGAATTGTATATAAAAGTGATAAATAGTAAAAATGAAGAGATTATGCCGGAGTTATTTTTTAGCTCGGCGCAATTAAATACTGTTGCTTTAAGTGTTTTTTTGGGTGGAGCATTATGTGCTGAGAGTCCAAATGTCAATACTATTTTTATAGATGACCCAATAGGACATTTTGATGATTTAAATGTGTTATCATTTGTTGATGTGTTGCGAACAATAATAAGTAATACAGATTGGCAAATTTTTATTTCTACACATGAAGAACGTTTTTATGAGATTATGAAAGTTAAGCTAAACCCACAATATTATAATTCAAAATTTTTGAAATTTAAAGAAGAGGGAATAATTGTGGAGGATACTGAATGGCAAGAATGAATGTATTATGTGGATAATTATGGGTTATTTATAAAAAAATTGAAGGATTTTTGTTTGGAGGATAACAAAAATAAATTAGAAATAGGTAGGATATACTTACTTATCAGGCTTTCTACATTTGGTGGTGCGACTCCTCTTAGAAAATCAAAACAGATTTTCATTGCGAGAGAAAAGTTGACTTGGTACTCATATTTGCGATTCCTGCTTTTTACTGGTACATGTAAAATAATTATGGAACAGAAATTGTACAAAATGAGCCTGCTCCACAGTTCAAATGCAACATACTCTGTTTTTTTAGAGTGTAAATTAGTAGCTCCAATGGTATGCTTTAGGTCGCGAAAAGAAGTTTCGATGCCCCAGCGGAGATTGTAACAGTATTTTATATCGTCCGGTGTAAAGTCTTCTTCGGAAAGTGTAGTGATAATATTTTCAAAAACACCATCGGATACTTCAACGCGGACGATTCTTAGTTTCAGCAGATATTCATCGGAAATATCAGCTGGATTAAGATAGTCGAAAGCTATGTTTTTACAAATATAGTGGTATTGTGATTCTTTTTCGGGATGTTTATGTTTCTTTTTAGATTGTGTTCTGGTCAGAATCAGCTCTATGGTTGTATCCAGTTTGTCAGGAAGAGTCCCGACACCAAGAAAACGCTGTACATTCAAATCCTTAGCACGAATTAAAAAATCAACATTATTTTCGATTGCATGGGCAAAAACGTTGTAACTGGAAAATCCCCTGTCAGCAATGAAAATGGGGGACCCCCCATAGGCATACCGATCCATAAGATTGCAGATAGCTTGAAACTCATTTTTAAGACGCCCAGGCTGGACTTCTAAATCAAGGTACCGCTTAGAACATACCTCATATAAAGAGATGGTATGAACCATATTAAAACCGGATACCGATTTACCATTTGGTTCGTGGAAAGTATCTGCATCTTTAAGATTTCTGGCAATGTTAAATTCAGAACCATCACACGCAATAAGATAGTATTTTCCGCGAAATTTTTCTAAGGGGAATTTAAGGTTAAATTCCTTGAGAAGGTGACGGAATGCAGAAACGGAAAGTTTGGAACGTTGTTGATAAAAAGCAGAGCCAGTAGGAACTGAGGAATCATACTCAAAAAATTTGAGAAGTTCATGATTTAGGCTTCCGCTTTCCATAGAAATGATCAGATGCATCATTTTCTTAAAATCAAGTTTGCGTTTGCGGATAAAATCCTTATCTGGATTTTTACAAAAGAAGAAAGTGAGCGGGACATCTCATCAATAATGTCCCAAAGTGTAGTTTTGACAATTTCAGGAAATGTCATAGGTAAACCTCCTTGAATCAGAATGAAATATAGTTCTAATTCAAGGGCCGCTCTCGTTACCTTAAAAATATATCAGCAACGAGAGCGGCCGCACATTTTGATTGATGTGTCAACTATAATTTATAAATTTTTGTTAGAGGTTTGCCTCATAGTGAACCAATAAGCTTAACTAAGTGACATTGGTGTTGAATTGTTGCTTTGTTATTCTTTTGTCATTGGAAGCTGGCGGTGAAAAAAGCCTGTTTATGTGTGCCAGTATTGTAATTTCCATTGTCCTGACAGATTATTTTATGCTGTA
>OJMM01001475.1_pt1 | contig 13800 bp, 15 predicted proteins | sample 1597231 | NCBI WGS metagenome assembly OJMM01 (sample SAMEA2452128, study PRJEB22498) | human gut metagenome | reverse complement strand
ATGTCATATCTTCCAGATTTCCAATCGGTGTTGCTACCAAATATAATGTTCCTGCCATCTTCATCTCCCATGACTTTGTAACTGTTCAGTTACCTTTGTTTTTCAGAATTATTTCCGTTCTTCTGCAGTAAAGTCCCATCCTTCGCATACATAATAATTGGTGGCTCTATTGTCACTCTAGGTTTTGCCCCACGCATTCCTTCCACCAGAACCATTGTCGGTTCTTTATCTATATACGGATATACCAGCCGCATACGCTTCGGCTCAATTCCATACGCACACATCTTTGTCATGATCTCCGGAAGCCTGAACGGTCTGTGGACCATATAGAATCTTCCTTTGACTTTCAGTATCTTCGCACTCTCTCTTAAGATATCATCCAGTGTACAAAGTGCCTCATGTCTTGCAATATACAATGCTTCATTCTGATTCTTCAGTCCGTGGTCTCCGATCATATACGGGGGATTGGTTGTAATAACCCCAAAAGAGGCGGCTCCGAATATGGATGCTGCCTCCTTGATATCTCCCGTTACAATGTCGATCCGTTCTTCCAGCCCGTTATAACTGACACTGCGCCTTGCCATATCTGCACTCTCTTCCTGGATCTCCAGTCCCGTATAATGCAGTCCCGGATATTTTGCCTCCAGAAGTATCGGAAGAATTCCTGTTCCCGTTCCGAGATCCAGTGCTTTTTCATTCTTCTTTACTCTGGCAAATGCTGACAAAAGCACTGCATCCATTCCAAAACAGAAACGGCCCGGACTTTGAATGATCTCATATCCTTTGATCTGCAGATCATCCAGTCTTTCATTCGGAAGTAATTTAGTTATCATCTAATTTTGACGCTCCGTTCTTTTCTTCTAACGCCTTCAGTTCCTTCATCTCTTCTTTCGAAAGTCTTACGTCTTTCTTCTTACGTCTTGGTTTGAACTTCAGTTCTGCTGCCGGATATTCACGGATCTCTTTCTCGTCATTATCCAGCGTCACAACAACCTTAACCAGCTGACGCAGTACATTAACACCGGACACTTCTCCATGCATTCCGGTCGGTGTGATTACCGAATCTCCCACCAACGGCAAACGGCTGTTTAAGTATTCGTATGTTTCCTGCTCGTTCTTCAGACAACACATGAGTCTGCCGCATACACCCGAAATTTTTGTCGGATTTAAGGACAGATTCTGTTCCTTTGCCATCTTGATGGATACCGGTACAAAATCGGTCAGATAGGATCTGCAGCACAGTTCCCTCCCACAGATTCCGATACCGCCAAGCATCTTTGTCTCATCGCGCACACCAATCTGCCGCAATTCGATACGGGTGCGGAACACCGAAGCCAGATCCTTGACCAGCTCACGGAAATCAATTCGTCCGTCTGCCGTAAAGTAGAACAAAAGCTTATTGTTGTCAAATGTATATTCCGCTGCAACCAGTTTCATATCCAGCCCGTGCTTTGCAATTTTTTCCTTGCAGATCACGTAGGCTTCCGCTTCTTTTTCTTTATTTTTTTCTATAACTTTTTCGTCATCTTCTGTCGCAATACGGATCACCGGTTTCAAAGGCTGGACAACCTTATCGTCATCCACCTCTTTGGGTGGGATCAACACTGTTCCCATCTCTACGCCGCGCGCCGTCTCCACGATGACGTGCATCGCCGTCTCCAGATCATAGTCCAGCGGGTCAAAATAATAAATCTTTCCCGCACGCTGAAAACGGATTCCTACCACTTTTATCATATTAATTCTCCTTAATTGTCAGTAACAGCAGCTCAATCACAAGATCGAAATTTACATTTGCCGAAATCCGGACTTTCGCTGTCTCAAGTGCACGGATGATCGTCTCAATTCCCTGATACGACCGCTTTGCTGCCTGTTTTTTTATGTCATAAACCTCATCCTTAAAAATGAGTCCGTTTACATCATTGGTTGCTTTCATGTAAAGTACATCGCGGAACCAGATCATCATGAGGTCAAAATAATCATTGACCGTCAGCTTATACTCTGCAATCTGCTTTACTGCTGCTGTCATTTCATACAGATCAATATCTTCCAGACGCTTCATCAGCTGCAGCACCGATGCTTTCAGTTCCCCAAATTCTTCGGAAGATGCCAGCTGAATGGCTTTCCCTACATTTCCCTGGGAAAATGCGGCACAGACATCTGCCTGGTAATCCGGAATGTGATACGTTTTCATCAGGTAAGATTTGATCACATCTTCTTTTACCACTTTGAGATTCAGTGTAATGCAGCGCGATAAAATCGTTGGCAGAAAACTGTCCGCATTTGTGGTAAGAAGCAGGATGACCGCATATGCCGGCGGTTCCTCGATTGTTTTCAGCAATGCATTCTGTGCCTGCTGGTTCATTTTTTCCGCCTCATCCACAATATACACTTTGTAGCGGCTGCTGTATGGTTTTATCACAATATCGTTATTGATCTGGGTACGGATATCGTCCACCCCGATGGTATTCGGCTTTTCGTGGGATACATAGATGATATCGGGCTGATTATGATCCACCGCCTGTTTACAGGAGCGGCATAAAAGGCATGGCCTTGTCCCTGTCCCTTCTCCCTCACATTGCAGTGCCATGGCAAAAGCCTCTGCAAGCATCATTTTTCCGGAAAGCTTTGGTCCGTTAAAAATATATGCATGGCTGACTTTGTCGAGGGCAATTGCATTCTTCAAATGCCCGATGATCTGTTCATGTCCAATGATGTCTGAAAATCCTGCCATAGCCATCCCCTCCTTGTCTGTGTTTAGGTCAAAATATCTAAAAGAAGTCCTTTAATTTCTCCAATACGGTCCAGAATCGAAATATGATCCTTCTCATCCTCCACCAGCTCACTTGCCAGCTCATCCAGATTTTTATCGATCAGGCGGATAATGCCATATACCCGGTGGCGTCCCCTGCGGTCAAGAAAATTTTCCCTTGAAAACCGGTGGGAACGGTAAACTACTTCATTCAGAAAGTCTTTTATCAGTCCACGGTACTTTTTCATATCCCGGATGTCCATGTGCTCCGCAAGACGGTTTCCCTGCGCCGTAATATCACTGAGCAGTTCATCGACCTTTGCCTGTAAATCCGCATCCGTGATCGCGCTCGCAAGTGTAAATTTAAACGAACCGTCACCTTCTACTGTTTTTGCCGCCTCCGGCACCTGATTGACTGTGGATATATCGTTTACTTTTATCGCCATATAGAAATCCTCTTACCCCTGCTTTTTTGTCCCGGACATATCCTGCCGGATATATTCCGTGATCTCCCGGATGGTTCCTTCCATATCATTATTTATAAATCGCCGTGTGATACCTGCCTCTGTCAATTTTTCTTCGGAAAAATCTGCGGCATCCGCAAGAAATCTGCGGCACATTTCCTCGTACTGTGGAGTTTTCTGCTGGCGCTCTCTGGCGATCGCCCGAAGCAGCCGCTCTCCATCCTCCACTTCTATATAAATCGGCACTACCTGTGAGCTTCCAAAGTATCTTTGTATTTTCTGATACCCTTCCAGTGTCACAATATACAGATAACTGTGCGCCGACAGGTCAATTCTTCCATCATCTACCGTAAAATATTTCCAGATCCCATAGACCGTGTGATATGCCCGCAGCTCGATCACCTTGCCTGCGCTTTCCAGCTGCTGTACATGTGTCTCATCTGTAAATACATATTCCCTGCCATCCGTCTCTCCCTCTCGGCGAGGCCGGGTGGTATACGGTACAATGCGTAAAAGTGCAGGATTCCCCTGCTGCATAATCCGGCTGTAGATACTGTCTTTTCCGGAAGAACTCTTTCCCATGACACAATAAATTTTGCCCATTGATCTCTTTCCTCTAGTATAATATATTTGCCGTCATTTCACAACGTTTATACACGTCAAATCCAGCAATCCCTCTACCTCCAGGCCCAGCCGGATACAATGCCGGATCGTTTCTGCGGTCTGCACGTCAATCGCTTCGCCAGGCACAAGAATCGGAATTCCGGGTGGATACAGATACACATAATCCCCGCTCACCGCTCCCGCGGCTTCCTCCAGCCGGACCGTTTTTTGTTCTGCGTCCAGCGCCTGATCAATCGTCATGACGGTTTTTTGTTCCCGATAGATCTCCCGCGGTGAAATCACTCCGGTCTCTTCCTTCTTACGGACCGTTCCGTCAATACATTCCAGTGCATCCGAAAGCCGCGCAAACCCTTCGTCCGTATCCATAATGGAAGTCATGGCAACTACATAGTTTCCGCTTGCCATCTCCATCTGCAGACCATATTCCTGCAGCAATATCTCCTGAAGAGCCTGTCCGCTCATGCTGTTTCCGGTCAGAATCAGAAGTTTTCCCGGATCAAATGAGAACGCCTCCTGTTTTGAAAAATCGGATGGCTGTAATACCTGCAGTGTTTTCAGATTTTTGGTCTTATCCCGAAACTCTGCAAGCCTCCTGCTGTATGCAGCAAACAGCATTTCCCGGTCTTTTTCTATGATCTGCAGACTTTTTTCAATCCCCGCCATCAGAAGGTATGACGGAGAACTTGTCTCATAAATCCCCAGAAATTGTGCGACCTTTTTCTCCGCGATCCGGTCGGAACACAGATGCAGCAATGCGGTCTGTGTAAATGCGGGAAGTGTTTTGTGTACACTCATAATCACGGCATCCGCACCAAGCCTTGTGGCATTTTCCGGAAACTCCGGGGAAAACCCGAAATGTGCTCCATGCGCTTCATCCACGATCAGCGGAATCCCATATGCATGCACGATATCCGCAATGTTTTTGATATCCGATACGACCCCGTCATATGTCGGGGAAGTAATGACAACGGCCCGGATATCCGGTGTCTGTTCCAGCTGCTTTCGCACCATCTGTGGTGTTACCTGCCCCTGGATGCCGCAGGCGGTATCTTCCGGATACAGATAAACAGGAATCAGCTGCCGCAGATACATCGCGTGATATACCGCTTTGTGACAGTTTCTCGCCACAAGGATTTTTCCACCCCTCGGAACTGCTGCACTGATCGCCGCAAGAAGTCCGCAGGTACTTCCGTTTACCAGATAATACGTTTTTTTTGCACCATACAGATCTGCCGCTTTCTGCTGCGCCTCCTGCAGGATTCCGGTTGCATGGTGAAGATTGTCAAATCCCTCAATTTCCGTAATGTCAATGGCATAGGGATTGGCAAAAGGCAGGAATGCACGTTTATGCCCTGGCATATGAAACGGATAGATGTCCGATTGTTCCAGTTCATTCAGTTTTTGTTCCAGCATATTTCCTCCCTATCCCAAGAACCGGCCAAGTTCCGGCATCCAGTCATCAAAAAAGATCTCATTGCGGCAAAGACTCTCCCAGATCGGGGACACAAACACCAGAATCAGATCGATTGCGTCTTCCCAGGGAACCTCTGCCAGCCCATGGTTACGCAGATACTTTTCCCAGCGCTTGCGCATATATGTGTAAGCCCGGTATTCGTCCAGCTGCTTTAATCTCTGCTCTTTTCGCATCTTCGGAGATGCAGCGGTAAGCACCGTCAGTTCCTCCAGCACATAACGCCCGCTGAGCGGCTGTGTCCGGAGCAGCCGGTATGCATCATAATAACTTCCCATGCTGCCGATCAGTTCCAGCTTGTCCATGATCGCAAACAGATCATAGCTCAGTTCACTCTCCGGCGAATACACCAGATAGGAAATTTTTCTGCCTCCGCCCACTGCAATCAGTTCTTCTTCTCTTGTTCCCGGAATCTGGCTGACCGCACCAAAACTGTAGATCTCAATATTTAGCGGAACTTTCATATCAAAATACCCGGCGGTCATGCTAAGCCGGATTCCGCCGCTCAATGCCGTCACCGTACCTTCCCAATGGATTTTCTGTGCATTTTCTTTTGCAAACAGTGTTGTTTTGATATGTTCGCCCATTGCGATGGATAATCGCTGACCGGGCTGCAGTTTGTCCGGCGTGAGTTCTTCCTCACTTCCCTTATAAAAAAAGCGGATGCGCTTCTTGGCGCGCTGCCGGTATGCTTCTTCTCCCAGAAGCGGCAGGCTCATCAGCCATAAAAATTCACGGTATGCAGACGTACTGACACGCAGCATCAGATCTTCCACCGCATATCCCCACAGGAGATCCGCAAATGGAATGGAGAGCATTTCGCTTCTCTTTTTCAGTTCTGTTGCCTCACATACACCGACTTTCATTACAGCCACACTCCGATCAGACTCTGTACCTTTCCTGTTACTTTTCGCGCTCTGGCATATTCCATCAGCATGGAAATGTCTTTATCATTGTCCCGGATATAGGACTGGATCGCCTCCCGGAAAATCGCCCGGTCAAGCTTTGCCTCATATTTCAGGCAGTCACAGATCATCCGTTCCTTATCATAAATCTGAAACGTCAGTCCATTCTGCTCAATCGTTGTGGAACCAAGTTCCAAAGCTTCCGGCTCTGTATAGTATGGGATTACTTTCGGATAATCCATCTTAAACCGCGACTTGGATGTATTTTTATCCACCGCTAAGTGCCATCCGTAAGGCTTTTCCCGGATATAACCATACGCATAGAGTGCACTCTCCATACACAGACGCGCATCCGGAAACAGCCGTGCGATCAGTTCTTCCTCGGAAAAGCGGTCGATCCGGTCGGTATAATAACCGTTTTTTATCCGCACCAGTGTCCCGGCTTCCACAAATTCCAGAATCTTGCGGTAATCCACATCAAGTGCCGCAAATTCTTCCTTTTTTACGATGCCGCCTTTTTCATTAATGAAAGCGCGCAGTTTTTCCAATGTTTCTTCTGATGATTTACTCTTTTTTGTATTTGTCGACATTTTCCGCTCCATAAAAATTAACGTGGTATTTCACTTCGTATTCTACCTTTTCCTGTGGAATTCGTCAAGAAAATAGTATATAGTAAAGATAATCTGAAACTGTAACAAAGGAGATCCCATTTTGAATCAGAAAAACCAGCTGCGCAAAAATCCTTCCCGCGAGACATGCGAAAGCATCATTCGCCGGATTCTCATGACCGAACTTACCCAAAACGGAAAAAACCGGCACTTTCGAAAAGCTACCGATTTTATGAGTTATTTTGAATCTCTGTATCCGGCATCGGATGCCCTGACCAAACAGGTGCAGCGCGCCGTCCAGTCTTTGCATATGCCGAAGGATGCCGATGGATTTTTTATTGTGGACAAGACAGCTGCACAGGTGGAACAGGAACAATGCCTTGGGAAATTATTTGCAGATGCAAATGTCTCCCTCCATCCAATGGAACAGGTAGAGACCGTTTTCCTGTCCGTACCCTCCCATATGCAGGAACTTCTGCTGCATACATTCGAACAGAGTGATCTCTTTGCCGGGCAGATTCTTACCATCGTTCGCACCTGTAATGGTCTGTTAATTTACACCGAAGGCAAAAAACAGCTGCTTTCATTATTAAATCGTCTGATAAATCAGCAGTAATTTTGCAATGTCGTTTATGCGTCAATTTTATAGTTTAATGCCTTTAATTTGTCTTTATTCCGGTTTAGCGTCTTTATTTTTGTCTTTTTGTACATTTCTGTCCTTTATAGGTTAATGTAAAGCATGCCGGATGATCCACTGTTCCTCCGCGGATAACCGGAACAAATCCATGATTCTGCAATCCAGCCGTTTCTGGCAAGTCTCTGCTGCCTCTTTTCCCATTCCACAAATCAGCGGCTCGGTCATCGCTATAATTTCATTCTGTATCGCTTTCCCAACACGCGGAATCGGAATATGCTCCATATGCGCCCGCAATACTTTTATGGAATGGAATTCCTTCTGATAAACAAACTGAGAAACACTGGAATTTAAAATTGCCAGAATATATTTGATCTGCATTCCCTCGATCTTTGGGATCACAATGTTGCAGCTGTTCAAAGAAAGCATCTGCCGGTCATCATAAGCCACCACCAGCTGATTGCTGATAAAACGGTACAACAGTTTTTCCGGTGCCCGGTATATCTCCAGAGGTGCAACCTGCTGAAACTGTTCCGGTTCAAACCGCAGATACTGTTTTACCGGATTTATGTGGTATTTGCAAATATCTGTACCTTTCAGTACCATCTCCGAATTTTCCGTTTTCTCTGCGGAGAGAAACTTTTTGTTGTTTCCGGTAACAATGCCAAGTGCAAAATCTGCATGATCGGCCAGATAACAGACGGGAATGGAATTTTTTATTTTCTCCAGCACACGATACTCTTCATCTGTCATCCGGAAACTGAAATTTTCCGGCACTACCGTCCGCTCCATAGCAATGGTATATGTACGTGTCCGGTCTTCTATCATCATACCTGCCGTTGACAAAGGCTTTCCGGTCGCAATAAGCTGCAACAGGATGCAGGGACACTGTACCCCGTCAAACATATCTCCCAGAAACGTAAGGGATTTTACAGAACTTCTCTGAAGCAGAATTGTGCGGATACGCATATGTGCCTTTACATTTAAGACCGCTTCCGGCAGCACAAAAGCCAGCGTTCCATCCGGAACAAGAATCTCCAGTGCCCGTTCGATAAAAACATCATAGGACTCGGTATTTCTTCCGGAAGCCGTGGCATATCTGGTCTTTAACACTGCTTTGTCTTCATTGGAAAAAGCATAGCCCCACGGTGGATTTCCAATGATGGTATCAAATCCCGTTCTGCCATATTCTGTGAGGAAATTCTTCTCGGTAATATGCCCGCAGATCTCCTCAACATCCGCGTCCGGATATTTCAGAGCCATATTGAGTCGTGCGATACAAACACTCACCGCATCGGTATCCGTGCCATAAATATCTGCCAGATCCACACTTTCCGGCAGCTGAAGTAAAAAATTTCCGGTGCCGCAACACGGATCTAACACTTTTCCCATATGTTCGATATCCAGATGGGAAATCAGTTTTTTTACAACTTTTGTGGGTGTATAGTATGAACCATGCGCTTTCCGGCTTCCCATATTTTTACAGGAAAGATATATAAGTCCCAGAATGTCTTCTCCCGGCTCCCAGATGTATTCATGTGCAAAAAATGCCGGATATTTCTGACAGAAATCCATTGCCCTTTGTCTGTCACCAATCAATGCATCCAGTAAGATGTCATATTTCCCTATAGAAATTTTTCCCTGCAGATATTGGAAAAACAATGGTTTCTGCCCGAATAACTGCAACGCACAGTCTGCCACAAAATAGGATATCACATCAGAGGTCAGCAGAATTTGTTCCCATGTTATCTCGGAGAGCAGTTTCTGCAAAACGGTAAGGTTCTTGCAGTTTTGGGAAACATAAGAACGATATAACGCATTTCCGGAAACATATTTTTTATTTCTGCGGCTTTTTAATGCCACATTTTTTCCTGACCGGATTTCATTTTCTATGATTGCAATATGCTTTTCATCAAAATAGGGCATCCCGTTTTTTATATATTGGGGAGTTATCTTTCCAAGCTTTACCCAGTTACGACCGGTAGCAATCGATATGGATAACTGCTCACATAACTCCTTTAACGATTTGTCATGCAATTTCAAATTCTCCTGGTTACCTGCTTTTTAAAAACGCCCGGCAAGTAGGAACCTGCCGGGCATTTTCTTATGTACTCTGTAATTTCTATCTCGGGTCCGGACGATGCTTCATATCACGGATCGGAATATTAGCGACAAGTGCCGGTACCGTTCCGTTATTGGAATCGGACTCTGTCTCGGTGATTTTTACATCAAGCGCCTCCGCATCAATATCCATGTAACGTGAGATCACTTCAATAATGTCATTCTTCATCATCTCCATCATCTCGGAAGAACAGTTGGCACGGTCAGAAACCAGCACCAGCTTCAGGCGGTCCTTTGCAACGTTGCCGGAAGTCTTCTTCTTAAATAAATCCATTATTCCCACAATAAGTACCCCCTCTAATTCTTCTTAAAAATGTCCTTCAGCTTCTCAAGTACTCCCTGCTTCTCATTCAGATTCAGGAACGGAACTTCTTCTCCCATAATACGGTGGCAAATATTGGAATATGCCTTTCCTGCCAGACAGTTGGTTCCAACCAGTGGCTCACCACGGTTTGTGGAAATAACAATCTGCTCATCATCCGGTACGGCACCGAGAAGATTTACTGCCAGAATATCGGTTACATCATCTACCGTCATCATCTCACCGCGTTTTACCATATCCACACGCAGACGATTTACAATCAGATCGATCCGTTTCATCTCGTTTGCCTCAAGGAGTCCTACGATACGATCCGCATCACGGATCGCAGATACTTCCGGTGTCGTAACAACCAGTGCGCGGTCCGCACCTGCTACCGCATTCTTAAATCCCTGCTCGATACCGGCCGGGCAGTCCAGTAAAATATAATCAAACTCTTCGCGAAGCTCATTGATCAGCGCAACCATCTGCTCCGGTGTGACAGCATCCTTATCTCTGGTCTGTGCGGAAGGAAGCAGGCATAATTCCGGATATCTCTTATCCTTGATCAAAGCCTGACGGATACGGCACTTTCCTTCTATAACATCTACCAGATTATATACAATACGATTTTCCAGACCCATAACCACATCCAGGTTACGCAGTCCGATATCGGTATCAATCATTACAACTTTCTTGTTTAACTGTGCAAGACCTGTACCAATGTTTGCTGTGGTTGTGGTCTTACCTACACCACCCTTTCCTGATGTGATAACGATTACTTCGCTCATGAAACTTATTCCTCCTACGTCCCTAAATGTTATTTAATATATTTTTGGTGATTGGCTCAATATAGATATTTCCATCTCTTGCAATGGCGATCTGTGCTTCCACTTCCGGTGTCTTTGACCGACGGAGTGTACGACGTTTCGGTTCCGGCTTGTCCGGACTCTTTGCGATCAGATCCCCAATCTGAATCTGAATCGGCTGCATATCCAGCGCAAAAATAAAGCAGTTACGATCACCCATACATCCTGCCTGTGCGTTACCTTTTAATGCCCCAAGAATCACAATGTTTCCCTGGGAAATAATTTTGGCTCCCGGATTGACATCGCCAATGATCGTGACACTCGATTCACTCGAAATCACCTGTCCCGACCTTAAAGTGCCACGATAAAACTGCTCCGGCCCGTTTCCTGCTGCGGCATTCTCATACTGCTGCTGTACGGCATCGTAAAACGCCTCGACCTGTTCTTTCATGACAGCTTCCTGTCTTGTTCCATTTTCAACGATACACAGGATTTCAATCGATGTGTTGCTTTCAATTGCTGAGATGATCTGCTGTTCTTCCTCTTCCGAAAGTTTTCTTCCTTCAAAGGACAATGCCAGTTTTGCATTTTTAAAAAATGTACTGGATGCTTTGAACTTTTCGACAACATCCTTCAATAACTCATCAAACCCAATCTCCGGGTCTAAGACAAGATTAATTCCGTATTTATTACTTTTTATCGTAACAGATTGTGACATGGTAACCTCCAATTTCATTATTAAAATGAAATTCATCAATTGTAATTATACCTGTTTGCGGCAAATACGCAAGCATTTTCGCTTTATTTGAACGATTTAAAAAAACCTGTCCTTCCTGCGATTGTATTTCTTTCGTTTCTTCTCACGAAAACGCATTTTATCATTTTTTTTCGTTTTTCTCTGATGACGGATCACATAAAAATTATCATATGCCCGTTTTGCCAGAAACAACAGAACCACTGCTGCGACAATAACCACTCCCGCAACAATGAGCCATGCAGGATCGATCCGTATGACACGTTCATTTTTCTTCTGCCCGCTATCGGTATTGACGTAATAATTATCTTTCACCTTTGCTCCGGTTTTTACTATATCCACACTGCCGACCTCATGACCGGCATATGTGTATGCAAGCCTTGCAACTTTCTTTTTTCCTTTTGCAGATTCTGTCTTTTTATAGGATGCATCGGAAAACTGTGCTCCTTTTGGCATAATGATATAAGCATCCTCATCCAGCTTTACATAAGGTTCACTGTTGTTCAAAACCCCATAATTTTTTCCGTTGTCCTTTGCCAGACCCGCATCGTTTTCCGAAATATTCAGCGCCTGGAAATTTTCAAAACAGTAATCAAATAATTTTCTGGTATCCGTATAATGATCCGGTGTTGCCGCATCCATCACCACACACACCAGAGTAATTCCGTCTTTCTCCGCAAAAGACACCAGAGTATTATTCGCCACTGTCGTGTAGCCGGTTTTTCCGCCAGTACAGTATTTGTACAAATGAGAGCTGTCCCCGCGAAACGGGTAGATCATTTTATGGTGATTGTGACACGGATATTCCGCCTTGCATTTATTGGTCTTCGGAAGTGTATAGCTTGGACTGCCTGCGATCATCCGGAACGTCTCGTTTTTGTATGCCTCTGCGGAAATCAGTGCCATATCATACGCGCTGACCCAGTGATCTTCATCCGGCAGACCATTACAGTTATTGAAATGCGTATCCGTACATCCCAGTTCCTTTGCGCGCTTATTCATCCGATCGATAAACGTCCGGTAATCACCACCCAGTTTCTGCCCCACATGCTCCGCAACCGCATAAGCACATTCATTGGCAGACTCCAGCATAACCGCATACAGACACTGCTCCATCGTCAGTTTTTCTCCAAGATTCCGGGCAATATGGGAAGTATCTCCCTCATTTTTAAATACCGCATCCGCAGAAAACGTAACGACCTCATCCATATCACAGTTTTCGATTGCCAGAAGAACCGTCATGATCTTTGTGATACTCGCCGGATAATGTTTCTCGTGACTCTTCTTTTCATATAAAACGGTGCCGGTATTGACTTCCATCACAATGGCACTTTTGGACTGCGTTTTTACCCCGTCCGGCCAGTACTCATCTGCACGCACAGACAACGGTAACATGAGTAAAACCGTGCATACGGCAAGAAAAAATGCTGTTACACGGGTGTATTTTTTTATTTTCATAAGGCTCCCCAATTCTTGATTTTCTTATATTTATAATACCATTATTTCCATAATCGTTCAATTTTTATTTGCCGAACGGACGAAATTTGTATATAGTAATAGTATTCTTACAGTTAGCAAAACTGAATTTATCTTTTCCAAGGAGAAATTACTATGAGACTAAGAAATATACCGGGTGCCAATGAAGCTGTGGCAGCCAGCCCATATTGTATACAGAATGCAGCAGAACACCGCGGACAATGGCATGCCTTTTTTGAAAATGACCATCCGATCCATATCGAAATCGGCATGGGAAAAGGCAGATTTCTGATGGATCTTGCTGCGTTACATCCCGAAATCAATTATATCGGCATCGAACGTTACACCAGTGTACTGCTGCGCGCAGTCCAGAAAATGGATACCCTGCAGCTTCCAAATGTTCATTTTCTGTGTGAAGACGCCGCAAAACTTCCGGAAATTTTTGCACCGGAAGAAGTTGACCGGATCTATCTGAATTTTTCCGACCCGTGGCCAAAGGACCGCCATGCCAGACGCCGACTGACTTCCCATGAATTTTTAGACCGCTATGACCAGTTTCTTGCAGCCGACGGACGGCTGGAATTTAAAACAGACAATCAGGACCTGTTTACGTTTTCTCTCGAGGAAATCGAAACTTCCGACCGCTGGCATCTTAATGCCTCCACCCGTGACCTGCACCATGATCCATCCATGAATGAAGGAAATATCATGACCGAATACGAAGAAAAATTCTCTTCTGAGGGAAATCCAATCTGTAAATTAATTGCAGCAAGATAAGATTTCTTTTCATATACTTAAATAAAAAGGAATCTTTGCTTTGTCAAAAAAGAAATCTTTACAGACCACACTCTCTATCTGGGCTTACACCAATCGAAAAATGGGAACAC
>OJMM01001469.1_pt1 | contig 13806 bp, 10 predicted proteins | sample 1597231 | NCBI WGS metagenome assembly OJMM01 (sample SAMEA2452128, study PRJEB22498) | human gut metagenome | reverse complement strand
AATGTTTGTTTTTATATTTAAAAGAGCCGGACTGACTGCAATTCTATAAAATATTGCAGTCAGTCCGGCTCTTTAAAATATAAAACCAAACATTTCTCAAGTAATGTTTCCGAAAACAGTCTTCCTGCCTCCATTTCCATCACTGTCTCTTTGAATCTGTCGCTACCATTACCGTAAATCTTTTTAAATCCGGCCGGAACTAATCCCAGGTCGCTTTCTTCCACCATGGAAACATCGAATTCGCTGTCTCCGGCTGCTATGATATATGCAGGCTGCAACCTCTTTCGAAGTCTTCTCACGGCCATTCCCTTACTCAGATTTACAGGAACAACATATACCTTCTCTCCATTATGAAATACGTCCACCAGCTTCGTAGTCAGTTTTGCCTGCAGATCTTTAACCACTTCCTCTGGCTTTTCACATTTTGTAAAAATAAAAAGCTCATCTAGAAATCTCAGCTCAAACTTTCGTCTGGAATCCCCGGCAAGAATCTGCTGCGCTTTTTCCATTTCCGGTCTGCTATTCCGGATCATTTGCAGCGACTCTAGATACCACTCTCTGTCACGCTTACCATTTACCAGCAGTACTCCTCCATTACAGACAAGGGCATAGGGTACGATTCCTATATCCAGATCAATACGTTTATACTGTTCTTCCGTCCTTGTGGATGTTGGTATGATAGTCATCTTCTCACTTACTTTTTTCAACAGATCATGCGTTTTTTCAGAAATAAACGAGATTTCTCTTCCATTATATAACTCAACATTTAATTTATTTTCACCGATATTGCGCTTATACGAATATATTATGGTATTGTCCATGTCCGCGCATAAAATGCCATTCATTCGCTTCCTCCAAAAATGGGACTGCCACACTGTTATTACCTGCGACAGCCCCATAATTATTATTTCATACGTATTGTTTACCTGCTCATGATTGCTTTTCTGATAAGATCCACCGGTATAATAAGTACTGCAAGTACCATGGATACCAGTAATGCCTTTGGCTCAAGCAGAGTTGTGTTAAATACTTTTCCGCCGATTTCAATGATAATGGTCTGAAGAACAAAGATTGCTCCCATTACCAGTACGAAGTTCTTATTCTCCCCGATATGCTCAAACAGATTAAACTTCTCCGATCTGGTATTCAAACTGTTAAAGATGATCGCATAAATGAAGAACGCAAACATAAATGTTTTCTCATAAAGCTCCGGATCTGCACAGCCAGCAGGGATTACCCAACTGGTAATGCCGCCGATATTCTCAAGTATCAAGATAGAACCAAGGGTAATAAATATTGCACTTACTCCGATCGCTGACTTGATGTACGGAGTCAGAATATTATCTGTTCTCTTTGCCGGCTGATCTTTCATATATCTGTCAAGAATAGGTTCTCCACCAAACGCCATGGCAGCCAGTGTATCCATGATCAGGTTGATCCAAAGGATCTGGACAATGGAAAACGGCTCTGTCCATCCCAGGATCGGTGCAATGATATTCATTAACAGAGTACTGATATTTACAGTAAGCTGGAAAATGAGGAATTTTCCAACAGATTTCGCCATAGTCCTGCTGTTAAGCACACAGTCTTTAATGGAAGTCAGACTGTTATTAAGGATAACAACATCTCCTGCCTCCTGTGCAACTGCTGTACCATCTCCCATTGCAAAACCAATGTCTGCCTGTTTTAATGCGGGAGCATCGTTCACACCGTCACCGGTCATACCACAGACATTATCAATCTGCTGTGAAAGAGATACCAGTCTTTTCTTATCAAGCGGTTTCGCGCGGCTTACCACTCTCAGGTTCGGGAGAACTTTCTTCAGCTCTTCATCTGATAATTTCTCCATTTCTTCATGGGTAAGAACCACATCCTTCTTCTCATCTGCAAGAATACCTGCCTCTTTTGCAATGGCTACTGCAGTTTCCTCTGCATCACCGGTAACCATAACTACCTGGATTCCTGCATCATTGAGAATCTGAACAGTCTCAACCGCATCTGTTCTGACATTATCACGCAGACACAGAACTGCCATAAGAACAGTCTTTCCATCACTGATTTTCGCTACGGAGAGAAGCTTCATGGTTCTCTTTGCCTGTGCATGCATCTGTTCTTCTACTTTATCTTTATCTGCCTTTGTAAACTCTCTTTCTTCCCCGTCCGGAAGCATGTAATGTGTTACTTTATCAATGATATTCTCTGTAGCACCCTTCCAGTAAACAAGTCCGTTTTTCAGTTTTACAGTGGCACATTTCTTCTCAGAATCAAATCCGCTGATCTCTTCTACCTTCTCCGGATCATTGTCATAATCATTATAACCATGATCAATGGCATAAGAGAGCAGTGCTCTGTCCATGTTGTTACTTCCGATTGCCTTTCCCTCTGAGGAAATCTTTGCAAGGTTATTCAGGGTGATAGCTTCTATAAACTCCCTGCTCTGGATGGAATCAACAATCTCACCGTTACCTGTGATAAATTCTACCAGTGACAGGTTACCCTGTGTGATCGTTCCGGTTTTATCACTGAACAGCACGTTCATATAAGCAGAATCTGAAAATGCCGCCTTGTGGCTGACAAGGATATTCTTTTTATACATGGACTCTGTATTCATTGACTGAACCAGACTGTTCATCATCGGGAGTCCCTCCGGAACTGCCATGATCACGATAGAAGCCATAAGCATAACTGCTTCCGCTATTACAAGGAGAACGGAAACAACAGTGATTGCCTGATCTGCCCTGATCAGAGTCAGGACAACATGAAGGATACCTGCGATTGCTGCAGCTGACACACCCAGTTTACCGATACCTGCTGCCACACCCTCCAGCTTCAGGCTGGAAGTATCTTTTCGCTCTTCTTCCTCGGAGGTATCTGTCAGAGCTTTGTTTATCTTTCCTAATTCAGAACTGTCTCCGATAACAGTTGCGATCATGTAACCTTCGCCTGAAGTCACAACAGAACCCATAAAGACTTTTCCATGTGAGGAGTAATCCGTAGATTCTGCCTCGTCCATATTGGTTACTGCTGCTTTGTTCTCATCTCTTGATTCACCGTTTAATGCCGCCTGAGATACTTTGATCTTACCTTCAAATAACAGACCATCTACCGGAACCTTATCTCCTGCCTGGATAAGGATCGTATCACCTTTAACGATTTCACTGGTAAGAATATTGACCAGCTTTCCGTCTCTTACAACTTTGGCATAGGTCTTGCTGTATTCTTCCTGAAGCGCCTCACTTCTTGAAGTATTTCTGTACTCTGACAGGGTACTGAAACCGGTAGCAAGTGCGATTGCGATCACAATACTGATGATCTCCACAACATCATTTCCGCCGGATAATGCAGGGACAAAGATTCCCAGCACAGCCAGGATAACTTTAAGAGCCAGAGCCGCACATAATACCTTGATCCAGATATCATCAAATGCACCGATGAACATGGACCAGAGTGATTCAGTCTCTTTCTTCGCCAGCTCATTGGTGCCGTACTTCGCCTTGCTCTCGCTGACCTGCTGTCCGGACAGGCCCTGCATTCGCTCCTCTTTGTTTATTTCATTCATAATAATTAACCTCCTCTTTCGGGTTTTGCAACTGTTCAATCATGGACAGACAGTTACCGGATTTTATATAAAAAGAGGAACCATAACAGCTCCTCTTTTTATTTTCACACAAATCTCTGGCAGAGTTCCCCAAGTCCGGGATCTGTTGTGCCATTTCCTACGGCGTTGAATTTCCATTCACCGTTATACCTGTATATTTCCCCAAAAATCATCGCAGTCATACCTGAATAATTCTCAGTTAAATTATATTTGCACATTTCTTTATTGTTTCTGGCATCAACCAGACGGATAAATGCATTCTGGATCATTCCAAAATGCTGTTTTCTCTTTACTGCCTGATAGATATTGACAACAATGACAATCTTATCATATTCAGCCGGAACTCTTGACAGATCAATAACGATCTGCTCATCATCTCCCTCGCCTGCTCCTGTAAGATTGTCTCCCATATGATTGACTGTCCCGGATTTATGTTTCAGGTTGCCGAAATATACCAGGTCTGTTTTATCTGTAAATTTACCATTTTTCAACATGATTGCAGAAGCGTCGCAGTCGATTGCCTGATGTGATGAAGAACCAAATAATGCACCAAACAATCCACCACCGCCGGATGGCTTTGCCTCATCCCAGCCAAGTCCCACGATCACCTTTGCTAATCCTGCATGCTCCTTTGACAGATTTACCTTCTGTCCTTTCTGTAAGCTTACTGACATTTTCGTCCCTCCTGTTGCCCTCCGGCACTATTCTACGTCTACACCATAACTGTTGCACAAAGCAGCCAGACCACCCTGATAACCGCTTCCAATGGCATTAAATTTCCATTCGTCACCATTCTTGTACAGTTCACCAAATACAACTGCTGTTTCAATAGAGAAATCTTCTCCAAGATCATATCTGAGGATTTCTTCTCCTGTCACTTCATTGAAGATTCTCACAAAGGCATTGGAAACCTGTCCGAAATTCTGGCGTCTTGCCTCTGCCTCATAGATGGTAACTGTAAATGCAATCTTTGTGATATTGGCAGGAATCTTTGACAGATCGATCTTAATCTGCTCATCATCTCCGTCTCCGGCACCTGTAAGGTTGTCTCCCATATGCTGGACTGCTCCGGACGGATGTACAAGATTTCCATAGAATACAAAATCGTTCGAATCAGAAACCCTTCCGGAATCTGTCAGACAGAACGCTGCTGCATCCAGATCGAAATCTCCGCCTGTGTCAAAAGCATTGATATCCCATCCGATACCTACAACTACATTCTTAAGTCCCGGGTTACCTTTTGTAAGACTGACCTTCTGTCCTTTTTTTAAACTAACTGGCATATATTTTTCCTCCCATATTGTCTTATCCGCTTCGCTATACAGCTCCATACCTGATAACTGTTTAGTATTTTTACCAAACAGCCGACTGTCTCTTACATTACGCTACTTCAATACCATAATGACCGCAGAGTGCTGCAAGTCCACCTTGGAATCCGCTTCCGATGGCATTAAACTTCCACTCTCCGTTATGTCTGTAAAGTTCTCCTACAACTACTGCTGTTTCAATGGAGAAGTCCTCCCCAAGATCATAATGGATCAGTTCCACCTCATTGGATTCATCTACCAGACGGATATAAGAGTTTGAAACCTGTCCGAAGTTCTGACGTCTTGCTTCTGCATCATAAATGGTAACTGTAAACGCAATTCTCTCAATATTCGCCGGAACCTTTGACAGATCGATCATGATCTGCTCATCATCACCTTCACCCTCACCGGTAAGGTTATCTCCCATGTGGATGACTGATTCACTGACATGCTTCAGATTGCCATAGAAAATGAATTCTTTCTCTGTAGGGCATTTTCCGTTGGCACCAAGCATAAATGCTGCTGCATCCAGGTCAAAATCCGAACCTGAATCAAAAGCGTTTACATCCCATCCAAGTCCTACCATGATCTTCTTAAGTCCCGGATTCTTCTTTGTTAAATCTACCTTCTGTCCTTTTGATAAATTAATAGGCATATCATTCATCCTCCCTTTTTTCTGTGTTTTTATTTTCTTACCGGTGGCACATTGTATTGTTTGTTAAAATCCTGTTTGATTGCCTCCAGACGAACCTGATCCTCCTGGCGTTTCTTTCTGGCATCTTCCTGGATCCTTCTTGTCTCTTCGATTCCATTTGTAATGGTTGCCCATGTCTTCTCAAGAGTCTCAATCTGAATGGAACTTCCGGATGCCATTTTAGCTGTCATCTTCGATACATCTACTGTATTCTGGGCATTCTTAAGAAGCATCTCATTTGTTTTCTTATCCAGTTCTGCAATAGATTCTGCCTGTATCTTCTGCCTTTTCAGAAGAATTGCCTGCGCAAGTGCCTGCTTAAATACAGGAAGCGTAACGATAAACGCAGAATTGATCTTTCTCACCAGATTGTAATTGCTGAACTCCATAGTCTTGATCATGGGAATGGACTGCATTGCCACATTCTCTGCTGTTCTCAGATCCTGTGTCCTCTGTTCCAGCATCATCAGTGCCTGATTCAGACTGGTAAGTTCAAACTGAATAGACTGATCTCCCGTATTCTCCATATCCTGCTGTCTCTGGGCAATGTAGGCTTCAATCTCTTTACATGCCTGTTCTCCTGCAAGGATATATTTCACCAGTTCATGATAATAATCCACATTGGTCTTAAACATTGTATCCAGCTTTTTGTTGGACTGTTTGATTTCAGACTCATATCCTTTAAGCTGAACATAAATCTTATCAACTTCTTCGCCCATTGTGTGATACTTGGCCAGTATCTTATCCAGCTGTTTTCTGAAATTTCCGAAAAGCTTTCCGAAAAGTCCCGGATTATCCTTAATTTCATTAATGTCAAACTGATCCATGATCTTTGCCAGCGATTTAAGCATCTCGCTTGTCTCATTAAGCTGCGACATATTCATGCTGTTGAGGACCACATCAGATGCCTTGGAAATCTCCTCTGCTGCTTTCGCACCAAAAGATACAATGGTATCCATATTGTAAACTTCGATCGTGCTGACAATATCGTCCACTTCTTTTGAATTGACCAGCTCAGCATTCATCTGCTGCCTGTCAGCGACAATATCATATTTCTCCACAACTTCAATCTCATTTTTCTCCTGAAGACCATTACCGGCCTGAGCAGGATTTCCCATAGATGATTTACCGAAATCAAGTCCCATAATCTACTAACCTCTCCTGAAAAGTTTTCTCCGCCATGAGGGGCGGGTACTGTTTGTCGAAATGTTATTCAGATCCGGAACCTGCATATCGTATTTATATTCCCCGATCTGGTGCTCTTCCATCAGTTTTTCTGCAAAGTAGTTCTCCACACTCTGATAGCCTGTAGGGACAAAAAACAGAATGTCAAATCCTGCCAGGTTCAGGAATGTTACAAGAATCGAATCCTGAAGTGAAATCATCGTCTCCCCTGTATTAATATATATCAGTTTTGGATTCTTTTTTGTAAAATCAAATTTCTGGATCAGACGCAGAATCTCCTTCGGCAGATCCAGAATCTGCGCGATCACTGTATATTCTGTACCATTTTCCCCAATACCCTTTATCAGTTTCCGCTCGATCAGAAGCTGCAGCTTGTCAAGTATAAATTCCTGCATTTCCTCCCGAAGAAGATGATAAGGATATCTGGGATGATTCTTTATTTTATTCCGCAGAAGCTTTCCGTTTTTATAAAATTCTACGGCAAAGGCTTTCATTGGACCGGAGGCAGTTGGTTCAATGTACGGAGCACTTTTCACAACAACAGTATCCTCTGTGATCAGTGCTGCTATGGATTCCCAGTACTGAGAAACACTTCCATCCTTCACTCCTGAGATTTTTGAAAAAATAACCGGAATATTTACCACACCGTTAACTGTGCTGAAATTAGGTCTGTATTTCAATTCCTGATCCCACAGTAGTTTTATCTCTTCATACATGGTCTGCAGATTGATAACATTCGCCTTCACATACTGCTGATTTCTGTATATCCCACTGTCCTGATACATCAGAGTATCAAGTTCTCTTTCCGCATGATAAGCGGCTGTTCCAATCTTTACCTGAGAACTCTCTTCCGGATATTCTGTGATCGCCAGACTCTCCGGATAGTTGACCTCATACAGAAGTTTATCTTCCAGACAGCACTTAATGTTCAGATCAGGACATAAGATCAGCACATCCAGTGGCAGCCGCCCAAGGAAACTCATAAACAGAGCTTCGTTTTCATTCCGGCAGCCCCCCAGATAAATAAAGCATCCAATCTCCGGTGATTTCCAGTTTATGAACAGCTTCGGCAGATATCTTCTCATCCAGCACAGCAGATACACTGCCCTGTTTGTCAGTCTGTTAAGATTTTCCCCTTCCTTCTGAGATTCAGCCAGCATAACATCCACAAATGTTTTATGCAGGATCCGCTGAAGCTCCGGATTGGCTCCATACTGTATATTACACGCAAGTCCCAGGAGCATCTGATCTCCGGATGTATAGTTTGACCTCTTTATCTCTGAAATTTCCTGCGGCGTTGGTCTTGGAATCTCTTTACTTACGATCACTGTATTTCTCTTTGAATTTCTCAGTTCCTGCTGCAATCTGAATAACTCATTTGCATAAGTAAGCTTATCTTCTGCCCCGTTAATCCTGCAGAAACAGTTATAAAAAAAACGGCTGTCATTTCCCCTTAACAGAATGCTCTCGCGGATATCATCCAGCCCGTTTCCCTTTATCCATGCATTTGTACAATTTGTAAGCGAAGGTCTGATTCCATACAGTCTCTCATTGTTGAGTTCATTCTGAATCTCATCTCTGACCTTTTTCACACAATACCCCTGCGGAAATGGCTGCAAACCTTCCATCTGCAAACTGTCTGAGAGAACGGAACCCGGATCTGTTTTCAGATATCCCTGATCCCCTGCATACTGAAGCAGTACTACATCACAGCCTGCATTGGAAAGAATCGATATGAGCATTAACTCATAATTGCTTATCTGCCCTTCATATAATATTTTAGGGATATGGTTCTCTCCAAGCTGATTTACAATGCGTTCAAATTTATAATACAGCCAGCACATGAACTTGATATATGCGTTCCTGAGCATATTCTCGGTTTTCCCGGCTTTTCGCAGGGAATCCAGAGAGTCATAAATGGAGGCTGCCACATTCTGTCTCTGAAACTCATTCATCCTTGGCAGCCATTTTCTCAGACTGACATGGATAAAATCCATACTCATCTGAAAATCCATTCCCATTATTTCATTATAATATGCAAGATTCCCCTCATCGGGATTAGGTATCTTCCCTTCGATAACCACTCCGGTTCTTCTTGCTGTATCATAATATTTCTTTATAAATTCGCCGACTTCTTCAGAATATCCGTTGATACGGTAGAAATAAACACCTTTCTCCCGCCTGCTGTTCAGTTCGACAAAATAATCACTGAGGTTTTGAATTTTTTTGTGTTCCAACATATAAGTATCTCACCTTCAATATCTGCTTATCTTATTTCTGTTCATGATAAGTTCTACAGTAATTTCATAAAATAATGCGGAACCATAATTTTCTCCAAATTTTCGTATAAATTCTACCTCAAAATTGTATCATATTGCTATTTATATTTCAAGAAAATTCCCCTGTTCTTTCTATGGCTTATTCCCCTGAAATGTGCTATGATGTAGCTGCTGACTCGGTCCTTCACACTGTGATGGACCGGATTACCTGCAGTATTTTATTGAATTTCTATAAGGTACCCTATTTACGGGAATTTTTGTAGATATGTCAGAAGGAGTGTTATGAAAAATAATGTTTTATATTACAGTGTAGGTCCATTACTCTATTGTCCTGCCAACAGAATATCCATCACTGATTCTCTGATAAATGAAAGATTCGGGAACAGATTTTCTCTTGCTCTCTGTCTTGAAGATACCATAAACGACGATCATGTTGAAGAAGCCGAGCAGATACTGATTTCTTCTCTCAGCCAGATATTCATACAGCATGAACAAAAGCCATTCTATCTGCCCAAAATATTTATCCGGGTTCGGAATCCACAGCAGATTCAGAGATTAACAAAAGCTCTTGGGCAATCCATTAAGATTGTTACCGGTTTCATCGTCCCTAAATTCAGCCCGGATAACGCACAAAGTTATATTGAGCAGATGATCCTCGTCAATGAACTTGTCGCAAAAAAGCTTTACATGATGCCTATTTACGAAAGTCCTTCCATTATAGATTTGCGAAACAGAATTGATATTCTCTACTTGTTAAGGGATTCTTTAGCCAGAATTGAAGATCTTATATTGAATATACGTGTTGGCGGAAATGATCTGTGCCATATGTTTGGGTTTCGCAGACATGCCAATGAATCTATTCACAGCATCAGACCTGTTTCAGATATTTTCTCAGATATTATCACTGTATATGGTATGGATTATGTGATTTCCGGTCCTGTATGGGAATATTATGCCGGTGACAGCTGGAAAGAAGGAATGATTCAGGAAATCCGGGAGGACAGACTTTGCGGTTTCATCGGAAAAACCGTTATCCACCCTTCACAGATCCCTGTAGTAAACAGAGCTTATCAGGTTTCACGAAATGACTACCTTGACGCACGGGCGATTTTAAACTGGAATGCTGATTCTGCTTCCCTTGTTGCAGGAAGCAAAACCAGAGAAAGAATGAATGAATATAAAACCCATCTGAACTGGGCTAAGAAAACAGTTTATCTTTCAGAAGTTTTCGGAATAACAGAATAAGTATTACCCTTCTCACGCATCCGCAAGCTTCTTAATGATTCCACAGCATTTATAATGTATAAGTGGATAGTATTCTACAGGTGTATGTTTCTCTTCGGCAAGTCTGACAATATGCTCCAACTGAGGATTTCCCTTATATCGCTCATCGATCAGCACCTTCCAGGGAATTCTCCTCAGTAATACTCTTGTTGTCTCTCCGATCCCCGGTTTGATCAGATTAATATCGTCAATACCGAAATTCTTTCCTATATTTATTACCTCATCAATACCCTGACTTTCCACTCTTTTTTCCAGATCAGGTGTATTCTCCATATTAAATTCCTTTTCAATGGTTTCAATAAAGTCATATGACAAATCAGAATCTGTCAGTTCTCCGTAATAGACTGCCCCATGGAAATCATCTCTGCCTATTATGTCATCTCTCAGAAAAGTACGGCTGATAAGGCCGGATACTGTACTGTTCAGGCAGGAACTTGGGATCAGGATATCTTCATGTGTTCCGCAAAGCTCCGTAACATTTGCCGGATCTGCCACTACCGCTATGTCAGCAGAAACCCCTTCATATGCAGAGATATCTTTCTTCAATTCATTCAGGATCGCACCCTTGCCAATCCATCCGTCCACAAATAAAATCTGCTGCGGTCTGTACTTTTCAAGCAGATACTTCATGGCATTATCGTCAATCCCTCTTCCTCTGATAATTGAAATGGAATAATGCGGCACATTTATACCATATTTGAATTTGATGTATCGCTTCACAAGGATACCAATTGGGATTCCCGCTCTGGCAAGGGATACCAGGACAATTTTCTTTCCCTTATTCTCTATGATCTTATCTGCCAGCATTCCTACTGCATTGGCAACCGGCTTCGCATAATGTTTCAGCGCATTATGATATACCTGCATATACTGATCTGTAGGAACATATTCAACAGGCAGCATCTCGCTGTAATGTTTTCCGGACTGAATCAGTTTCTCCCGCACTTTGGCAGGCTGAGGTTCTACCAGCCCGGTAATATCCTTCAATAATAAAATCACATCTTCTTCTGAATAGGAACTTCTCAAATCAGCACCACCTTACAACTGTAATATCCTTGTTCTGCATCCGGACAGCATTTATCAGCGTTTCCTGACTCTCCTTTATTTCCGGGGAATCTGTGACAATCAATACCTTGTCATATTTTCCTATATCGTAAATAAACGTTCTCCTGTCCGGATCATATAAACTTTTCAGTTCATATCTGCTGTGAAGGGGATACTCTTTTTCCAGACTCACAGCAATGGGACTTCTTGTAGTCGAATGGCACCTTACTTCGGCTCCCTCTTTTTCCATCTTTCTTCCGATATAAAGTGCAGGGAACATAAACTCCTCAGTGCCGATCACCAGTATTCTTTTGCCAGATATATTATCAGCCATGTTTCCGGTTTTCTCCCGGATTTCTCTCCACAGATTCTCACATGCTTCTTCATATTTCCCGGAATCAATCAGTCTGCGGGCATCCATCCTGTTTTTAACATAAATCGTTGTATACTCTGCGGCCTTATCCGGACATTTATAATAAAATCCGTCTCCCTTAAATGTTTCTGCTCTGTCTCCGTAAGTACTGTGATCCGTTTTTACCAGATAATGAAGTTCTATTTTTTCATCCTGATAAATTTTTAAGTATTCTTCTGTCATTCCATTTAACAATGAAGCAACTGCAAATTTTGTTTTTTTCTGATACTCTTTTGTTATGATCTTAATGATATTCATGATCGTATTCCCAGTGGTCACCTCATCCTCTATAAATACAATCCTGTCGATATCATTTATCACACGGTCTATATCATCTTTTACCAATTTCTGCTCAGTCGCATGGCTGTGCGCTTCCGAAAAAAATAAATATCTGGCATCCGGTATTACTTCCCGTGTTGTCTGGATATACTTTGTTTCCAGAGTAATCGCAGCCTGCGCACCGATTGCTGTTGCAGTTTCTGCAAAACCGATCAAAAGCAGCCTCTCGCCTTCATATTTTCCCTGAAGCTTCTCTGCAAGACTTTTAAATAAATTCAGTGCTTTCGAAGGTTCTACCGGAACATGCTTTCCCTGCAGTGGATCTACTACCAGATAATTTCTTTTGGTATTGTTTTCCCGTTTTGCTATTCTCACTAAATCTTTTTGCTGATAGTTCATATGTTTTTGATTTTCCTGACGTTCGTTAATTTTTTACGATCTGTTTTCCAAAGGTTTGGAGATATTCCTGGGCAGTCTGTAATGATATATTTAGTTTTTTCTGCAACCGCTCTAAAATAGCGTCTTCTGGCAACCCTAGATCACAACATGTATCTACAATTCCTTCCGCTCTGCCACGCATTTCTCCTCTTGCCTCTCCTCTTGCTTCTCCTCTTGCTACATCCTGCTCTATTTCATCTTTCATTAATTCCCGTAATGCTTCGCACATACCATTCGCCCTCCTTACCTTCTGATATATTTCATAGTTTGCACTGACGCTTGCCTGTAATACTGCGTCTATATTATTCCGCTCCCGCGGTGTCTTCATATTTTCTGTCTGTTCTAAAAACTTCCTGATATCCTCTATATCGGCATTTGCAGATAAGATTCTTAGGCTGCTGTGCATAGTCCGGTTCAACCTGCTGATCACCACGATCTGCACCGGGAATAAAATGTTCCCGCTCACGTAATAAATACCTGGATATTTTTCTTCCAGTACATATCCTTTTCGTTCTAATTCAAAAAACAGTTCTCTTGGATATGCTTCACGGAACAATGACACGGTCAGTTCGTCCGCCGGGATTTCATCGATTGTTTTCCCATATCCTTTATAAAGGCAGGCATATCCAAGTGTTTTGTAAAAGGTGTCTATCGACAGTTCATCTCCCGGTCCTTTGTATTCTAACACATTGTACTTTCGCATGATATGACCGATTTCATTTTTCATCACTTTGTCTGCATTTTCTTCTTTTATGATCAGAAGATCGATACGAATCGGTTCTTTACTCAGATGATACTCCGAGATTAAATCAAGTTCCTCGATGTTTTCCTTTAGTTCCAGTTCCGCTGCTGCATAAAACGCAGGATGCCACTGGATCTTTTTGGCTTTGTCTGATGACGATTTCTTTGTCTTTTGCGCGATAATCGTTTCCTCCCTTTTATTCGGGAGAATCGCCTGATATTTTCGAATTCTCCCTGCTTTTACTTTTGTTTGCTGGTAATTTAAAAGCATTGAAAATTCTGATATCCGACGTTGTGACTCGTATGTTGATAAGCAGCCTTAACGTGGTTTTGATTTGTTTTGAAACGGCTTATGCTGTGAGATAATTTCTTACAGTCTGCCTTGTAGATTTTGCTAGAATGTAATGCTTTGGATGAATGATAACATAAGTTTATACATATGTCATTATAATTTTATATTTCCTGTTATCTTTATGAATTTTCACTAGTTCCTTTTTCTACTCTTTCCTCTTCTCCCGCAGCTCTAACACCAGCTCATACACCTC
>OJMM01001460.1_pt1 | contig 13874 bp, 8 predicted proteins | sample 1597231 | NCBI WGS metagenome assembly OJMM01 (sample SAMEA2452128, study PRJEB22498) | human gut metagenome | reverse complement strand
GAGTCAAGAACGGCTTGAGTCGCAGAGTAAACGACTCCTCCCAAACGGGCAGTAAGAAGGAAGCCAAGTCCCCAGTTACCATATTGAAAGTCATTGCGCCATGCCATATTAGCTTTTGGAAAAACAGATCCTAAATAAATATCATCAGCTTTGTCATTCACTGCTACATTTCCATCGGCATTTACATAAATCTTATTATTTGAATCTCGAAGCAAGTCAGACTGTGAGTAGAGATCACCTAAAGATCCACCTACTTTTAGAATGAACCGTGCCTTTGATAAACCACCTACATCCATACGGTCTTTTGTTATTTCTTCACCGGTTACAGGGTTTATGTAACCATCAATCAGGCTTAAAATCTTGTTTTTATTGGCACTGAATGTGTAGTTAGAACTCCATGAAAACTTGTTCCATGTATTCTTGTAACCAAGTGAAAGTTCTACACCACGGTTACGTACGTTACCAGTCTGCGCATAGAATGTACTATAGCCTCCTGTTGGAGAAAGCTTTGCATCCATGGTTTGATTGTAAGTCTTGGTATTATAGAATGAAACATCAAAATTGAAATGTTTAAGGAAACGTGCAGTAAGACCTACTTCCCAAGAATCTGTACGTTCCGGTTTCAAATCATACAATGGATATGCAGACTGAGAAGAGTATGCTCCTGTTGAAGTATTCCATGAAAAAGTTGGATAAGCAAGGAAGCGTCCAAATGGTAGACCTACGGATGCCCAAGAAGCACGTAGTTTTAAGTATGAAATACTTTCAGGTAATTTGAAAAGTTCAGACAAAACAACAGAGCCTCCTACTGACGGGTAGAAAAAAGAAGACTGTTTTGAGTTCGGTCCCGCTAATTGACTTGGCCAATCATTACGTCCGGTAAGAGTCAAGTAGTAAGTACTTCTATAACCAACTTCTGCAGATGCAAATATAGATTGTGTTTGTTCACGATAACCAGTTTCTTCACGTTTCCCAGTTTCTTTATCCAATTGAGCAACTGTGAAAAAGTTAGGAAGTCCATTCGCTGCAATTGGTCCACTAACGGCAAGAGCTTCAGAACGATTGTCTGAATAAGATGCTCCGATATTAGCTGTTAAACTCCAATCCTCGCCAAATGTTTTATTTATATTCAACAATAAGTCTGCATATGTTTGCTTGTCACGAGTGTTTGTTACACCATAAAAACCATTTTCACCTTCAGCAATAGTTGCGATGGTAGAGGCATAGTATTTTTGTGTATATGTGTTGTATGAATTATCTAGACGTACACGTCCAGCTACGTTCAACCAACTTAGAATATCGTAACTTAAAGCTGCACTCAACATATAACGATCTTTGTCATTTTCACGCAAGTTACGATAATTAATCCAGTAAGGATTTTGTAAACGGAACGATCCCCCTCCTTGAGGCCAATATTGCGTATACATATTACGCTCTAAATCATAACGTTCGTACATTTTGTAATCTTCCCAGTCATTTCCACGCGGAAACAGGTAAGCAGAAGACAATGGGTTTGCATAAATACCTTGATTCACCATATTACGGTCTTTCTGCATAATATATTGAGCACCAACATCCAGTTTCATCTTATCTTCTAGAAAAAGAGTGGTGTTCCGGAATGTAAAGTTATAGCGGTCGTATTTGTTATTTGGAATAATGCCACGCGAATTGACGGCTGCGGCAGAAAGATATGTCTGATTGTGTTCAGTACCAGTAGAAAGTGTTACAGATTCTGTTCCAATAAGCCCAGTCTGAAAATAATCACTTGCAGGATCGTATCCGCGGTAATTAGCTTCATTCAATCTTTTACCCCAACTAGCATCTGTTCCAGAAGTTCCATAGCGATTCTGAAACTGTGGCATGACGAATGGAGATAACATTTCTGTATTACTAGATACGGTCAAGGCTACACGACCCACTTTACCTTTTTTGGTTGTAATCACAATAGCACCATTAGATGCATTGCTACCATACAATGCGGCAGCAGCGGCACCAGACAAAACTGACATTGATTCAATGTCATCTGGGTTTATATCAGCTATAGCTTCTGTAGAGCCTTGCGATTGCATCTCTTCAGAACCACCAGAAGCGCTCAGGTTATACATTGGAATACCGTCGATAACATAAAGAGCATTAGACGATTGTTCGATACCCCTGGAGCCACGCATAACAACTTTACTTGCACCACCAATACCAGAAGAAGAAGAGTTGATATTTAAACCCGCAACCTTTCCGTTCAGTGAATTAATAAAGTTCGCATCTTTTACAGCTAAAGCTGATTCTGCATCGACCTGTGTGACATTATAACTCAAAGCTTTCTCTGAACGCTTAATACCCAAAGCTGTAACAACTACCTCGTCAATCACTTGGGTATCATCCATCATCGTAATATTAATGGCTGTCTGTCCTTTCAAAGGGATTTCTTGTGTCTTATATCCGATATAAGAATAAACAATAACTGGGTTATTGCTTTTTGTCACAATTTTGTAGTTACCATCCAAATCGGTAATAGCTCCGTCTGTTGTTCCTTTCACTAAAATGCTAACACCAATCAATGGTTCTCCTTTAGCATCTACAACTTGTCCGGTTATAGTACGTTCTTTCCCGCTTTGTTGTTGTAGTGAATCGGAATTTTCTTTTTCTGATAAATAAATTATATTCTCTTCTATTTTATAAGAGATATCTTTATTTTTCAAAAGTGTGTTTAAAACTTGCTCTAAAGAAGCATCTTTTACTTTTAAAGGTTCAACTGTGACAGTTGATAGCTTGTCATTGTAGAAAAATTGGTACTTTGATTGTGATTGAATTTGTTTAATTACAGTTCCTAAAGTTGTACGGGGAGTTGATAAGGTCAACTGTGCCGCAGCCCATTGTACAGGAACTGCTATCAACAAAAGAATCAATAAAGCTCGAAATAACTTCGACTTTCGAAGCGAATGTTTGCTTTCCATACATTTAATTTAATGGTTATACATTTTATTAAACTCAAAAAGAAGAGTGTCGACTTTCCCTTCCTTTGTTAATAAAACAATGCTAATATAATAAACACTTAGTCCATTTTCTCTTTTTTTTCGAAAAAAGTAAGAAATATCTGATATCTCCTTGAATAACCTATATTTAGAATTTACCAAGTACTTAGAGAACTTGGATGAAAATAATGTGATTAAAATCTTTAAGTGATAATATATATGAAAAGAATAGTAAAAAACAGTTTGTTTACAACAATATTGATGGTGTGGGGGATGATGTATTCCTCATGCGAAGGCTGGACAGACCCAGAAAGCATTAACATCCATTACCCTACATTTGAAGAGCAAAACCCGCAACTGTATGCTGACTATATCAGAGATCTGAAACGCTACAAGGATGGAGAACATAAGTTAGTCTTTGTCTCTTTTGACAATCCGGAAACTAATCCAATCAATCAAACCGAACGTCTCACCGCTATACTGGACAGTGTGGATTTTATCTGTTTGAATAATCCAGAAAAGCTCTCGTCTGAAACACAAGCCGAAATGGTAAAAATACGCGAGAAGAATATCCGCACGCTTTCCTGCATTAATTATGAGAGTTTAGAACAAGAATGGAACAATAAGGCAAAAGATAATTCCGAATTGACGGAAGAAGATGCACAAAGGTATCTGAATGAACGTACGGATGCTATGCTGGTTCTATGTGACAATTATGGATATGATGGTATCCTAATTGACTATACAGGACTTTCAATGGTGGGTATGCAAGAAGATGTGTTACAACAATACAAGGCACGTCAGCAAAACTTCTTCAGCAGAGTGTTGGATTGGCGGATTAAGCATACCGACAAAACATTGGTTTTTTACGGTTATGTGCAGTATTTGGCTCCAGAAAACATGGATATGCTGGATAAATACAATCATCTGATACTGAAAACCGCTTCTTCCAAAAACATGGAGGATCTGACATTAAATGTTTTTATGGCTATTCAAGCAGGCATAGACGTAGCAGGAACGAATGTGGATCTTGTTCCAAAAGATCGTTTTATTGCCTGTACACAGTTTCCTCAACAGGAAGATAAGGATATGATAATTGGTTATTGGGATACACGGGATGCAAATGGAAATAAAGTATTGGCTGCACAAGGTACAGCTCAATGGATTGTACAGGCATCACCAGATTATACCTGCACTGGTATTTTTATCATCAATATCCAAAAGGATTATTACAATAATACTTATGGAACAGTACGTGAAACTATTCATATAATGAATCCTAATAAATAGAAATACAATATGAAATTGCATATTTATCAATTAGCATTTATAGCATTTACTGCATTTACGGTAAGCAGCTGCAAGGATACGGATATTAATGATGAACATCATTATGACAATAAGCTTTATATAAGTTCGGTACCCGTAACAGAAGATTTACTGATTAAAGAAGATGTATTGTTTGACAGTCGTAAAATTACTTATCGGCTTGCTGCTCCTGTCGACAACGAAATCCAAGTCAGCTTTGATGCCAAACCATCTTTAGCGGCTACCTACAATCTAAGTTATGGAGATAATGCTACAGCACTTCCCGAAGCGTTTTATGATATTCCTGTGAAGAATGTTACGATTCAACCCGGAGGAATTTCTGGAGATGATATCATAGTGAATTTCGTTAATTTGAATCAATTGGACGACTCAAGACGTTATGTGTTGCCTGTTACAATCACAAATGTATCTGGAATTGGACTTCTTGAGAGTGCCCGTACTACTTATTTTATCATCAAAGGCGCTGCTCTTATTAATGTTGTAGCTAATATTAAAGAAAACTATTTTCCGATAAAATGGAATAGTGATGTAAGCAAGATGATTACTATTACAGTGGAAGCATTGGTACGAAGTGATGACTGGGTGACCAAACGTGATAATGCACTAAGTTCTGTTTTTGGAATTGAAGGTAATTTCCTTATACGTATCGGTGATGGTGACCGTCCACGTGATCAACTTCAGGCATTTGTGCCAGGTGGAAGTTTTCCTCCAGCAAATCACGCACCAGGTATTGGACTTCCGGTAGACGAATGGGTACACATAGCTGTTGTGTATAACACTGTCAATAAAAACCGAATCTATTACAAGAATGGTGTGGCGGTGTATAAAGACCAGTCAGCAAATAGTACGGTTGATTTAACTAAGAATTGCTATATAGGCCGTTCTTTTGATGGTACCCGCTGGCTTCCGGGAGAAATTTCAGAGGTTCGTATTTGGAGCGTAGAAAGAACTGCAGAGCAAATTGCAGATAATCCTTATAAAGTAAATCCTGCCAGTGAAGGACTTGTAGCCTACTGGAAATTTAATGAGGGGTCTGGAAAGGTTGTTATAGATCGTACAGGTAATGGAAATGATATCACTGCGAGTAAAGATCCGATATGGGTTCCTGTAGAACTTCCTCAAATATATTAATCCTTTTAATTAAAAAGAATATTATTATGAAACAAAAATATCTGATAACAGGGTTGATGGTTGCCATATTTGCAGGCGGCATAACTTGCCTTACCTCTTGTGATGATGATCTTGTCATAAATAAAGCAATAGATGAGTCAGCATATACTGGCATTTATGAAAACAATGGATACTTGCGTGACGGAAAGTCCAATTTGTCCTCTAACGTAGTGGAGCTATACAAAGATACTTATACTACTTCTGTAAAAATGAGTCTTAGTAAAATGGCGAGTACCAGTACTTTTGCTCAAGTAATTATTGATGCAGACTATTTGGATACTTATAACAAAGAGCATGAAACCGATTTTGAATTGTATCCTGCGCACTTGGTTTCTTTTAAGAATGACGGGAAGCTTATTGTAGATGCACAAACAAAATCTGCTCAGACTGACATCACCATTCAGACGGACGGCACTTTGAAAGAAGATAAAACCTATGCTTTACCTATAGCTCTTACCCACGTAAGTAGCGACATTACCATAAAAGATGAGAAAGCTGGTCATTGTATCTATTTGATAAAAGATATGAGAAAGTTAGGAAACACTTACAAAGGGGAAGATGTAGTAAAGTCATTTGTCTTCTTTGATGGTACAAATCCACTGAATGCTCTTTCTTTTCAACTGGAAAACGGAAAATTGCTGTGGGATGTAGTATCTCCATTTGCTGCCAATATCAACTGGGACGCACAAGCCCAACGCCCTTATTTAAAATGTAATGCTTACATACAATATTTGCTAGATAATAATGAGAAATTTTTGCAACCACTTCGTAAACGTGGAACTAAAATAGTATTAGGAATACTTAGTAACGGGGATATAACAGGAGTGGCGCAACTTTCTAAACAAGGTGCCAAAGACTTTGCACGAGAACTAGCTCAGTATTGCAAAGCATATAATCTGGACGGGGTATGTTTTGATGACGAATATGAAGGTGCTTATGATCCGAATAATCCAGCATTAACAGAGCCTAGTGAGGAGGCTGCGGCACGTTTATGCTACGAAACTAAACAAGCAATGCCTGATAAAATCGTAGCAGTATATGCATTAAGAAGAATGTATAGTTCGAAGGCAACCGTTGTTGATGGAGTAACTATTAAAAACTGGATAGATATTGTAGTTGGTGATTATGGTAGAGATCCTTCTCAAGTTCCGTATGGGGACCTGACATCCAAAGAATGTTCCGGTCAATCCATGGAGTTTGTTAGAGGTACAGGTGGCGATTTACAGGGACAAAGACTGATAAACCAAGGTTCTGGATGGTTTATGGGCTTTTCACCGAAGCCGGAAAATTATGGCAATGTATTCCGGCGTCTGTCTGATGTGAGAACTCTGTATGGTTCTCCGTTACAAGCACCTACCGTGTTCTACAAAGACAATGATGCCACACCTTACCAATATCCCGATGATTTGCAATAAATTAAAAAACAATTGTAGAAATGAGAACACTTTATAGATTTTTCTTATTATTGGCAGTCGGTTTGCTGACAGCCCTTTCTGGATGCGGCGAAGATGAAACTCCAAGTCTGGCTACCTATCCGGATAACAATTTTTCTCTTGTGGCGGAAGACGGAGAAGGCTCGGAAATAACAGTGAATGCCACCTATAATAATGAGGGTATATTAGAATTCGATAAACCCGTAATATTCACCTTTCGTTTTAACGCTTCACCCGAGGACGCAATAGTTACTTTTGAGCCAATCGGAGAAGATGTTGAGTTAAGTGATACCAAATTGATAATTCCGGCAGGCTATACGGATGCCAGTGTTACTTTGGGTATAAAAAATATGGATGTTTTTCAATCTAATTACGATGAAGCTACCTATAATTTAGGAGTGAGAGCTACTGTGCAAGGATATAAAATGCCATCTATTACCTTGGAGGCAAAAGCTTTGATAAAGAAAGAGGCGTATGTAGCTACAGGTTTCTTGGAAGGAAAAGTCGGTAATAAAACTACATTCGAACATACTTATTTCAACGGAGAATTTAAGGACACGGAGCGGAATCTATATACATTCAGTGTACAATTGGATCGTCCTGCTCGGAAAGATGTAAAGGTGAAACTTACAACGGAAGGAGTGGATGACGAATACCTGAAAGACATTAGTATTACTCCTGCAGAAATTATAATTCCTGCTGGTGAAAAGACATCAGGAGATATTACTTGGGAGATTACTAATGACTTTTTGTTGCGTACATCGGACGACTCGTCAAACACATTAAATATCACAGCTGTTTTTGAATGTGAAGATCCGGTCTTCGTGCAGGATGAGAAAAGAAGTTCTTTCACCTTGAATATAAATAAATATATAAGAGGATTTGAACACATATCTTACAAACGGCCTTCCGGTTGGATAGAATGGGCCAAACAGGGTTGGTCTGTAGATGTGGAAGATAGTAGTGATTTTTATCAAAACGATGGTGGCGGTTCGCTTATTGATGGTGAAACCAAAGGTAACTATGAAGGTATATGTTCTGATGGAGATATTTCATTTACACTCGATATGGGAGAGGAAAAAACAATCACTGGAGTAGGTCTTGATTATATATATTATTATGCTCCTCAAAATGTACAATTATCAGTTTCTTCTGATGGAAACACATGGAATTATCTAGGAAAAGTAGCTACTGCTGATGAGAATGCCGATTACTATCAATTCATTGAATCTATAACTGCACGGTATGTGAAATTTGATCTTTTGGCTTCTTGGGGATGTGAGCTTTATGAAATATACGTCTTTAAGTAGTATTGAGTCTAAAAAGAATATAGGTTAAAGTTTGTATTCGAGAGGCTGTCTCAAGATTGTTTTTGAGTCAGCCTCTTTTTAATTGCTTTTTCAAAGAATGGGCAGGCGCTAACTTCTTTAAGTCTAACGTTTGCTCATGTTCCTAAATATTTGAATTAAATGCTACATAGTGAAATAAAATATCTATCATAGTATCATTTATTTCAATAATCTTTTAATTATCAAAGGAATAAGTATGATAGATAGCTTTTAGAAAATGCATCTATCATACTTTTACCAGTAAAAACAGGTTATCTATCATTGTGCAAAATAGCCATATAAGGGTCATAATAGGTGTAAGATAGCTTGTTTTTGTCACAAGGGAGCCATATAAATCTGATTATCGTGGCTTAATAATGTAAATGTAATGGCGATAAGTTTATAGCCCACGTATGTGTGCTGTACAGTCCGCATGTGTGGGCTGCACGGTTTACATACGTGGGCTGTACAGCCTGCACATGTGAACTATAGAAAGACAGCCGCTTCCAATAGATTATTAAGTTGTCAATACAGGTTATCATCCTATAAAGTGTGCATTCTTATGCCTTTAAATGGATACTCTCACCTAATGCTACACTAAATAGATATAGTATGGGTGTGATAGATACCCGTTTTTTGCAATAAAAGTATGATAGATGCATTTTCTAAAAGTTATCTATCATACTTATTCCTTTGATAATTAGAAGATTATTAAAATGAATGATACTATGATAGATGTTTTTCTCACTATGTATTCAAACCTGTATCATTTTACTCATTTCCGTACGGTGCTGAATCAATTGATATTTTAGCAAATAAGTATTGAAACGCAGATTAACGCAGATTTTCGCAGATTATTAGAAGGCTGCGCCATGTTTGAGAACTTTTTTATTCTTTGCGAAAATCTGCGTTAATCTGCGTTTCAATAAATGTTCATTTGGCTCATTTCGGTGCATATTTGAACTTTATAAAGCAACTATTGTTTTCTTCAAACCTAAACTTTTAACGAATAAGCATTATGAAGATACAGACGGGACGGGGAACAATTCCTCTTATTACTTTAATTGCCATCTGGTCTATTTCGGCATTGACTTCATTGCCGGGACTGGCTGTTTCACCTATATTGGGTGATCTTACGAAGATATTTCCGAAAGCTACGGATCTGGACATACAGATGTTGACTTCGCTGCCATCACTGCTCATTATTCCTTTTATATTGCTGGGTGGTAAACTGACAGAGAAAGTCGATTATGTCCGTGTATTAAAGGTCGGACTCTGGCTTTTTGCCGCGAGCGGTATTTTGTATCTGATTTCCAATCGAATGTGGCAATTAATTGTGGTAAGTGCTTTGCTCGGTATCGGTTCCGGTCTGATTATCCCTTTATCTACTGGGTTGGTTTCCAGATACTTTGTAGGAATCTATCGGGTGAAACAGTTCGGATTAAGCTCCGCTATTACTAATTTCACATTAGTGATAGCAACTGCCGTAACGGGCTATCTTGCAGAAGTCAGCTGGCATCTGCCTTTCCTGGTCTATCTCCTCCCATTGATTTCCATTCTGCTGGTAGGACATTTGAAAGAAGACCGGACGGGAGAAGTCGCTTTTACACCTTCTTCTTCTGCAGATACTACAAAAGACAACGAATCCTCCGAACAATCTACTTCCATAGATATAGGAGGCAGCAAGTACGGTATTCACATCAAACATCTGATAGAGTTGATGCTCTTCTATGGCGTGATAACATATATCGTGGTAGTAGTGATCTTCAATCTACCTTTCTTAATGGAAAAGCATCACTTTTCCAGTGGCAATTCCGGATTGATGATTTCGCTTTTCTTTCTGGCCATCACCGCTCCGGGTTTTTGCCTGGACAAGATTGTAGCCCTGCTGAAAGGACGTACAAAAGCATACAGCCTGCTGTCGATGGCATTGGGATTGTTGTTAATCTGGATAGCTCCGATCGAATGGCTGATTATTCCCGGATGTATCCTGGTTGGTTTGGGATATGGCATTATTCAACCTATGCTTTATGATAAGACCACCCAGACCGCACTGCCGCAAAAGACCACATTGGCTTTGGCGTTTGTGATGATGATGAATTATCTGGCTATCTTGCTTTATCCCTTTATTGTCGATTTTTTCCAGTGGATATTCCATACCCAATCACAGGAGTTTCCTTTTATTTTTAATCTTCTGATAACTATTGTTACTCTTTTCTGGGCATATCGGCGCCGTAATACCTTTTTGTTTAACGACCAATTAAAATAGAAAATGAAGAATAAGAAACTGGAAGCCAATCTTAGCATGGCTGTCTCGAAAGTATTTAGCGGTTTAAATATGAATGCCTTAAAGTATCTTCTGCCTTTGTGGATGAGTCCATTGACAGGAGCCACGCTTCGTTGCACATTTGCAGCAGCTGCTTTTTGGGTGATCGGGTGGTTTATGCCTCCGGAGAAATCGTCAACCAGAGATAAATGGCTCCTCTTTCTGTTGGGGGCTTTGGGGCTTTACGGTTTTATGTTTCTCTATCTGGCCGGATTGAGTAAAACAACTCCTGTCTCCAGTTCCATATTTACCAGTCTCCAGCCTATTTGGGTTTTTCTTATCATGATATTCTTTTATAAGGAGAAGGCGGGCGCTAAAAAAATAATAGGAATTTCTATCGGTCTGATAGGAGCGTTGGTTTGCATCCTAACCCAGCAAAGCGATGATTTAGCCTCTGATGCTTTTACGGGGAATATGCTTTGTCTTCTAAGTTCTGTGGTGTATGCTGTCTATCTGATTCTTAGCCAACGCATCCTCACGGCCATTGGAGCAATAACGATGTTGCGATATACCTTTTCCGGTGCTGCCGTGTCTGCCATTATAGTCACGTTTATTACAGGATTTGATGCCCCGGTATTCTCCATGCCATTTCATTGGACGCCTTTCCTTATTCTGATGTTCGTATTGATTTTCCCGACCACTATCAGTTATATGCTGCTGCCTGTCGGTTTGAAATATCTGAAGACGACGGTAGTCGCTATCTATGGTTATTTGATTCTGATTGTGGCGACCATTGCTTCCCTTGCTCTAGGACAAGATCGTTTTAGCTGGACGCAGACATTTGCAATCATTTTTATCTGTATTGGAGTTTACCTGGTTGAAGTGGCCGAAAGTAAAGAAAAGTAAAGAAAAAAGGCATTCCATCACGGAATGCCTTTCATTATTTCATCATCATGTTTTATAGAGAGGAGTTGATTGCTTGCGCTATGGACTTGAATTCTTCATCCGACAATTTCAGTTTCGGATTCGAAAACAACATATCCGATTCCTTTTGAATAGGAATTAAATGAATATGTGCATGGGGTACTTCCAGTCCGATAACAGCTTCGCCTACCTTTTGGCAAGGGAATGCTTTTTTAATGGCACAGGCTACTTGCTTTGCAAACACGTGCATAGCAGCCAGGTCTTCATCGCTCAAATCGAAAATATAGTCTACTTCCTGTTTGGGCACTACCAATGTATGTCCCTTTACCAATGGATTGATATCGAGAAAAGCAAAAAACTTTTCGTTTTCTGCCACCTTGTAGCAGGGGATTTCTCCTGCGATGATTCTACTGAATATTGTTGCCATAACTTTTATTGATAAATTAAGGCAAGCCTCACATGGAGACCTGCCTTTACGTTAAATTGATATGTTTACTACTTCCAGTGCAATTTTACCTTGTGGAACAGTAATTTCTGCTACATCACCCACCTTCTTGCCAAGCAGACCTTGTGCAATCGGGGTATTAACGGAAATCTTCCCTTCCTTCAGGTTAGCTTCACTTTCTGAAACGATGGTATAAATCATCTTCATGCCATTCTTTACATTCTTCAGTTCCACCTTATTTAAAATCTGTACGGAATCTGTTTTCAATTTAGATTCATCGATGATTTTGGCATCTGCAATGGTAGCTTTCAATTTGTTGATGCGCATTTCAAGCATACCCTGCGCCTCTTTGGCGGCATCGTATTCTGCATTTTCCGACAAGTCTCCTTTATCTCTGGCTTCGGCTATTGCCGCAGAGATCTTCGGGCGTTCCACAGTTTCCAGTTCCTTCAGTTCCGCCATCAGTTTCTTGTAACCTTCTTCTGACATATAAGCCATGATGTTTTCCTCCTTTAATTGTTTTAAATGGTCATATAAACAAAAAAGAATTCCAACATGAGCCATGTTGGAACCCTCTTTTCATTATTTCTTTGCAAAGATAGCCTTTTAAGTGATACGTGTCAAGTGAAAAAAGATGCTATGTAACATATTTAAATGAAATATGCTAAATTATAACAACTTAGAGCAATGACTTGACAGCTGCTTCCAAATCCTTAATGTCTTCGCCACGAAGCTTCAATTCGTTGTTACGATTAATCAAAAAGATAGATGGAACCTGACGAACATTATATACGGCTACGTTGGTAGAGTAAACTCCGTTTCCATCGCGCACACAGACCCATGGAAGATTATCTGCCGCTGTTTTCCAGTAGTGTTCGTCCGCGTCGAGAGATACTTGGTATATTTCCAGTCCTTGTTTTGCGTATTCATTATATAGTTCGCGAAGCATCAGGTTGTGAGGAGCTCCGGCAGGCGACTGGAATACAGAGAAATCGAGCAAAACGACTTTGCCTTTCAGGTCGGTCAGCTTGCGCACATTTCCTTTCACATCACGCAAGGCAATGTCGATAATACCGGTTTCTACGATTTTGTCCTGTGGAATTTCCAGAGCTTTTGTTTGCGGCTGACGCGTGTTCTTCATTCCTTTGATTACAATATTATAAAGGTTCTTGGAACGTACCGCATGAGGAAACGCATTGTTGAGGCTCGTAGCAACAGCTGCGAAACATTTCACATCGTCTTTATTGTTCAACGGATCGAATATCAGATAATTATTGAGCTTCTGGAACAGGGCAAAGTAAGCTGCAGCCGTGTTGGGAGCAGCAAAAATATAGTTCACTTTGACATCTTCCTTATAGTTGTTGAGCAATGTTGCCAGGCTGTCTTCAAATACATCATGCCCTATTCCGTTGCTGCGCAGGGATGCCAGTAAATTGTCCACCTCTTTTTGAAGGCGAATCTGCTTCAACGTCAGTTCTTTTATCTTATTGCTGTTTTCCGAACCTTCCACCGTATAAGTAGTAGAGAAATCCACATACGGAGCTTTGATTTGAATTGTTTCGATAGAATCTACAGAAAAATTGATGATTTTGTCGTCAATCCGCAAACGGTAAAATTCGGGTGACTCGGGACGAGGCTGCTTAAAACTGAATGTACCTTCCCCTTTCAGCTTCACTGAATCGAGCGGAACAATACCTTCCAGACCGGAAGCTTCGAGATAAAGCATTTTCCCGTCGGCCCCTGATATGTCTCCGTTCACTTCAAACTCAGGACCGGAACTACAAGCTGTAATGGTAAGTGCGGCAAGCGCTACAAAAGTTATCTTTTTCATATCTCGTGTGTTTTTTAAGAGTTGCAAATATACGTCTTTTCAAGATTACTCAAAGCTTTTTGCCTGCTTCTTCACCTCTATTTTGCAAAAAAAACATATAGCGTCTAACTTTTTAGCTCATTTCCACCTGATTACAACGAGAAATGTATATCTTTGCAGGAATTTTGAAAGAAAAGTAT
>OJMM01001459.1_pt1 | contig 13874 bp, 6 predicted proteins | sample 1597231 | NCBI WGS metagenome assembly OJMM01 (sample SAMEA2452128, study PRJEB22498) | human gut metagenome | reverse complement strand
AAGAAGGGGCTAACTACATTGCTTGCGAAATAGCACAAACCATCCGCGAAAAACAGAAAGCAGGACGCTTTTGCGTACTAGCACTCCCCGGAGGTAACTCACCCAGCCATGTCTATTCGGAACTGATCCGCATGCATAAGGAAGAAGGACTGAGCTTCCGTAACGTGATCGTATTTAATATGTATGAATACTATCCGTTGACTGCCGATGCTATCAACAGTAACTTCAATGCTTTGAAGGAAATGTTGCTGGATCATGTCGATATTGACAAACAGAATATATTCACTCCCGACGGAACCATCGCCAAAGATACCATCTTTGAATATTGCCGTCTGTACGAACAGCGCATCGAAAGTTTCGGAGGCATTGACATTGCCCTGCTGGGTATCGGTCGTGTAGGTAATATCGCATTCAACGAACCGGGTTCACGTCTGAACTCTACCACACGTCTGATCTTATTGGACAATGCATCACGCAACGAAGCATCCAAGATTTTCGGAACGATAGAAAATACTCCGATCAGCTCTATCACAATGGGAGTATCTACCATTCTTGGCGCTAAAAAGGTATATTTGCTGGCATGGGGGGAAAATAAGGCTGCAATGATCAAAGAATGTGTGGAAGGTCCGATTAGTGACACAATTCCTGCATCTTATCTGCAAACTCACAACAATGCTCATGTAGCGATCGACCTTTCGGCTTCCATGAACTTAACACGCATTCAACGTCCATGGCTGGTAACATCCTGCGAGTGGAATGATAAACTGATCCGCAGCGCTATCGTATGGCTGTGCCAGTTGACAGGCAAACCGATTCTGAAGCTGACCAACAAGGACTACAACGAAAACGGTCTGAGCGAACTTCTGGCATTGTTTGGTTCTGCCTACAATGTAAATATCAAGATTTTCAATGATTTGCAGCATACCATCACCGGATGGCCGGGTGGCAAACCTAATGCTGATGATACCTACCGTCCGGAACGTGCCAAACCATATCCGAAACGTGTGATTATCTTCTCTCCGCATCCAGATGATGATGTAATCTCCATGGGTGGAACACTCCGTCGTCTGGTAGAACAGAAACATGAGGTGCACGTAGCTTACGAGACTTCCGGCAATATTGCCGTAGGTGATGAGGAAGTGGTTCGTTTCATGCATTTCATCAACGGATTCAATCAGATTTTCAATAACAGCGAAGACTTGGTAATCAGCGAGAAATATGCAGAAATACGCAAGTTCCTGAAAGAAAAGAAAGACGGTGATATGGACAGCCGTGACATTCTGACTATCAAAGGTTTGATTCGTCGTGGTGAAGCCCGTACTGCTTCTTCATACAATAATATTCCGTTAGATCGGGTACATTTCCTTGACTTGCCGTTCTATGAAACCGGTAAGATTCAGAAAAATCCGATTAGCGAGGCTGACGTAGAGATCGTACGCAACCTGCTTCGTGAAGTGAAGCCTCATCAGATTTTCGTAGCCGGAGACTTGGCTGACCCGCATGGCACACACCGTGTATGTACGGATGCAGTATTCGCTGCTGTCGATCTTGAAAAAGAAGAAGGAGCCAAATGGTTGAAAGACTGTCGTATCTGGATGTATCGTGGTGCGTGGGCTGAATGGGAAATTGAGAACATCGAAATGGCTGTGCCTATCAGTCCGGAAGAGCTTCGTGCAAAACGTAATTCTATCCTGAAGCATCAGTCGCAGATGGAAAGCGCTCCGTTCTTAGGCAATGACGAACGTCTGTTCTGGCAACGCAGCGAAGACCGTAACCGTGGCACAGCAACGTTGTATGATCAGTTAGGACTGGCATCGTATGAAGCAATGGAGGCATTTGTAGAATACATTCCTCTATAAGAAAGAAAATTCTTAATTAATAGAATATAAAACAATCAAAGAAGAGTGGGCAGTTCGATACTTCCCACTCTTTTTTTGTTTATTTTTGCAGGAGATTTTGCCACAGAATGCAATGGACTTACATGAATGCGAGATTCATTTCGTATTCTCCTTCCAAAAGGGGAAATGCCATCAAGGGGAAAGTGGCGGACATAGATAATCATAGGATGCAACCTAAAGAGTGGAACGATGAAAAAAATAATAGTCTTTCTTCTGTGCCTGACAATGGGCACCAGTCTTCTCTTCGCTCAGGATATTGAGAGAAATATAAAAGAGCGGTTAACGGATTACTTTGCCAAATACACAGCGACAGCTAAAATCAGTACACCGAAGCTGAACAGTTTCGATATTGATTATGACCGCAGAACCATTCAGATTTATGCTTCGGAAAGCTTCGCCTACCAGCCATTTCTGCCGGAAACGGTAGAAACCATCTACAATCAGATGAAAGAACTGCTCCCCGGTCCGGTAAACTATTATCAGATCACCATTTATGCAGATGGAAAGCCCATTGAAGAATTAATTCCCAACTTATACAGAAGCAAGAAAAAAGATAAAGAACGAATGGCGCTGAACACCGAATACAAAGGTGCTCCATGGGTGAAAAACACTTCCCGCCCCAATGAGATATCCCGAGGATTGCAGGACCGGCATATTGCCCTCTGGCAAAGTCACGGTAATTACTATAAGAATGACAAAGGCGAATGGGGATGGCAACGCCCCCGATTATTCTGCACTACAGAAGATATGTTCACTCAGTCTTTCATTCTTCCATATGTCATTCCGATGTTGGAAAATGCCGGTGCCAACGTGCTGCTTCCCCGCGAACGCGATTGCCAGACGGCAGAAGTCATCGTAGACAATGACGGTTGCCTGACCGGCCGTTCCGTCTATACAGAAAATTCCGGTGACAAGCTCTGGAGTCAGGGAGAAGGACAAGGCTTCGCCCACCTGCGCCCCCAATACATAGACTTTGAGAATCCTTTCAAGGAAGGCACCTACCGCGCCATAGAAACCATCAAGAAAGGAAACGCAAGCACCGCCGAATGGATTCCCGAAATCCCTTCGACCGGACAATACGCCGTATACGTCTCTTACCAAACCTTGCCAAACAGCGCGGACGATGCCCTTTACACCGTCTATCACAAAGGCGGCACCACGCAGTTCAAGGTAAACCAGCAAATGGGAGGCGGCACCTGGATTTACCTCGGCACCTTCGGCTTCAATGCCGGTCGGAACAATGAATGCAAAGTCGTTCTGAACAACCTTTCCTCCAAAGTAGGAAGAATCATCACCGCCGACGCCGTGAAGATTGGCGGCGGTATGGGGAACATCGCCCGCCGCATCTCCAACGAGGGCGCTACGGAAAACCTGAAAAGCTCCGACACCCGCAACCTGCAAAACACCCATACAGGCAACATCCAAGACCGTGTAACCTATTCTCCATTGTCCACTATCAATTATCAACTATCTAACTATCCCCGTTTCTGCGAAGCCGCCCGCTACTGGCTGCAATGGGCAGGCATACCGGACAGCGTATATTCAGAAAGCAACGGAAAGAACGACTATACCGACGACTACAAATGCCGTGGTATCTGGGTGAACTACCTTTCCGGAGGCTCTGCCGTGAATCCGACGGAGAGAGGGCTGAACATCCCCGTCAACATGGCCTTCGCCTTCCACTCCGATGCAGGAACTACACTGAACGATTCCATCATCGGGACACTCGGCATCTACCATACCAACGCCTACAATGAGAAGTTCGCCAACGGAGCATCACGCTATCTGAGCCACGACCTGACAGACTTGATTCAGTCCAACATCGTGCGCGACGTGCGTACCCTCTACGAACCTCAATGGACACGCCGTGGCAAATGGAACCAATCTTACTATGAGGCCCGTGTACCCCGCGTACCTACCATGCTGCTCGAACTGCTTTCCCATCAAAACTTTGCAGACATGCGCTACGGACTGGACCCACGTTTCCGTTTCACCGTAAGCCGCGCCATCTATAAAGGTATGTTGCAGTTCCTCTGCTCACAATACCACATGGATTATGTAGTGCAACCGTTACCGGTAGACCACATGGCCTTGCGCATGACCAGCGAGAACGAAGTGGAACTGACCTGGCAACCCGTAGCGGATGCGTTGGAACCGACTGCCGTAGCAGAGAAATACATTGTTTATACCCGTATCGGCGACGGGGATTTCGACAACGGAGTATTGGTGGACGGCAACAGTTACCGAACCACGCTCCCCGCCGGCATGGTATGCAGCTACAAGGTTACCGCTGTCAACAAGGGCGGTGAAAGTTTCCCTTCCGAAATTCTTTCTGCCGGACGAGCATTCAATTCCAAAGGTACCGTATTGGTGATAAACGGATTCGACCGTATCAGTGCCCCTGCCGACTTTACGGCACCCACCCCCGCCGACACCCTCCTTGCCGGATTTCTGGATGAGCAGGACCACGGGGTCCCCTATATCCGGGACATCAGCTACATTGGCAAGATGAAGGAATACCGCCGTTCCATTCCCTGGATGGACGACGATGCCTCCGGTTTCGGCGACAGCTATGGGAACTACGAAACTCAAGTGATTGCAGGAAATACGTTCGATTATCCTGCCATACATGGTGCCGCTATCCTGAAAGCGGGATATTCGTTTGTATCGGTTAGTAATGAAAGTCTCTCCCCCGTAGGAAAGGGAGAGAAGAATACTCCAGTGGATATGAGGGAGTATAGGTATGTGGACTTGATACTTGGGAAGCAATGCCAGACCAAGATGGGACGGGGAGGCGTAAAACCGTTGGAGTTCAAGACTTTCAGCAAACCGATGCAGGAGGCTATTGTGGCTTATTGTAAGCAAGGTGGAAATATCTTTGTTTCGGGCGCTTTTGTAGGAACGGATTTATGGGACAACCGCCTTGCAACTGCCGACGAAGCCGACAAGAAATTTGCGATGGAAGTACTGAAATATAAGTGGCGTGTGGGACAAGCGGCTACAATGGGTAAGGTGAAAAGCGTAGCTTCTCCGTTCCCCGCCCTTTCAGGAAACTATACCTATCACAATGAGCTGAATGCCGATTCGTATGTGGTGGAATCACCGGACGCCATTGAACCGGCAACCAAAGATGCACACACCGTAATGCGGTATTCTGAAAACAACCTGAGTGCCGGTGTGGCCTACCAGGGCGACTACAAGACTTTTGTATTGGGATTCCCTTTTGAATCCATACGTACTGATTCTGAAAGAGAGGCACTCATGAATGCTGTGCTGACATTCTTCAACGACAACAAATAATATCAACCAATCATCATCTATGAACAGAAGACTGTTAATAATCGTCCTGATGGCTTGCCTGCTCCCCCTGGGGATGCAGGCACAGCAAGGGACATTCCGTTTTGCCCAACTGACAGACATTCATCTGACCCCGAACAATCCGAACCCCACTGAGGACTTGCTGCGTTCCATAGCACAGATTAATGCCACCGACAGTATCGACTTTGTCCTGGTGACGGGCGACCTAACCGAAGAAGGCGACCGTGCCACCATGGAAAAAGTGAAATCGTGCCTTGACTTGCTGAAAGTACCCTACCACGTAGCCCTTGGCAACCATGAAACGAAATGGAGCGACTCCGGCTGCACCGCTTTCGGAGAAATCTTTGGCGGCGAACGCTTCGAGTTCGAGCATAAGGGATTCCTTTTCCTCGGCTTCAACTCCGGTCCGCTGATGCGTATGGCCTACGGGCATGTAGTGCCGCAAGATATCCGTTGGATGACGGAAGAAATGGATAAAAACGGCAAAGACAAACCGGTGATACTTGTCACCCACTACCCGCTAATGGAAGGTGATGTGGACAATTGGTATGAGGTGACGGATGCCGTCCGCCCCTACAACGTGCGCTTGTTTATCGGCGGACACTACCACAGCAACCGGGATTTACGTTACGACGGCATTCCGGGCGTACTGATGCGCAGCAACCTGCGCGACAAAGAAGGGAAACCGGGTTACGGCATCTATGAAGTAACCGGGGATTCCATCCGGGTATACACGCAACGTATCGGCGAACCTAAGAAGCAATGGGCTGCCTTCTCGCTGGCCGGGCAATATTACGACCGCAATGGAAAAGCGGAGAAATATCCCGACTTCTCGGTCAACAAGGAATATCCGCAAGTAAAGGAGCAATGGATGGTGCAGACGGGCGCAGGCATTTACTGCTCTTCCGCCGTAGAAAAAGATAAAGTGTTCGTAGGAGACGATATGGGACGGCTGACAGCCTACGCCCTGAAAAACGGCAAAAAGCTATGGAGCTTTGAATCCGGCAAACGCATTGTCGGTACTCCGGCCGTAAGCGAAGGTATCGTTGTATTCGGGTCTGCTGACCGCCACATCTACGGATTGAATGCCAAAGACGGCAACCTGCTCTGGACGGTAAAAGCTGCCGAACCGGTACTCGGAGCCGTGACCATCGCAGACGGTACCGCCTACATCGGTGCCAGTGATGCCACTTTCCGCGCCATAGACATCCATACGGGAAAAGTAATCTGGGCCTACACCGGCGTGAAGGGCTACATCGAAACCAAGCCGTTGGTGACGGAAGACAAGGTCATCTTCGGCGCATGGGACAATACACTGTATGCCCTGAACAAGACTGACGGACGTGAGTTGTGGAAATGGACGGGCGGACTGACCCGCATGCACTTCTCTCCTGCCGCCGTATGGCCGGTAGCTGCCGACGGTAAAGTATTCATTACCGACCCGCAACGCGCCATGACCGCCATAGACATCCATACGGGCAATACCGTGTGGCGCACCTTCCAGTCCATGGTGCGCGAGACCATCGGACTTTCCGAAGACGGTGAACGTATCTATAGCAAAACGATGAACGACAGCATTGTTTGCTATGCAGCTCAAGGAGATACTCCGCGGGAGTTGTGGGCAACCAATATAGGTTTCGGTTATGAGCATGCCCCCTCCATGCAAGTGGAAAAAGAGGGGGTAATGTTTGGCAGTACCAAAGAAGGACTTATCTTCGCACTGGAAGGAAAAACAGGCAAAGTACTGTGGAAACATAAAATAGGAAATTCACTCATCAGTACCGTAGTTCCGTTGAACGGCCACGAAGTTCTGTTCACGGCAACCAGCGGGGAAGTGGGACTTCTGAGAATTAAAAATTGAGAATTAAAAATTAAAAGATATATCATGAATAAAATCAGTTGCTTTCTTCCCTACGCAGGAAAAGAACAAGTAGAAAAAACAGTGAACAGCCTACAGGCGACAGGACTTATAGAAGAAATCCGGTTAATCACGACCGATGCCACTCTGGAATCGCTCCCAGACTGCGAAATATTGTTTGTTGACATGCCCTACAGCAGTGCAACCCTCAAAGCTATTGCTAATGCCGCCAAGGGAGAATACACATTGCTTTATACCAAAGAGACTACGCTCGAAATGGGTATGTTTGCACTGGAACGTATGATACACATCCTTGAAGATTCAAGCGCCGGTATGGTATATGCCGACCACTACCAAATAGCAGACGGCAAGCAGAGCAACGCTCCGGTAATCGACTACCAATTCGGTTCCTTGAGGGATGACTTCAACTTTGGCTCCCTGCTCCTTTTCAACACCGAAAAACTAAAGGAAGCCGCCGGGCACATGAAGTCTGACTACAACTTCGCCGGACTTTATGATCTGCGCCTGAAATTGAGCCAACATTCAGACTTGGTACATATCAACGAATACTTATACAGCGAGGTGGAAAACGATACCCGCAAGAGCGGCGAAAAGATTTTCGACTATGTAGACCCCAAAAACCGTGACCGCCAGATTGAGATGGAGCAGGCATGTACCGAACATCTGAAAGAAATCGGGGGGTATCTGGCACCGGAGTTCAAGAAGATTGAGTTCTCTGCCGGTAACTTCGAATATGAGGCCTCCGTCATTATTCCGGTACGCAACCGTATCCGTACCATCCGTGACGCCATCAAATCTGTATTGATGCAGAAGACAGACTTTAAATATAATCTTATCATCATCGACAACCATTCCACAGACGGCACTACGGAGGCCATCGATGAATTCAAGGATGACGAACGCGTCATCCATATCATCCCCGAACGTACCGACCTCGGCATCGGCGGCTGCTGGAATATGGGGGTACACCACCCCAAGTGCGGCAAGTTTGCCGTGCAGCTGGACAGCGATGACGTATACAAAGACGAAAATACACTCGCCATCATGGTCCGCGCCTTCTACGAGCAGAACTGCGCCATGGTAGTAGGCACCTATATGATGACGGACTTCAACATGAACATGATTGCTCCGGGCATCATCGACCACAAGGAATGGACTCCGGCAAACGGACGCAACAACGCCCTCCGCATCAACGGTCTGGGTGCCCCGCGCGCCTTCTATACCCCGGTGCTGCGCGAAGTGAAAGTACCCAATACCAGCTATGGCGAAGACTATGCACTGGGACTGAACTTCTCCCGCCAGTACCAGATAGGACGCGTGTACGACGTGGTCTACCTCTGCCGCCGCTGGGACGACAACTCCGATGCCTCACTGGACATCGTGAAAATGAACGGACACAACCTCTACAAAGACCGCATCCGTACCTGGGAACTTCAAGCACGCATAGCGATGAACAAAAACAAGTGATATGAATCAAACGATACACCATCTTCTGACTGGACAATTGGCATCCTGGGAGACGGCACGCAACAACTATGCCGCCCTCTCCGGTGTACGGGTGAAAGAGCTGAATGTAAACGGGATACCTTATAAAGTACAGTTCAACCCCGCACGCATCGTTTCCTCCGGTGCCAAAGTGGATGCCAAGTCCATCCTGGAACGGAAATGCTTTCTGTGCCCGGCCAATTTGCCGCCGGTACAGAAAGGTATCCCGTTCGGAGGACACTACAATATTCTGGTGAATCCGTTCCCCATCTTCCCCCGCCACCTGACAGTACCGGAACTGGCACATACCCCTCAACGCATAGCCACCCGCTTCACCGACATGCTGGAGCTGGCCGAGGCGCTGACGGATTACACCATCTTCTACAACGGCCCCAAATGTGGTGCTTCCGCCCCCGACCATGCTCATTTCCAGGCAGGAAACAAAGGGTTCATGCCTATTGAAAAGGACTGGCGCGGACAGACTGCCGGGAAAATAGCCGATTATAGGAAAGCAGTGCTGTGGTATCTCGACGATGCTCCCCGTGCTACACTCGTCATTGAGTCCACCTCCAAAGAGGACGCGGCAGACTTGTTCGACATCATTTACCGTTCTCTGGACGTGAAACCCGAAGAAGACGAGCCGATGATGAACGTACTTGCCATGTACGAGGGAGACCGCTGGGTAGTCTTTGTCTTCCCGCGCGAGAAGCACCGCCCCGCCTGCTACACCGCCGAGGGAGAAGCCAACCTGCTGAGCAGCCCGGCATCCGTCGACTTGGGAGGTGTCTTTATCATCCCCGTAGAAAAGGATTTCCTGAAAATCACTGCGGAAGACGTGGCGCAGATATTAAGTGAAGTATGCCTCTCTGCCACAGATTTCCACAAGGTACGGCAGCGTATCAGGGAAAAAATATGACTTCTGAAATCCAAGAACTCTAATTTTAAAGAAATACCATTATGAAAGAGCCCAAAGTACAAGTAGGCATTCTGTTTGAACCGCAGATAGAATTCGTTTTGCTGAACCCGTATCGCATGGACGGAACGGAAGTCAGCGGCAAGCAGGTAGTGACCTACGACGAAGGCAAGATTCTCTGGAATGGACGCCGGTATGACGAACTGTTGTTCGAACCGCAACACGAGCAGACCGATGCCTTCGAACTATTGGACGTTACCATCGGCATCAATTTCCATTGGGAGCGCAAGGAAGACCAGTGTTTTCTGGGTGCCCTCAAAATCATCGTTGAGAATGGAAAGCTCACCGGCATCAACGTCATCCATGTAGAAGATTATCTGACCAGCGTCATCTCCTCCGAGATGAGTGCCACCGCATCTCTGGAACTGCTCAAGGCACACGCTGTCATCTCCCGAAGCTGGCTACTGGCACAAATACAGAAGAATAAGGAAATCACCGAAGCCCAAGCCAACTACTCGGCCTTTACGCAGACCGACGAAGAGCTGATTCGCTGGTACGACCGAGAAGACCACACACGTTTCGATGTATGCGCCGACGACCATTGTCAACGCTACCAGGGCATTACACGTGCCTCTACCGATATTGTGAAACAAGCCATCTCCGCTACCCGCGGCCAGGTACTGACATCTGATGGTAAGATTTGCGACGCCCGTTTCTCCAAATGCTGCGGCGGTGCTTTCGAGGAGTTCCAATACTGCTGGGAAGACATCAAATACCCCTATCTTGCCCAACAACGAGACAGCAAAACGCACGCCACACTGCCCGATTTGACGCAGGAAGTCGAAGCGGACCGCTGGATTCGTACCTCCCCCGAAGCATTCTGCAACACCACCGACAAGAAAATCCTCTCGCAGGTACTCAATAACTATGACCAGGAGACTACGGACTTCTATCGCTGGAAAGTGGAATATACCCAGGAAGAGCTTTCAGCCCTCATTCTGAAACGTTCAGGCATTGACTACGGACAAATCATCGACCTTATCCCCATAGCCCGCGGAACCAGCGGACGCCTCTGGAAACTGAAGATTGTGGGAACCAAACGCACACTCACCATCGGCAAGGAACTGGAAATCCGCCGCACGCTCTCCACTTCACACCTCTACAGCTCCGCCTTCGTGGTAGACAAAGAGGAGTTGTCCGCCGAAGGCATTCCCGGACGCTTCATCCTCACCGGCGCCGGTTGGGGGCATGGTGTGGGACTTTGCCAAATAGGTGCAGCCGTGATGGGCGAGCAAGGGTATAAGTATGATGCAATACTGCTGCACTACTATATAGGTGCCAGCATTGACAAGCTGTATGAATAATCGAATAGAACACAATAAATCAATATCATGAACCATACAAAAAACATATCGCCATGGGCATGGGTACCCACCTTGTACTTTGCACAAGGCATTCCATATTTTATCGTAAACAACATCTCCGTGATGATGTTTACTAAAATGGGCGTACCGAACGGAGAAATGGCCTTGTTCACAAGCCTGCTCTATCTGCCATGGACTATCAAACCCTTCTGGAGCCCGTTTGTCGACATCATCAAGACCAAAAGATGGTGGACCCTTTCCATGCAGATTCTGATGTCTGTGGCATTCATCCTGCTGACGCTGTCCATTCCACGGCCGGACGAGGCGACTATGGCGGCCGGAACAACCCCCATCAGCATGTTCAGCATCACGCTGATGCTGTTCATCATCACGGCTTTTGCCTCTGCCACACACGACATTGCCGCCGACGGCTTCTACATGCTGGCACTGAAACAGAGTGACCAGGCAGCCTTCGTTGGCATCCGAAGCACGTTTTACCGGCTCGCCTCTATCTTCGGACAAGGCGTGCTCGTAGCCATTGCCGGCGCCATCGAACTGAGAACCGAAAACATTCCGCTGTCATGGACCATCACGATGCTGGTTACAGCCGTTCTGTTCAGCCTGGTGACGTTCTATCACCTCTTTGCAGTCCCCAAACCCACCTCAGATAAGTCAACACTGGCTGCCGATGCCGCCACTGCAGGAGCCATATTCAGAGAATTCGGACGAACATTCGCCACCTATTTCACCAAACCGGGCGCATTGCTGGCCATCGTGTTCATGTTGCTGTACCGCCTGCCTGAAGCATTCCTCATCAAAATGTGTATGCCTTTCCTGGTTGCCTCCAAAGAATCGGGAGGTCTGGAACTATCGACAGCAGAAGTAGGTATCGTATACGGCACCATCGGAGTCATATTCCTCACCCTGGGCGGTATCCTCGGAGGATTGTTCGCATCACGCATTGGCTTGAAAAAATCCATCTGGTGGATGGCAGGATGCATGACTCTGCCATGCCTGACGTTTGTCTATCTTGCCATTGCCCAGCCCGACAATCTGTTTGCCATCTCCACCGCCATCGCCATCGAGCAATTCGGCTACGGCTTCGGTTTCACGGCCTACATGCTCTACATGATGTACTTCTCCGAAGGTGAATTCAAAACATCCCACTATGCCATCTGTACCGCATTCATGGCACTAAGCATGATGATACCAGGTATGTTTGCGGGATATATCCAGGAGGCTATCGGATATACGGACTTCTTCTGGTTGGTAATGATATGCTGTTTCGCCACGGTTGTTGTCACCATTTTTGCAGACAGAAGGATAGACCCGGAATATGGAAAAAAATGATTAATGGTTAATGATTAATGTTTTGTGAGTAATATTTAGTGATTGGTTATGAAGAGGACTATTATTATATCCTTGCTCTGCCTCCTTTGCGGAGGTGCGATGCAAGCACAGAAGATCAGAATAAAGACCGGTATCGAGGTACTGAAAGAACAGAATTTCCGATGCCTGGAAGGTAAGCGTGTAGGATTGATTACCAACCCGACGGGGGTGGACAACCGGATGAGGTCCACCATTGACATCCTGCACGAGGCGCCCAACGTGAACCTTGTGGCACTCTACGGCCCCGAACACGGTGTGCGCGGCGATGTGCACGCAGGCGACCATGTGACGGACATCAAAGACGCGACTACCGGACTGCCCGTCTATTCGCTTTACGGAAAGACCCGCAAGGCCACGCCGGACATGCTGAAAGATGTGGATGTATTAGTGTATGATATCCAAGACATCGGTTGCCGTTCCTTTACCTACATCAGCACCATGGGACTGGCCATGGAAGCCGCTGCCGAAAACGGCAAGGAATTCATTGTGCTGGACCGGCCCAATCCCGTAGGCGGATTGAAGATTGAAGGCAACTTGGTTGAAGATGATTGCATTTCTTTTGTAAGCCAGTTTAAAATTCCGTACCTTTACGCCCTCACTTGCGGTGAGCTGGCACTGATGCTCAATGGCGAGAAGATGTTGAAGGATGGGGAACAATGTAATCTCCACATAGTGAAGATGAAAGGCTGGAAACGCAAGATGGATTATACCCAAACCGGACTGCAATGGGTTCCCTCCTCTCCACACATTCCACATCCTCATTCTGCATTCTTCTACCCCGTCAGCGGCATTCTGGGCGAACTAGGATATATGTCTATCGGCGTGGGGTATACCATTCCGTTCCAGATGTTTGCCGCACCATGGATGGAAGCGGAAAAGCTGGCCGGAAACCTGAACCGTCTGAACGTACCGGGGGTCATCTTCAGACCGATGTACCTAAAGCCGTTCTATAGTGTAGGCAAAGGCGAGTTGCTGCAAGGTGTGCAAGTGCACATCATGGATTTCGGCAAAGCACCGTTGAGCGACCTGCAATTCCTGGTCATGCAGGAAGTCGCCGCCCTCTATCCTGACCGTGCCGTGTTTGACCATGCCGACAAGGGACGTTTCAACATGTTCGACAAAGTAAGCGGTTCGCGGCAGATACGCGAGCGCTTCTCGAAACGGAACCGTTGGGAGGACATACGCGACTACTGGTATAAAGATGCCGAAGACTTCCGTAAGCTGTCGAAAAAGTATTATTTATATAAATAAATTTACAGATAAATAAGGAAGGGAAAAGAGCCTGATACGGAGACTATTTCAGTCGTATACAGAACCACATTCAGTCGTATACTTAAATATATTCAGTATACGACTGAATGTACCCCCTCGTAAGACACGTTTACAGAGCACTTTGAAGCGAAGTGATGCAATAAAAAAAAGTGAACATGAAAGAGCATAGTTACATGGCTTTCCTGCAGGAAGCAAAACAATTCATTCCGCAGGAAAGGATTTACACCGACGAACTTCGCCGGCTGGCTTGGGGTACGGATGCCGGTTTTTACCGACTGATTCCCCAGATTGTAATCCGTTCGAAAGACGAAGATGAAGTTTCACAACTGTTGAAACTGGCGAGCCGCCACGGGCTG
>OJMM01001442.1_pt1 | contig 14020 bp, 14 predicted proteins | sample 1597231 | NCBI WGS metagenome assembly OJMM01 (sample SAMEA2452128, study PRJEB22498) | human gut metagenome | reverse complement strand
GAACTCTCTGAGCAGCTCCAATAAGCTTTCCATTAAGTTCTGGGATAACAAGACCAATAGCCTTAGCAGCACCTGTTGAGTTAGGAACGATGTTGCAAGCACCTGCTCTAGATCTTCTTAAATCACCCTTTCTCTGTGGTCCATCAAGAATCATCTGATCACCTGTGTAAGCATGAATTGTACACATAATACCTGACTCGATTGTTGCACAATCGTTAAGTGCCTTAGCCATAGGAGCTAAGCAGTTTGTTGTACAAGAAGCAGCTGAGATAATCTGATCATCTGCTGTAAGTGTCTCATGGTTTACATTGTAAACGATAGTCTTAAGGTCGTTTCCAGCTGGAGCTGAGATAACTACCTTCTTAGCACCTGCATTAATATGAGCCTGTGCCTTAGCCTTAGATGTATAGAATCCTGAGCACTCAAGAACTACATCAACACCAATCTCTCCCCATGGGCAGTTATTAGCATCTGGCTCTTTGTAAATCTTGATAGTCTTGCCTTTAACTGTGATTGTACCAGCCTCATCATCAGCTGTTACCTGATCTTCCTCACCGAAGTTAACATATCTTCCCTGTGATGAGTCATACTTTAAAAGATGAGCAAGCATCTTAGGGCTTGTTAAATCGTTAATAGCAACTACCTCATATCCTTCTGCACCAAACATCTGTCTGAATGCAAGTCTACCGATACGACCAAAACCATTGATTGCAACTTTTACTGACATAAAAACAATTCCTCCTAAAATGAATTTTTATAACATAGTTTGTTAAAATTTCAACTACCGTGTATTTTACATAAGAAGAAGCAAAATATCAAGGCTTTCTTCCCATTTTTTACATTTTTGCACTTTTTTCAATAATAACTCATTATCAATTAGTCATTTTGACGAAATTTTAACAAATTCTGTATCCAATATTATCTACTTAACACTAATCTCTGCTTAATACTGGCTTAAAGGAAACATTTCTTTGTATTCCTCAAAATATTTATCAAAATTAGTTCCATTATCTTTCTTGAGATTAATAAGATACTCATGTGTATCAAACACATTTAACTCAAGCTCAATAATCGCAACTGCCACGTTAGAACAATGGTCAGCAATTCTCTCGAAATCTGTAAGCAGATCATTAAATATAAAGCCCTGATGAAGTGTACATTCACCTTTCTGGACACGCTTGACATGATTCATCTTCATTTCATCACAATATATGTCAACGAGTTCTTCTAACGGCTCTGTCTTATAGGCATATTCAACCTTGTTCTGTTCAAATGCATCTATTACATTTCCAACTATTTCTTTCATAATTAATGACATCAGTTCAACATCTTCAACAGCACAATCAGAAAACCTAAGCTTTTCATTAAACAATTCTGCTGCTGCCTGTGATATGTTAACAGCATGGTCACTTATTCTCTCAAAATCAGAAATTGTATGGAGGAGCTTTGAAACCTCCTTATTCTGTCCAGAAGTAAGCTCCTGCTGTGTAATCTTTACAAGATAAGTTCCAAGCTTATCCTCATATCTGTCAACCTTATCTTCTCTTCTCTGAATCTTATCATATTTCTCCTGCGAAAATGTATCCAGCAGTTCCATGGAACGAATAAGATTTTTCTGTGCCATATGTGCCATTGAACAAAGAACTGTCTTAGCCTGTTCAATAGCAACTGTAGGATGAGCAATAAATCTGTCATCAAGTACACTGATTTCAACAATATCTTTATCTTCCTCATCAACAACCTCCTTGAAGATTGCACATACCATCTTTTCAAGGAATCTGATGAATGGAAACAGTACAGCAACTGTTGCAACTCTGAATAAAGAGTTCACAAATGCTATCGAAACAGTTGTCATCGTTCTGTCCATAAATGAAAAATGAACAAAATGATTAACACTATAAAATACTACTGCCCATATTAAAGCACCCAATGCATCAACAAGAAGATATACAAATGCTGTTCTCTTACCATCTGTAGTCGCACCAAATGAAGAAATGATAACAGGCATGGCAGCTCCGACAGCAATACCCATTATAATAGGCAGTGCTACTGAAAATGAAATAGCTCCTGTAACTGATAAAGCCTGAAGAATACCAACTGTAGCAGATGCACTCTGCAAAACGGCAGTAACCAAAAGTCCTATAAGTATTCCTATAAATGGATTAGAAAACTTAGTAAGCATATCAATAAATGCCGGCTCAGATCTTAATGGTGCAACTGCTGCACTCATGTTCTGCATTCCTACCATAAGGATACAGAAACCTATCATAATATCACCTATATGTTTCTTTGTAGGATTCTTACAAATCATCCTGAACATGATGCCAATAACACCAATAATAGCAGCAAGAACCTCTGTTGAAAGTAAGTCTACCCATCCGGCACCACCACTGATATCAGAAAGACATAATACCCATCCAGTAACAGATGTACCTATAATTGCGCCCATAATAATACCGATAGCCTGTTTCATTTTAATCATACCAGCATTAACAAAACCAACAACCATAACAGAAGTTGCCGACGATGACTGGATAATTGCCGTAACACCTGTACCAAGCAGTACTCCCTTAAGAGGTGTATTACTTAATCTGTACAGAATAACTTCCAGTTTGCCACCAGCCACTTTCTTTAATCCATCTCCCATAAGCTGCATTCCAAAAAGGAAAAGCGCTATTCCTCCGAGAAGAATAATCACAATGTGTATCAATTCAAAACTCACGAAAGCTCCTATCTGCGCATAAAAGTCAAGGACGGACAGCGTAGTTGGTACTTCTACATCTATGCGCATTCACATAATCAGAATTTATACGCTGTCTTCTTAATAATATCAATACTAATAATCATTTTCAAGGAAAAATTACCTATATTTTACATTAGTTTACATGTTCTACATAAACATCAAAAATATCAATTGCGGATTAATTATGTTTATGTATAATGTATATTGACATTTAAGCATATGACTAATATTTGATGGAGGACATTACTATGCTGTTATCAGATTCACATATACATACTATGTTCTCTTCTGATTCAGAGGAGAACCCTGTAAATGTTGTTAACAATGCTATTTCACTGGGATTTAAACACATCTGTTTTACCGACCATAATGACTTTGATGCTCCTTTAGAAGATGGAAAAGTCATGTTTGACCTTGATTTTCCGGAATACATTAAGTATTTCCAGAATCTGAAAGAATCATACAAAAATAAAATCAATATTCACATAGGTGTTGAACAGGGACTTATGAGAAGCGTCGCTGACAGAGTTAATGCTTATGATTCTGCAAAACAGCTTGATTTCATAATAGGCTCGTCACATCTTGTATATGGAGAAGATCCCTACTACCCTGAGTTTTGGGAGAAACGTTCTGCAAAGGATACTGTTTTAACTTATTACGAAAGTATTCTTGATAATCTTGGCTGTTGTCACAACTTTGATGTGTATGGTCATCTTGATTATATTGCAAGATATATACCTGCCAATTCTTACACATATAACTGGCACGATTTTAACGATTTAATCTGCATAATTCTTAAAACAATCATTGAGCAAGGAAAAGGAATTGAAGTCAACACTGCCGGTCTTAAATACGGAATGCCTGAACCTAATCCTTGCCTTGATATTGTTAAAATGTATCACGACCTCGGAGGAGAGATAATCACTGTAGGTTCTGATGCACACGAAGTTAAGTTTTTTGCTTACAGATTTGATGTCGTGGCTGATATGCTTAAGAACGCAGGATTTAATTACTACACAATATTTAATGAAAGAAAGCCTGAGTTCATCAGATTATGATGAGCTCAGGCTTATTTTATATACATGTATCTTATCTGCACCTTCTACATACATCTGTAAAATCTGAAGCTGTAAGGTGGAAGAACTATTTTTCCAGATAAGTCTTCCTTCTTACCTGTTATAAGATTAAGTGCATCTGCACATTCTGTATCAAAGTACGCTGTGTACTCATTCTCATCTGCATTAATTGCAACAAGCACTTTTTCTCCATCTGCTTCCCTTTTGAATACATATTGTCTGTTTGTAAGCACTTTCTTTGTGTAATCACCATAGCTTAAAGCCCTGCTGTTATGATACATTTGTCCTAATGAACTTATTGTATCAGTCAGCTCATTGTATTCCGGCTTATCAAATGCCGGACGCAGGATATTGTCATTGCCGCTCCCCTTAACTGCCTCGCATCCCCATTCACTTCCATAATATATACATGGAATTCCCGGCATACCGAACATAAGGGCATATATAAGCGGCAGATGTGCTTTGTTAGTAAGTGTGCTGGCAATCCTTGAAACATCATGGTTATCAACAAATGTAAGCAGATGTTTTCCTGTATACAGACACCATGGTTCTTTTCCAAACTGCCTTTCTATGCTGTGTGCAATCTCGAACATATTCATTGAATTAAAGCTCGAATACAGCCCCTTATAACACTCATAATTAGTTGCACTGTGCAGGCATTCATTACCCACAATTGTGTTGTAATCACCATGAAGCATTTCTCCTACAAGGAAAAACTCCTGCTTCATCTGGTCTGTTTCGTATCTTAAACGCTTCATGAAATCCCTGTTAAGGCAGTACGCAACATCAAGTCTGATTCCATCAATATCAAATTCATCAACCCAGCCACGCACCGACTCAATAAGATAATTAACCACATCCGGATTATTCAGATTGAGTTTCACAAGATTGTAATATCCTTCCCAGCCCTCATACCAGAAGCCGTCATTATATGGTGAATTGCCATCAAAGCTGATGTTAAACCAGTCCTTATAGGCAGAATCCCATTTTTTCTCACATACATCCTTAAATGCAAAGAATCCCCTTCCGACATGATTAAACACACCGTCAATGACTACCTTTATTCCTGCCTCATGCAGCTTTGACACAAGCTCTGCAAAATTCTTATTAGTTCCTATTCTTTTATCTATCACACGGTAATCCCTTGTATCATAGCCATGATAATCGCTCTCAAAAATTGGAGAAAAATACACCGCATCAGTTCCTAACTTCTGCAAATGCGGTATCCAGTCTGCAAATTCTGATATGCATCTGTTCATCACCCCGTCGTTGTCTCTTAATCCATCACAAAATCCAAGTGGAAATACCTGATAAAACACCGCTTCTTCGTACCACATATTATTTTAACCTCCGTAACTGTCTGATATATTAATATTAAGCCAATTCCCGCAGTCTGGCAACATCTTTCTTAATACACTCAACCACATAATCAGCTTCCCTGTGTGTAATTGTATGGTTAATTGTCAGCCTTAGTGAACCTTCTGCTATTTTTTCATCAAGTCCAAGTGCAAGAAGGACATGTGAAGGCTTTCCTGAATTAGATGTACACGCTGAACCTGCAGATGCGCATATTCCCTGTTTGTTAAGCATTACAACCAGCATTCCGCCATTAACATACTGAAAACTGAAATTCATATTGCCCGTAACACGGCTTTCCCTGCTTCCATTAATTCTTGAATAAGGAATTTCTCTTAGTATTCTCTTAATCATATAGTCGCTGATTTTCTTTTCCTGCCTTGCCCTGTCAGAAAGTGTTTCATAAGCAATTCTTGCCGCCGTCGCAAGTCCTGCAATCCCGGCTACATTTTCAGTGCCTGCCCTAAGTCCGTTCTCCTGTCCGCCTCCATGCATGAACCGTTCTGGCTTTCCGCCCCTGACATACAGAAATCCTACGCCCTTTGGTCCGCATATCTTATGTCCGCTTACATTTAAGAAATCCACGCCCAGCTTTTTCACATCAACATCAATATGTCCAAATGCCGCCACTGCATCAGAATGAACCTTTGCACCATACTCATGCGCAATTTCACATACATTTTCTATCGGCTGGATAGTTCCAATTTCATTATTAGCAAGCATAACTGACACTAAAAATGTATCATTTCTAATCATTTTTTCTAACTGTTCCAGCTTAACAATTCCCTGCTCATCAACTGGTGCAAATGTGACATCTATTCCATAATTCTTAAGCCACAGTGCCGATTCCGTCACCGCATGGTGTTCTATTGAACTTACTATTATATGTCCCTGTTTTCTTTTCAGGCTCTCTGCTTTAACTGCCCAGTTATCCCCTTCTGTACCACCAGAGGTGAAAAATATTTCATTTCTGTCAGCATTTATTATATCTGCAATAATATCTCTTGATTCCTCAACAACATTTTTAGCTTTTTCAGACAACCTGTACACACCTGACGGGTTTCCATAATCTCCCAAAAGATATGGAAGCATTGCTTCAGCCACTTCTTTTCTGACAGCAGTTGTCGCCGCATTGTCCATATATATCATTATATTTCCGCCCTGCAATTCCTTATAATATTGTATTCAGGCAGGGCATATATTGTTAATAAGTCTATCTGCGGTATCTGCTATGAATAATAAATTATCCTTAAAAGGTGGCATATTCAAATCCGCCATAATACTTACAATTGCCGGCGTTCTATCAAAACTGCTCGGATTTTATTTTCGGATACTTCTCACTAATTATACAGGTGCTGCAGGAGTCGGACTATTCCAGATGTGCATACCTCTTATTGCGCTTGCATTTGCAGTATGCTGCAGTGGATTTTCTGTAGCTGTTTCAAAATATTCAGCATCATCTCCATCTCTGAAATGGCTTTTCTGCGTATTAAAGATTACTATTTCTCTTTCAATTGCCGTTATGCTTTTATTTCTTATATTCAGCGATTTCATTGCAAACCATATATTTATGGAAAGCCGCTGTGAGGGAATAATCCGTATAACTGCAATCTCTCTGCCATTCATGTGCATACATAACTGCTTATCTAATTACTATTACAGTCAGAAGGAATCTTTTCTGCCAGCCTCCTCACAGCTTGTCGAACAGCTTGTGCGTATTGGCACTATTATACTTTATGTGCGCATAAAAAATGTATCAACAATATCAATTGCTGACGCAGTTACCGGTAATATATTCGGTGAATTTGCAGCTGCCACATACTGTGCTATTCCGCTGTTTTTCCGTTCCATTCATAATAAAAGCATGACGCAGAAGCTCTCCTGTTCACTCCGTGAATACAAATATATTGTTAAATATTCATTTCCAATTAACGCCAATCAGACTATTCTGCATCTACTTGAAGGGGCAGAAGCAATTCTTATTCCCGCAATCCTGTGCATGCATGGACTGTCCAAAGATGATGCAATAAGCCAGTTTGGTATACTTACAGGAATGGCTCTTCCTCTTGTGCTTTTCCCATGTACGGCAGCTAATTCATTTGCACTTATGCTTCTTCCAAAGGTATCTGATGAAAGTTCAAATGTCCTGTCTGACCATCTTGCTGTGACAGTAAAAAGAACAGTTTCCATGTGTTTGAGTCTCGGCATTATAAGCATATTTTTATTCATTAACTATGGTGCGCGCCTCGGTGCAATGATGTTCCACGAAGACTCTGTATACATATACACCTGCATTCTTTCATGGCTGTGTCCTTTCCTCTACTTAAAAATCAGCCTTACAAGCGTGACTAATGGCATAGGACATACCGCCCTTACATTCATAATTAATATAACCGGAATTATCATCCGGCTTGCCTGTGTATTTCTGCTTATTCCAAAGCTTGGCATAACCGGTTATCTGTATGGTGTTCTTATTAGCAACATATGCATGAGTCTGCTTTACATTTTTAATATATACAAGAAGCTGAACATCCAGCCAGACCCGTTTGGCAGTATAATTGTGCCATTATGTATTGCGGTCATATCTATATTTTCATCAAGAATTATATGCCGCATTGTATTTGGTCTTATAATAAAAGAAGCAGAAGAATGCACTCTCCTGCTTACCGGTGCCGCCATATGCTGCATTGTATATATTATTCTCTTTATTCATGAACAATCGGAACAGCGTCCTTTATAGACGGTGCCGCTTCCCAATAGTCAAGTCTGGATTCGTACTGCTGCCTTATCCATTCCACGGCAGCAAGACGACCATCTTCTGTCAGTTCAAATATCTCTGTTGTCTTATCTTCTTCCTTAACAGCACATGAAGCATATGGCCCGCGCCACACGCACGCAGAAAGCTTTAAATCAGGCTTTTCTCCTGTCTGCTTAAGCATATATCTCATTCCATTGTGCTGTCCTGTATACACACCCTTGTATTTGAAGAAATTAAGTGGCATTATTCCATTCGGATCAATCATTGCCATCACCTTCCACACCATTATTATTCTTTATAAGCTTCTCATTATAAAATGCACCTGCAAGATACATAATTCCTATTACAACTGGAAGGCATATAAGAATCAGCGTGTTACCAGTTATTGAATACTTAGATACCACAAATACTATTATTAAATCAACAACTCCTGCTATAGTCATAACAATTCCATAAACTTTGATTTTCTTTACAGCATCAACAGCACCTATGTTTGTCATTCCATAAAATCCAGCAATTGCAAAGTAAACTCCTTCCACAATAACTGCTATAAATGCTATATTCAGCAACTTGACAGCCATATATAATGCCTTTCCCTGCTCTGTTGCTGAAAATGAATATAGCTCCGACATAATATAAAACGCATAAAATGCCATTATAATTCCCATCGTTACCGCAAGCATTGATGCTAATTTAAGAATTCTGCACTTTGACTTTTCTGTTACTACGCTCATGTTCTTATCTCCGTTTTCTGATGATTAATAATTATAACATGGAATGGGGGATTTTTAAAGGGTGTGATGTATAGCACGAGTCCATTATGTATTGATTATTCTTTATTATTAACCCTCTGTGTATTCTCATCTATATCTTTATAACCATACTTTTCATCCCGGTATGAAGCTAATTCTGCATCGTAATCTGTAATATTTCCCTCTTTTATCATTTTTAATAATTCTTCTAGTGCTTGTTCTTTTGACATTGTGTTCTCCTGTATAAACCCATTACAGCTATCTTATAAATAAAAAAGCATAATTATTATTGGATGGGCGGTGTATCCATCATCTCAGGTACTCCGAGGAGTGTGTCAGGAACCATTTCCGACCTCAATAATAACTATGCTAATCAACAATATATTCTTTTGAGCAAAAATATACACACCATTTATTTCAATAATTCTACAGCTCCCTTAAATACAGTAATTATCATAACTTTCATTAAGGTCATAAGGAGTTATCTGGTATACATAATAAGTTTCTAAAATATTATACATTTTTAATCTTCTAAATAGCATAAATACTGGATTTTTAGTTGGGGTATGGCGTATATTTACGCCGCATTTACACCGCGTTTTTTACAAAATCAACAATTTTATTTTCGTTTTTAACAATTCTTTCGATGTCGTCACTTGCTTTCTGCGGCATAACATGTGTGTATAAATCCATTGTCATTTGTAATGTTGCATGACCTAAATATGATTGAACAACTTTCGGCTGCACACCTGCCTCAAAGCATCTTGTTGCAAATGTGTGTCTTAAAGCATGACCGCTGAAATATTCCATTTCTTCATCAACAGAACGGACAAGATTTATTGTATCTACAACAGAATCAATCGCCGCACTGTATAAAACCGAATTAAGTGGTGTGTTAAATTTTGTTGTAAATAAATAGTCGTTCTGCTCTTTAGGCTGTTTGTTTTTGATAACATGCTTCTGCCTTATCTGCCTTTCAAGATACTTTCTGCATAAGCTGTTCATAGGCACTTTCCTATTGCTCTGTTCTGTTTTAGGCTCTTCTAAATGAAATTCCTTGCGTTCATCATCAAGGTATTTCTGATATACAAGCGTCTTAGATACATTTATTAGCCCATTTTCAAAATCAATATCATTTTCAGTTAAGGCAAAAAGTTCTCCCGGTCTCAACCCTGTATTTACAGCAATATTGAATAGATTGTCGTAAAATGTGCCAGCACAGCATTCAAAAAATACTTCTTGTTCATCAATTGTTAATGCTTTAGCGAAAACTTCCTTTTTTGCCCTCAATTTAACTCCTTTTGTTGGATTTCTGGACATAAGCTCATCTTCCATCGCTCTTGAAAACATGTCTGATAATATAACTTTAATTTTGTTTTGCCGTTCATATCCATAGCCCTTATCGTCAGTAATATCAATTAATTGTTGAATATCCGACTTAACAAAGGAATTTATGTTGCAATTTCCCAAAAAAGGTGATATATTCTTAGTGTATATGTGAGTGTATTCCCTAAGTGTATTGGGGCGTACACTTTTCTTTTTGTACACATCTACCCAACGATTAAACCAATCGTCCAACTTAATGTTATCTCTTATGCTTGTAAATGACTGACTATCAGCTATTGCAATTGCAAGTTTCTTTCTTAATTCTGACAGTTTATCGTCATAAATGCTTTTTCTCTGACCGAATCTATCAACATACCTGCCACAATATTTTCCGTTCTTCCGTTGACAGATTCCATTTCCTAGCTCTTTACCTTTTAAATCCTTTCCCATTTTCTTTAGCTCCTTTCAATAAATAAAGAGCTATTGCGTGATAATTAATATTACTACACAATAGCTTATATTTCAATATATCTCTATATTTCCCTACTTTTTTCTATATATTTCTCAAACTCTTTACGCTTGACAAGCCTTTTATTTCCGACCTTTAAAACAAAGGGGCAACTAATCTCATTAAGCATTGTACTAATTCTATTAATTCCAATATTGCTATATTCAGACGCTTCTTCAACTGTCAGTGTTACTTTTTCCCATATAGGGATTGTTTTAACCATTTCATCAGTCCTTTCTATCTTGATTTTCATATCCTTAATTCTTCTTGAAATTGTTGCTTTGGATAACATGAGCCTCTGGCTAATTTGCTCTAAGCTCATATTACCCACAAGCAACTTGAAAATTCTCGATTCTTCTTCTGTAAAATTGGCATTTTTCAATATTTTTTCAAGTTCCGGCTTAGTAAGTTCTGATAACTTCATAAGCCATACTCCTTAATATTTAATTTTTATTTTTGTCTCTTCTTCTAACTGTTCAATAAGTTCTTTCGGATCTATAAGCCCTGCATTGAAATCTTCGTTGAATTTATCAATCTCATCAATAAGCCGTTCTAGTCGCTTGTTTCCAAATCCGAATTTATCGTGCAGCACCCATAGCAGAATTGTTAAGGCATTACCAAACATTTCTTTATTTTCTTTATTCTTCTGCCTGTTTAACTGAACTCTCATCATTTGTTCCTGAAATCTTCGTTGTTCCGACTTGCTCATTTTTTATTCTCGCTTCCTTGCTTTTCTTAGCATACTCCAAAGACTTATTGTAGTGCTTTTTACATAACTTTGAGTGATTATAAACCGGTTCGCCGCAAAACCAGCATTTACCATTCATTACCCATTCACGTTTAGCATCGAGTTTTGAGCCTTTCTTGGCGTCTCTTATACGTTTCTTGATTTTAAGTTTGTTACGGCACTTAGAACACGTTTTATATCCCTCATCTGCCTTAACTTTACCGCAATAAACGCATAATCCGTTATTGCTTCTTCTCTGATACTTGCTTTTTTGCTCGATTCTATCTTTTTCCTTGAATTTTTCGGGATTGGCATTGTATCTTGACATTCTCTGGGTATAGCGTTTTGCTGAACATTCAATGCACATTTTTTCATCACCAAAAAGACTGTTTTTACGGCATGTAGGGCATATTCTATTTTCTTTATACCAACTAATAAGTTCTCGTCTATCTTTGTTTGCTCTGTCGTGGCATTTGCTACATTTAACCCCGGCAATATCAAGTGGCTTTCCACAATTTACACATAATCCAGCTTCTTTTCGTCTGTAATACATTCTCATTTGCGGACTAATTGGCGTTGTTTCCACTAAAATCAACCTCTCATTCTGTCAATTCTATCTTGTACCTCTCTAGGTGCTTCAATATACTCTTCTGCGTTTGTATTTTGACCGATAAGGGCATTTTCTTTAATTTGTAATGTATTTATATCTCTTTGGAATTTTTGCTCGATTTGAGCCTTATACGAATTTACATTCGTCTTTTCAATAAGTGATTTGATATTGTCCGGCATACGATTTATTTCTTTCGCACGCTTAACAACTGTTTCGTAAGTTCTTAGAAAATTTGATTGTATTACTGTTTCAATTGTCTGATAGTCTGACGTTGCCCAGTTTTTAAGGTTGTCTGGCATACCAACCGCCTGCCTGACAAGTGGTGGTAGCTTGTTGAATTCTTCGACCGCTCCATATGTGCCATTCCGTAATGCCTTACTAACCAGCCCCCAAGCTGTCATTCCGTCAAGTTCCTGCGGCTGTGATATCTGTGCGGAATATCCACTTGAACCTATCTGTGCGGAATATCCACTTGAACCTATCTTTGCGGAATATCCACTTGAACCTATCTTTGCGGAATCTCCACTTGAACCTATCTTTGCGTAATCTCCACTTGAACCTATCTTTGCGGAATCTCCACTACTATCAGCTTCGTTATCTTTACCAGACTCAACTCTTACTTTTTCAATAGTAAAATCTACGCAAGCCTTAATAAACCCTTTAAGCCCAAGTTTTGCACCAATATGAAGCTTATTTGTAGCTATTTTATCCTCTCTTTTATAAATATCTCCAACAGCTTCAACACCTGCAAAATCTGAAATGTCGCCATTTTCATCAACAAGTGGATAATAATTCAGCACATCAAATGGATTTTCGCAGAAATGCATTACACCTGCTTCGCATATTTCATTTCCGTTTTCTTCATAAGTAGCATTCTCTTCGTACTGTTTACCTCTGCATATCATTCCTTTGTTAAATGCTTTATATCCTTTTACGCCCATCAGCTTTTCTCACTTTCTTCATATATAATTTTTATGCCTATTACATTTGCGGAAGTACTTTTATATGCGATAGCTTCCATAATTTCCCATACATCATCATTATCTATCGTAACAGTAGCTCTCTCCATTGCTGATACAAACTGCTTGATAACTTCTGCTTCTTTATTGCTTACTGTAAGTACATAAGCATCTTCGCCTTGCATATTATCCCTCCACAATCTCTAATTTCTCACTATCATTGACAATCAGCATAATCAACTGACTATCTACCATTTCAGCAACTTTCTTCTGATTATCTGTACTAAGGCTTTCAGAATCATCTAAAATAATAGGTACTGATATGCCACTAATCTTCTGAATTGAGTTGCAAATATCAACTCTGCCTAAAATCCTGTTGCCCTTGTTGCTCATAGTTGTTAAAATGCTCTTTCCGTCAACAGTAGGTATGCAACAACTCTTGTAATTACCATTCTTGGCATATTCAAACAACTGCCACTTAGCCAAGCCAAAATGGCTGTTTACTGCTTCTGTCAAGGCTTCATTCTTTGCCTTATCCAGTTCGTCAAGTAAGTCAAGGATTTTCTCTGCATTAGTCTTATTCTGTTCAGAATCAGTCCTTGTCTGCTTTAATTCTTCAAGTCGCTGTTCATCCGCTGCCGTATCAGATTTTGCAATCTGGCTTTCACATTCTGCTAACTGTTGCCTTAAAACTGTTTCCTGTGCCTTTAATTCTGCCTTGACTGTTGAAATATCATTAGCCTTGTGCATAGCCTGTTCTTTTTCAGCAATCTGCTGTTCAAGTGCCTTGTATTCCTCGGTGGCTGATACATCAATTTCTTGCGGAAGTTCTGATAACTGCTTTTTAAGGTCTGCTAAATCCACTAAATGTTTTTCTAACTTCTGCTTTCTGTCAGCCAATTCCTGTTCAGCTTCAACTAATAACCCTTTGGCTTCATCAAGCATTTTCTTAGCTGCGTTGCCCTTATCGGTAATTCTGTTAAGTTCAGCTTCTTTATGTACTTTGAAATCTGCTCTTAACTGTTCTTTTTTATCTTCTGGGTATTCCTGCTTGCAATAAGGGCAAATAAGGTTGTTCTCGTCAAATGCACGCTCTTTTTCAGCTTTCCATTCTTCTCTGCTGATATCGAGTGTTCTTTGATGATCTTCTATCTTCTCTTTGTTAAATCCGACAATTTCTTCTTCATTTCTAACAGACTTCTTTC